>Ga0075157_10001813_pt1 | contig 12948 bp, 11 predicted proteins | sample JI81BgreenDNA_FD_70967 | JGI IMG/M metagenome (GOLD analysis project Ga0075157, IMG submission 70967) | Wastewater effluent complex algal communities from Wisconsin, to seasonally profile nutrient transformation and Carbon sequestration -... | ecosystem: Engineered > WWTP > Effluent > Algae...
GCTTTTCGGTAACTCTATACCTGAGTTGAGTATATACTCTACCACGGCTTTCATTCGTAAATTGATTGTGGCCTTCTAGTTTATTGTAAAATGCGCTTCCTATAAAATCCAACTTTCCAAATTTCTGCTTATGTACAAAAGAGAAATTGGTTTCATATCGGGTAGTATCTCCCCACCATTTTTTGGCGGGATCTTTGGGCGACAAGAAGAGCGTGGCTCCTATAGCAAAATTGGTTTCTGGTTCAGACTTTGCGTACGACGATCTATAATTAATGATACCATTCAATGCTGCTGATCCGTAAAGTGTAGATGCAGCGCCCTTTAAGATTTCGATCTGTGAAAGGTTTTCTATCGGTATGTCATTCCAGTTTGGAAATCCAGCATCAGGCTGTAGGGCAGGAATATCATCAATCAACAACATAACTCTACTTCCCGCACCATATGAATAGCCGGAACCTCCACGGATATTGGCCTGGCCATCCAAAATCTGAACACCAGGGACTTTATTTAGTATGTCATCAGCGCCGGTAGCATTGACACTACGAAGCAAATCTACTTTGATGATATCAACAGATACCGTTGCTTTGGTAATGTTTTGTTCATATTTTGATCCAGTCACCGTCACAACATCGAGTTCGGTGATGGCTTCTTTTAAGATGATTTCAGTCGGCACATCATTGGCATAAAGTATTTCCAGTTTTAGGGTTTGGTAGCCTACATAAGTCAACACAAGATTGATAGGAAACCGATCTGTTGGTAGGTCAAAGTTTCCATCCACATCCGTCATATATCCTGATGCTCCATGCAGGATATTAACGCCAATCAAAGGGTCACCATTTTCACTTTTTACGGTGACTTGTTGGGACTGACCAATGGCGAAAAAATGAAATAGTATTGCGATAAAACCAATAAAAACTTTAGCCATCATTTTTGTTTTGATGGCTAAAGTTAATGCTTTTTTGTATTGTGAAATCTATTTTTAAGAAAATATACGATAGATTTTTTCAGGAGCTTGGACTAGGGTAAGGTCTAAGTATTAAAATAGTCTAATCGGACTTGGTTTTAAGGTATTATTCTTCTTCGTCACCTTCGAAAACGATAGGCTGTATCATAGGAAGACCTATCCATTTTGCTTCTTCTGCATTGACACTAAAGAATCCCATCATACCACCTGATGCTTTGGCCACATGGTCAGCAAAGCTTAAGAATCCTTGGTATAATTTTGAACCTACAGCAGGCTCTAATTTAGCCAGTATAGGGTTTAGGTCAGAAAGTCTTTCAGATATTTGTGCTGACCTTTCACCTACATTTGATGGCATTTGGTCTATGAAATATTGTATTTTTTCCATCAATTGGTCTTCAACTGATTCATAGTAAGACTTTAACTCTCCTTTGAGTTTGTAACTTCTGATATGAGTGACTTTTTCAGCCCATTCAAGCTCTTCTTGTTCAAAAGATCCATCCGCTCCAGCTATCAATACCGTAATCAAAGCTAAGGCGTCAGATAATGCGGTTTTTTCGTCTTGATTTAAATTTGTGAAATATTCAGACATTCGATTTCATTTTGTTTGATGCTGCAAAGATAAAAAATACTTTTTGATTGGACAATTTTGAAAACTTGAAATCAAAATTATAATTTCAACCGATGATGTTTGGTCAGTTTATCTATACATCTCCATCTCCACTTTGATGTGCTCGTACAAATCTTTGATCCATGGTTTTTCATAAGTGCTTGGCATTGGTTGTATTCTTAGGTCGTTGGGACTGATGATGATTTTAATATGCTCTTTCCCTACCAAGGTCGCCAAATAAAATAGCTCTTCTATAGCTTCATCACCTATGGCTATACAACCTACCGATGAAGACTTGCCATGAATAAAGATGTCGCCACCTAAATTTTGTCTTCCTTCTTTTTCTGCTTGTAAGACGTCAAAAGCATTAGGGTAGGTAACTTTCATAGATAAATAAAACAAACTATTGGGATTGAAATAAGCTATACCATAGATTCCTTCGGGTACTTGCAAGTCACCTTCTTTTAGCTTGGGCCCACGCTTCCCACTCGCTGCCAAAATGGGGTAGGACTTTATCTTAGCTAGGGTGTCACCTGATTCAAACCACAATTCCAATAGCTTTTCTTCTTTCAATGCTATCAATGTGATCTGAGACGGAAGCGCATGGAAACCATACTTTTTGACGTAAGCATTTATGATTGGATCATAAACCGGTGCTAATTTTTCCTGAACATCTGCTATACTTTGTTTTTCCATCATGGTATATCGTAACCAATAGTATACTTTACGTGTATTGAGAAGTAATACAATGAAGATAATAGCTGAAAAAATAAGGACTAGCTTTCTTCTCAATTATCCAAATCATTGAGCATATCCGATAGTGGGTCACCAAACTCCAAACTATTTTCCAAAATATTTTTACCTAAAACCTCACATTCTGCCAATCCAAATAGTATCAAATCCATAAGTGGTGTGATATCATCATCATGCTTCATGTAGTTTTCTGCTATTTTTCTGAGACCCGCCACATTTTCAAGTTTCTTTTCAAAGGTTTTATTGGCATCATCATTCAGTAATTCTAAGTTATTACCTCCTGAAAAGTAAGCTTTGATGACTCCGTATTCGTCTTTGAGTTCTCGTTTGATTTTTTGATTGGGATTGGGAAACTGTTCCAAAAACAAGCTTTTTATACCTTTAAATATTAAATGCAAGGCTACATTGTAAGGGCCTTCTTGTTCTCCTTCATACACAAGCTCTACTTTACCGGTGATCGCAGGGATGACACCCCAAAAATCAGTGATTCTGGTAGTGGTGCTTTCTTCACCATTGATCAGCATTCTGCGCTCTGCGGTACTATAAAGATTTTCTAAAGCTGAAATACTAAGTCTGGCAGAGACACCACTTTTAATGTCTACAAATTCACTTTCCCGTGCATTAAAGTTAATGAGTTCGATGAGCTTTCTGTGTAGAAACGGAACATTGATTTTAGCATACAACTCTTTGGATATTTTGGCTTCATTGGCCGTAATCGACATAGATGTCTCTATACTTCGTGGATAGTGCGTCAATATTTGGCTTTCAATTCTGTCTTTTAATGGAGTGATGATGCTTCCTCTATTGGTATAATCTTCAGGATTGGCGGTAAACACAAAGCTGACATCTAAAGGAAGTCTCAATTTAAAACCCCGAATTTGAAGGTCTCCTTCTTGCAAGATGTTGAATAATGATACTTGGATACGAGCTTGTAAATCTGGTAATTCATTGATTACAAAGATACAACGATGAGATCTTGGGATCAATCCAAAATGGATCACCCGTTCGTCTGAATAAGGCAACTTCAAGTTGGCCGCCTTAATTGGGTCTACATCACCTATAAGATCTGAAATACTTACATCTGGCGTGGCAAGCTTCTCTACATATCTTTCTGATCGGTGTATCCAGGTGATCGGCGTGTCATCACCATGAGTCATCACCATATCTATTCCATATTTGGAAATCGGTTGTATTGGGTCATCATTGATTTCTGATCCGGATATGATCGGGATATATTCATCCAATAGATGGATCATCATTCTGGCTATTCTGGTTTTGGCCTGTCCGCGAAGTCCCAAAAGTAAAATATTGTGGCCAGAAAGCATGGCGCGTTCTACATCTGGCAATACAGTATCATCATAACCCATGATGCCTTCAAACAATTTTTCTTTGTTTTTGATCTTGGAGATTAGATTGTCTCTCATTTCCTTTTTGATCGACTTCGGTAAGTAACCAGAACTTCGAAGCTGGCCTAGAGTGGTAATTTCCGATGGACTTATTTTCATTATATGTATATGAGTGGGTTATTTTTGTGTCTTAGTACAAACACAATTTATATGAGATAGTTTAGCAAAAAAAATACCACTAGGTAAATCCAAAGCCCATCTAAAAAATGCCAATAGATATTTAGTATTTTTAATGACCTGCTTTTATCCGGGTCGGTAAAATAGATTAATACCGTGACCGGGTCTTTCATTCTCTTGTGTGCTTCATAAATAAAATATCCCAAAAAAGGTATGCCTGCAACCAAGTGTAAAAAGTGCAAACCCGATATGAGATACATATAAGATGACATGGTAGATGAAGTAAGTCCTTGGTTCATGTCTTGCATTTGATTCCAAGCAAAAATTTGCATGATCAAAAAAATGATCGTCATGATAAGTGTAATCCAAAGACTGATTTTAAATCGATGGGTTTGATCTTCCTGATACATTTTTTTGGCATATATCAGTGTCAGGCTTGACGCAATAATCCACAAACTGTTGAAATAAAACAAACCCGGAACTTGGATGGGTGTGCCTCCATGCTCAAATCGAGTATACAAGTAAGAACCTGTAAAACCTAGAAATAATGCGGTAATACCTGCAATAATCAAGGTGATAATGATGTATTGGGGATGTATTAAATAATTCCGATTGGTGATCATTTCTTTTTTTTGGTAAGGAAACCATTAAACCATCATATTGTTGAAAAAGAAAAGTAAAATTATAATATGAAATTGCAGTAATCAGCACTAAACTTTAAAGTGATTTCGACTTCGCTTAATTTTTAATCATGCTTTAGCATGACACTACTAAACCTTAATCTTAAACTTAGCCTTAATCTTAATGTGATTTCGACTCCGCTTAATTTTTAATCATGCTTTAGCATGACACCGCTAAACCTTAATCTTAATCTTAACCTTAATCTAAATCTAAATCTTAGCCTTAATCTAAATCTTAACCTTAATCTAAACCTTCACCTCCAATCACCTCATCTTATCCATAAACTGTCGGTCGGTCAAACTTCTTAGAAAAGCCTCCAAATCTGATTTTTCTTGTTGCGTAAATTGGATGGGCTTTATCAGGGTGGAGTCCATATTAATAGGTTGGCTTACAAATGAGTAAGGATTGCTGTAATATTCGATCACATCTTTTAGTGTTTTGAAACTGCCATCGTGCATATACGGACCTGTGACAGCTACATTTCTCAATCCGGGAACTTTAAATTTACCCAAATCTCGAACATCTTTGGTGACTTCATATCTTCCTTTATCACGGTACTTTTTCTCGTCATAAAGTCCTATATTTTTAAACTCATCACCGGTGAAGTCAGGACTGAAATGACAATCAAAACATTTGGCTTTGTCACTCATAAATAATTCCCTGCCGCGTATAGCTTCTTCGCTCATTTTATGTGGTCGATCAGCCATCCATGCATCAAATTCAGTATTGGCAGTTTCTAAGGATTCTTCAAATGAAGCGATAGCATCTGCGACATTTTCCGGTGTAGGTTCTTCAAAGTAAACCGTTTTGAAGGCCTTTACATAATAGGGATTTTTCTTAAGTCTCTGAACCGCTTCACTATATTGTAAATCCATCTCCAAGGGGTCTTCTATTGGGAAATGTATTTGATCTCTCAAGGATTTGGCTCTGCCGTCATAAAAAAACTCACTTCTTGATGCCATATTCATCACAGAAGGAGCATTTCTTTTTCCTATTCTTCCAAAAACGCCCGGACTAATAGCCGTAGTATCTGCAAAAGCAAATGACGGTTTGTGGCAGCTAGCACAACTCAAAGTACTGTCTTTAGACAAAATGGGATCAAAAAATAACTTCTCTCCCAGTTGTTCAGCTGTGTTTGGGATCGACTCAGGATGGCTAAGTCCAAACCATATTGAAAAAGGGATGATAAATAATAAGATTTTCAATTTAAATTTCTATTTATTCGATGCAAAAGTACGTCATTAGTCCCTAAAATAGGTAACCTGTGTTACCTTTAACTTTGATTTAAGAAATTTTCTAAACACTCTTTCATGGATAATGGTTAATCATAGTAAATGCATGGATCATATATTACGGAGATGAGTAAACTTTTGCGTTATATGGTGTAATGAATTGTAAATCAGTGGATTAATTTATATTCCTTTTATTTTTAATGTTACTTATTTCGAAAAATGCATGTTGTTTTATAAATATTCTTTAATTTTGCTTAAATTTTTAAAAAATGTCAGAAAAAAGTGTGGAAAGAATCAAGTGTATCATCATTGGTTCAGGTCCTGCAGGATATACTGCAGCCATTTATGCATCGAGAGCAAATCTTAATCCGGTACTATACACAGGAAAAGAACCGGGCGGACAGTTGACCATTACCAACGATGTGGAAAATTATCCAGGTTATCCTCAAGGTATCATGGGACCTCAAATGATGGAAGATTTCAAAAATCAAGCACTGAGATTCGGAACAGATATTCGTTATGAATTGATTGATAAAGTAGACTTTACCGGTCCGGTACATAAGATATGGTCAGAAACAGGACATGAGATACAAGCAGATGCCGTAATTATAGCTACGGGTGCGAGTGCCAAATGGTTGGGTTTAGAGTCCGAACAAAGATTGATGAATCATGGTGTATCTGCTTGTGCCGTGTGTGATGGATTTTTCTTTAGAGGACAAGAAGTAGCGATAGTGGGTGCGGGAGATACCGCAGCAGAAGAAGCCACTTATCTAGCCAAATTATGTAGTAAAGTACACCTTTTAGTAAGAAGGGACGAAATGCGTGCATCTAAAATCATGCAGGAAAGAGTGTTTAAGACCGCCAATCTGCAAGTGCATTGGAATACCGAGACGGAAGAGATTTTAGGAGATGATAGCGTGACCGGTGTCAGAATACTCAATAATAAAACAGGGGAAAAATCCGTATTGCCTGTAACAGGTTTTTTTGTTGCCATTGGTCACAAGCCCAATACTGAAATTTTTGAAGGATGGTTGGATATGGATGAGAATAAATATCTCAAAGCTGTACCAGGCAGAACACTCACCAATATAGAAGGTGTCTTTGTTAGTGGTGACGCCCAAGACCATATCTACAGACAGGCTGTGACTGCAGCAGGTAGTGGTTGTATGGCCGCATTAGATGCAGAAAGATACCTTGCAGAAAAAGAAATCATTTAAATACCAATTTTTAAATCAAAACAAACAAAAATGTCCAACAGTAGATTCAGACCAGGGGTTTTATTTGGTGATGAAGTAACAGAGTTACTCAATTATGCCAATGAAAACGATTTTGCATTACCCGCCGTAAATGTGATTGGCACCAACTCGATCAATGCAGCTCTAGAAACAGCAAAAGCGGTCAATTCTCCGATCATCATTCAATTTAGTAATGGAGGTGCATCTTTTTATGCAGGTAAAGCCTTGAGTAATGATGGGCAGAAAGCGGCTATTTTAGGTGGTATTTCAGGGGCTATGCATGTACACCAAGTGGCAGAAGCTTATGGAGTACCTGTAATCCTTCACACAGACCACTGTGCCAAAAATCTTTTACCTTGGGTAGATGGTTTGTTGGATGCCAGCGAAAAACATTATGAAACGCATGGTCATCCTTTGTACTCCAGCCATATGTTGGACCTTTCTGAAGAGCCATTACACGAAAATATAGAAATTTGCGCCGATTATCTTGCGAGAATGCATGAATTGGGTATGACCTTGGAAATAGAATTAGGTGTTACCGGTGGAGAAGAAGATGGTGTAGATAATTCTGATGTAGATAGCAGCAAATTATACACACAACCTGAAGAAGTCTCTTATTCTTATGAATCTTTGATGAAAATCAGTGATAAATTTACGATAGCAGCAGCATTCGGTAATGTACATGGTGTATACAAGCCCGGTAATGTAAAATTACAGCCTATCATTCTTAAAAATAGCCAAGAATTTATCCAGAAGAAATTTGGTACCGGCCCTAATCCTGTAAACTTTGTATTTCATGGCGGTTCAGGTAGTAGCAGAGAAGAAATCAGAGAAGCTATTCATTACGGTGCCGTAAAAATGAACATTGATACAGATATGCAGTGGGCTTTTTGGGATGGAATTAGAGATTTTTATGAAAGTAAAAAAGGGTATCTTCAATCACAAATAGGTAATCCTGACGGTGCGGACAAACCCAATAAGAAGTTTTATGACCCTAGAGTATGGCTTAGAAGTGGCGAAGCTTCATTTGTCAATAGAATGAAACTGGCTTTTGAAGATCTGAACTGTATTAATAGAAATATCTGACCCATAAGGGTTTGTTAGCTTTAAAAGGCGAAATTACTTTAAGGGTGATTTCGCCTTTTTTTATTGATATTCGCGTTTAATGCAAGGGTTTTGTTAAGTGATTTTATATATTTTACTACCATTAGTACATACATCACCTGTTTCTACCCATTGCCTTCCTGCTTTTTTAATCTTTGATTGTCTTTGGCCACAAGCACTGTGTACACTGCCCATATCGCCCCTAAGATAATGCAGATAGATTCTTTCTTCTCTAAGACTATTGACCAATAATGAAATGGTCATGCTTGATGCAGTTAGATTTTCGATCTTGGATTTGTTCAAATTTGTAATTGCCATGATATTAATTTTGGATAAGTAAATAAATTAAGGTTGGTGGAAAAATGCAAATGCTATTCCACATCGAAGATTAAAATAGCTTTCGTTTAGGTATATATTATAATCGTCGCTACCTACATAGCCTATTTGTCCAAAAAGCGCCGTATGTTTGGATTCTCCTAGCACATAATAACAGGTGTAATGGATGTTGAGCCTTTTGGAAAGATTGAATAATGATATTTGCTCTCTATTGGAAATATTACCACGATAATAATTGTGATCAAGGGCAAAAGATCCATGCAGTACATGTCTCCATTTTTCATAGGGTTTTTCTTTTTCCAGCAGACACCATTTTTGGCCATCTCCGATATACTTAACTTTTGTAGGCATTTGAAGCAAGGATATATTATAAGTCATTCGATATCGGGATAGCAGGTTTAACTCATCAAAAACTGCATTGGTCAATGCTTTAGGATGCCATTCATACCCAATACGCCAATAAAGTTCTTTGCGGGCCAAACTGGGTTTCACAGTCAATGATTTTCCGGGACGGTTATTTTCCAATAGTTTAAGATTAATGAGATCAAAGTAGTCTGGATTGTCTTCAGAAACATAGATTTTTTTCCCACCCCAAATAAATTCAAATACCAACCCTTCACTAAAGTTCCCATTATATAGATTGACATTGTCATTGGCGGTATCTATTTCAGGGCCATCTTGTCCATTGGAATGGTGATATGCATAGATACCAAAATATTTATTTCGGAGCAACGAAGATGTAGCACTTCCATTCCAAGCTTTTTTGGTGGTGAAATAATAGGCTATACCTGGCATAGCACTGGGCGTCCTGACCGGAAGTGATTGATCTCCATTTTGATAGGGGAAATCAAGATCATTTTGAAATATTCTAAATTTAAATCTAGGTATAATATGAATGGTGCTAAGGTACCCGGGAATTTTGATGTCTATGGGAATATTGATATCACTATCGAGCACAAAGGGTTTCTTTTGGTATCCATCGGTCACCCATCTTACGTTGGAAAATGCGGAATTGGTTGATGGATTGGCAATAATCCTCATGATCTCATGAAAATCATTTTTTTGCCAAACGTCATACTGATATAGCAGTAGGGAATCATTAGGTCGGTAGTCAAAAGCGCAGCAACTGGGTTGCGGCATATCTTCAAACGGATTATCCACACAATACAAACAAGTATCCAATCCATACTTTAATGCGGCATTTTGACTTTGGATGTTGAAGTTCATGATCAAAGACAAAAAGGTAAGTAAACTCGTCTTTAGGATAAAACTATTTTCAAAAGTAAACATAAGGATATATTTTTAAGGTGTTGGAATGATTGATGTAATTAAAGACACTGCATTACTGCCTGATAATATCTGACGGTAGGCTCAGAAAGCATACGAGAAAGGGTAGGGTAAGCATAATACCATTTTGAATGTGCTTTCAACCCCGAACATGTTTCTATTTTAGTATTGTGTTCCTGAATGAAGGCCAATATGGCTTCAGATGTAGCAGCATCAGGTTCGCCACCCAAATAAGAGACGAAATCATTATATCTCAAAGTATAGGGTAGATAATATACTTTCGTTTCAAAACTAGGGTCTTTCAACGTATTTTTAAAGTAGGTCATGGTCAAGAAATTGGCATGAACATCTACAGAAAGAATTCCATTAATGATGGCACTGTAATCCGTTTCGGCTTCGATCTTTATTTTGGGTTTGAGGTTACTTAGTTTAGGATCACTGGCAAATAAATAGGATAACATCGATTCTTTAGAATTGAGCACAATAAAAATGCTATCCTTTCTGGATGGTGAATGCTTGATATTTTGGTTAATATAATTTCTCAAACTGGTCAGCGATTGTAAGCCAGAATTTTCATAATACCCACCATCAATGAAATGTCCTATGCCATCGATGGTAGCCGTAGCACTAAAAAAAGGAAAGCGTTCTGAAGTGGACAAAGTTTGGTAATACGGCAAGGTTTGATTTCCTACGTTATCTATTATATTGGTGGCATGCACAAATACAGAATCAAAAAAAGGCAGTGTGGCCGTACATGCAATACCATACTTTCCATTGGTTTGGGCAGTGTTGGTAAGGAGCATAGGAAATGGTTTTTTACTTACATATTGTGACCAATAACTTTGGTAGGAAACTTGGGGAAGTCTTGAACCATCTTTGCTGATGATATTCCAATAATTGGTGATGCCTGTAATAGAACGATCTTTGATCCATTTTTTAAATATTGGCAGTCTGTCGTGACCCAAAAGATACACAATATCGGACGATGCAAAATTGCCATTTCCAATCTCATCAATGATCTGATCCATTTGGGGCTGATTTTCTTTAGTGATACCAAAATAAAATCCTAAACCCAACATACCACCGGATACGCCTGACATTGCTACCGTATGATTTAAGAAATCTCCATTGGACTTCTTTTGAAGGGATTGTAGCAATAGTAGATTAAAGTAGGTTGCTCGCAAACCGCCGCCCCAACTCGCTAGATAATTTCTTTGTCCATGCTTATGATATTGGTTCATGTATGTATCCAAAGACAAAGTTTCCTGTTGATAGGGTACGGTTTCAAGATGTTGGTGGTCATTGGAAGGATTGAAACCGAATTTCTTTATCAAAAGTAATAAAACGATTAGGTAACCAATATTTTTATAGATCGTCAACGGCAGACCCGTTTGGGGCTCATGGTTACATTTTTGTTCTTTGCCATATAGGTAGTACTTTACCGTGATAATGATGGCACCGTAAAAAAGGTGGATATATGCCAAGATAATGTTTATTGGATTGACCTTCATAGCGAAATATGGATGATGCAAAACGATCAATGCCGCAACAATTATAAATCCTGAAAATTTAATGACCATGAGCTTTCTGATGGTTTGTGTCATGAAGTGTTTTTCGAAGTTTAAAAGAAACGGTACCAAACTTAAATGAAGGTTGTCGTCAAACGTGGTTTTGTCAAGATTGAAAAACCGCAGTATCGTTTTGATGATGAGCACCAATAAGACTACACCAAAAGTCCACGCTGACCATTGACAAAAGATACTGAGTATAAAAGAAACCACCATTAAAACCAAAGAAAGATGATATAAGATAAAGTAAGCCTTAGTATCCAAGGTTTTGGTTTCTTCCGTGGGATTTTCTTTTCGGATTTTATGATACAATAGAACCATCAAAATGATGAGAAATATAAACGCTGTGTAAAAGCCATCCATAGGAAAAATATACTTTTCCCAAGTGAATATTAAAGCGTAGATCATGGCTACGTATATCATAGCTCCTGTAAAATACCGGTAGGTGTGAAATTCTTTTTCGATCTGCGGAGTTTCAGTAGAGATTTTATTGCAATCCTTATATTGATGGTAAGTAATCAATCCACCCTTAAAAAAGCCGGAGTGTTTCTTCCAATATACTACGTCATGTTTATCTGCCCAAGCCTTCATGTAATTGGGATAATGAGAAAAGATCGTAGAAAGCAAGTATAATAGTACAAATGTCACTAATAGATCACCCGGACTGCTTAATAATGCAATGATCAAAGAAGCACCTTGTTCCATATTAGTCAGTAACAAGGCTATCATCAGCAAAAAGAATATGCTCACCGATAGAGATTTTGCAAATAAGGTAAAATGCTGGGATACATTTCTTTTGATCCAAAGAAATAAGAATGCCACCAAAACTATAGCATAACTGAGTTCTTTTAAGGTCACTATGCCACGCATCAAAGGTGCAGGTATGACCTCATGGAAGAAATAAACTAGATATAAAGTATTTTCAATTACATCTAATAACCACGTCAACACCATCATTATGGTAAAAATCTTTCCGTTTTCCCAATAAGTCCGCCACTGGGTGGAGACACCGTCAGGAATGATTACATTATTTCGTAAATATCCATACACAAACTTTAATAAAAAAATGGCCCAAAAAGTGTCCACCACAAAAAAACTGAAAAACCAAAAGCTTTTATGGTGCATCTTAATTTGTTCAATACTATACGTCCAATGATCAAAATGAGCAAATTGAGGAACGGCAATATAATCATGGATGTAAAAAAGCTTACTGATTACAATCATGACCACGGTCAAAAATATCAAAAGGATGGGTATGGGCTGTTTTACTGTTTTTTGTTGTGGTGACATATATATATGATTTTATGGAGGTGATGTGTCATTAATGCCTGTGATGTAAGAAGGTAACCCAAATTTTCTGTTATTTCAATCAAAAATAAATTATCCATGGGAAACGTAAAGTTCAAAAGCAACCATAAATATCCATTTTTTAATTATACTACATATTTATTTGGAATTACTGTTGACTGTATTTATAATTATTTAGGGCTTGATCGGTATAATATATATTATTGGTTATCAATTATATATATTTAAATTTATTGATTTCGATGCACGGGAATTTCTGAAATACTCCTGAATCATTTGCACTTCATTTTAACTTTTGCCTCTAGCCGGCAAGGCTTTTACTTTTTTTCCTGTCAAAAAAAGTAAACAAA
>Ga0075157_10001816_pt1 | contig 12938 bp, 10 predicted proteins | sample JI81BgreenDNA_FD_70967 | JGI IMG/M metagenome (GOLD analysis project Ga0075157, IMG submission 70967) | Wastewater effluent complex algal communities from Wisconsin, to seasonally profile nutrient transformation and Carbon sequestration -... | ecosystem: Engineered > WWTP > Effluent > Algae...
CGGCAGTGTCGAGATCGCCCCCGACTATCGCGCTCCGCGCCATCTGGCCGAAGCCGACGTCCATCTGATGCCCGGCGGGTATGACGAGGATGACGGATCGCTGCGCCAGGGCGCCCTGATGGATCGCGGCGGCGCTGTCTACATGCTCGGGCGCAATGGCGGTTTCCTGAACGACCGTCGCGGCCATACCGCCGCTGCTCATCTGCTTCACCGGTACCCCGATTTTGCGCCGAAAAGTCTTCTCGAGCTGGGGTGCGGTATCGGATCCAGCCTCGTGCCCATGGCGCGCTGCTTTCCGGACGCAAGCGCGCATGGCGTCGACGTCGGGGCTGGGCTGCTGCGATACGCCCGGGCCCGCGCTGCGAAGCTCGGCGTAGCGCTTCATCTGCGCTGCGACGATGCGGTTGCGACCTCCTTTGCGGACGAAAGCTTCGACCTGGTGTTTTCCTGCGTCGTCCTGCACGAGCTGGCGCCAGGGTCCATTCCGGCGATGCTGAGCGAATGTCACCGATTGCTGCGCCCCGGTGGCGTCGTGCTGCATCTCGAAGTGCCGCAACGTTACGATGAACTGGGCCTGTGGACACAAATCAGAGCGCAGATCGAAGCCCGCTACAACAACGAGCCTAATTGGGTCGAGGCTACAAGCGCCGATTATCGGTCGCTTTTGTCTGCCGCCGGGTTTCGCGACATCGCGATCGGCTATCAGGATGCGATAGATCGCGCAGAACGCGGCAATCAGGGATTCGGTCAGGCCTCGAAGGGCGTGTTCGCATCCTGGGCGGTGATGTCTGCCGTAAAATAGGAGTCACCTGACCGTTGCCATGGCTCAGCCGATGATGCGGATGGTGAACTCCCCCGCTGCCTTGCGCAGGCCTGCAAGTGCCCGATAGTCGGCAGAGGCAATATAGGCCCTGGCCGCGGCCGCATCAGGAAAGGCGATGGCGATAGCCGCTTCAGCGTCGGCACCATGGCCTTCCAGCACGGCTAACGTGCGCCCGCGCATCACGGTCTCGCCGCCAATCGCGTCATTCACTCGGGCCACGGCCAAACGATAGCTGGCGAATGCATCGGGATCATGGATGTTCACCACGGTCAGGACGAATGCGCCTGCCATCTGCATGCTCCGATCAGGCTACCCATGGGCTTTCACGAAGCTCTAGCTGCACCGGCGGAACGGCTGGACGGCCAAGTGCGGTTTTGATCGCACAGCGAACACTTTTCCGGTGCCATGCCACGCCAGGGGCGGGCACTGTTATCCTCGGCTGGATGAATGGTGCAGGAGCCTTGTGTGTTCGAAGAAGCTGAGTTGGTCTACAACCGCGTGCCCGCATCCGTCTCCCAATGGGTGGACGGATTGCGATTGCAGATGACAATCGGCGGTATCGAGGCTGATGCAGCATCGGCGCGGATCGTCCATCCTGGCGATGGCTCGACCTATTTCGATTATCCGGAGGCAGCCGAACGCCATGCCGCAGCCAGCGTGGAAGCGGCAGCGAAGGCGTTTGGCGATTGGTCGCAGACACCGTGGGAAGCGCGCAGCGCGCTGTTGAACCGCCTTGCCGATGCGATGTGGGACAATCGCGAGACGCTGACCTTGCTGGTCGCCGCCGAAACGGGCCGACCGCTGCGCCGGGCCTTCAGCGAGGTCTTTTTCGCGGTCGACTATGTGCGGACGATTGCCGCGCAGGTCCTGGCCGAGGTCGATTACAGCCGGGCAGGGCTGAAGGCCCGGCTCGTGCATCGACCGCTGGGTGTCGCCGTCGCCATCGCGCCATGGAACGGGCCGGTGATCCTGGCGGTGGCCAAGCTCGCCAATGCCCTGCTGGCTGGCGACACGCTTGTGCTTCGGCCGGCGCCGCAGACACCGCTCTCGGCCTTGTATCTGGGCATGCTGGGGCGCGATATCTTCCCGGCGGGCGTGCTCAATGTGGTGACGGGCGATGCGTCGGTCGGTGCGGCGCTGGTGCAGCACCCCGATGTCGCCAAAATTTCATTCACGGGGTCGACCGATACCGGGCGGAAGATTGCCGCAGCGGCAGCGCCCGGGCTCAAGAGGCTGACGCTCGAGCTGGGCGGCAATGACGCTGCCATCGTGCTTGCCGATGCCGATGTCGAATCCGTCGCGAGCACGGTCTATCGGATATCGCTTGAGAATGCCGGCCAGTTTTGCGCCGCGATCAAGCGGCTTTACGTGCATGTGTCGCTTTATGATGCAGTCCGCGATCGCATCCTGGCGCTTGCGGCCAGAGCGGTAGCCGGATCGGCGTTTGATCCGGCGAGCACGCTTGCGCCTCTGCAGAGCGCGGCCCAGCGCACGCGCGTGCAGGGTTTTGTCGATGATGCGGTGGCGCGTGGCGGGAGGGTGCTCGGGCATCCGTTGGCGCATGCTGGCGGCGGCTTTTTCATGGCTCCCGTGCTGGTCGAAAAGTGCCGCGCGGATTTTCCGCTCGTTGCAGACGAGCAGTTCGGTCCCGCGCTGCCGATCATCCCGTTCGATGATGCAGAAGAGGCTCTCCGCGCCGCCAACAGCAATCCGTTCGGGCTGGGTGGCTCGGTCTGGGGCCAGGATGTCGATCGGGCGGTCGCGCTCGCCGAACGCATGCGCTGCGGCACGGCCTGGGTGAACCAGCACGGAGCCTATTCGGCGGCCTTGCCAATGGCGTTCGCCGGGCAGTCCGGGCTGGGCATGGATTACGGCCATTTCGGCGTCGCCGAGCATTCCCGTGCCATGCTGATCAACGCCCGGCTCTAGGCATTTTATCGCCAGGCGAAAAACGAGCGCCATCCCGGTCGCGCCTGCACGGGCTGCCCCGCTAATCGTCAGCCACTGCTCATGGAGAGGGTTGAACATGATCCCGTCACAACAAGCCGCCAGCCACACCGATGATCGGGGCTATCGCAAGCTGTTCGGTGTCCTCGGACCATCGACGAATACGATCGTTCAACCCGATTTCGACGACATGCGTCCGCGCGGCGTCACCAACCATTACAGTCGGATCGTGGTGGACGATGCACAGGCCGTTTCCAACGAAAGCTTCATGGCAGGCACGATGGAGATCGACCGCAATACGGCTGATGCTGTCCGCGGCGTGATGACATGCAAGCCGGATTATCTGGTCATGGGCATGTCTGCCGTCACCTTCTATGGGGGCGCAGAGGGTGGACGCCGCTGGCGCGAGCAGATCGAGGCCATCTCCGGTGTGGGCGTGACAACGGGCGCCGAGGCGATCGTGGCGGCTCTCAAGGCCTATGGCAGTCCCCGGCGCGTCGCCTTTGTGTCGCCCTATTGGCCCGCAGCAAATGCCGAAGTGACCCGTTATCTGGCGGATCACGGATACGAGACTATCCGCGATATTCCGCTGATGTGCGCGCGTTGGACGGCGATCGCGCAGGTTGGCGAGGCGCGGTTGCGCGAAGCTTTCCATGATCTCGACGGCGACGATGTCGATGCCCTGATCCAGGTCGGCACCAATCTGTCGACCGTGCGGTTTGCCGCAGCAGCAGAATTGTGGCTCGGCAAGCCCGTGATCGCGATCAACACCGCAACCTACTGGCACGCCCTGCGCGCCAACGGGATCGATGACCGCATCGACGGCTTCGGCAGGCTCCTTTCCGACTTCTGAATTTCCGGCGCCAGGCAGCGCCTGGCCGCACGACCCATTTTTTCGAGGCAGATACATGGTTGAAACTACACGCAGAACGCAGGTCGTCGTTGCCGGCGCAGGACCGGTTGGCGCGGTTGCCGCCACCTGGCTTGCCAAGCAGGGGATCGATGTCATTCTGGCAGAGGCCGGAGCCGATGCCGCGCAGGATCTGCGTGCCTCGACATTCCACCCGCCGACGCTGGAAATGCTGGCCGAACTGGGCATCACCGACCGGCTGGTGGAAATCGGGCTCAAGGCGCCGATCTATCATTGGCGCGATCGGGCCAGCGGTGAGGTCATTGCCTTCGACCTCAGCGAATTGTCCGACATGACGCAATTTCCGTATCGGCTGCAGTGCGAGCAATATCATCTCGCCCGGATGCTGTCCGACGGCCTGGAAGAACTGGGAACCGGCAAGGTCCTGTTCGACCATCGGCTGGCCTATTTCGAACAGGACGACAGCGGGGTGGACGTCTATCTGGAAACGCCGCTGGGCATCGAAAGGATACGTACCCAGTATCTGATCGGCGCAGACGGTGCGAGTTCGATCGCCCGCAAGTGGCTCAATATCGAGTTCGACGGATTTACCTATCCGGAACGCTTCCTCACGTTGAGCACCGACTACCCGATCGAGGAGGCGATGAAGGGGGTCGCCTATGTCAATTACGTCTCCGATCCGGATGAATGGCTCGTCCTGCTGCGCGTACCCAAATTGTGGCGCGTGCTTGTGCCCGCGCACGAAAGCGATCCGCAAAAGCTGTTGTCCGACGAAACCAAGAATGCGGTGTTCGACCGCATCATGGGCGATGGGGCACGGGTTGAGACCGAGCACCGGACGATCTACCGGGTGCATCAGCGCGTCGCGAAGACCTTTCGGCAGGGGCGCGTGCTGCTGGTCGGCGATGCTGCACATCTCAACAATCCGCTTGGCGGGTTCGGCATGAACAGTGGGATTCACGATGCCGTCAACCTGTGCCAGAAGCTGACCATGGCCCTGGGCGACGAGGGCGCCGATGCCGACGCGCTGCTTTCGCTCTATGATCGCCAGCGCCGGACGGTGACCTATGACTTCACGCAGAGTCAGACGATCGAGAACATGGAACTGATGCGCGTGGGCCAGAGCGAGGCGCATGAACGACGCCGCGATGCGCTCAGGAATATCGCTGCGGACCCAGCGCTGCGCAGGGCCTATCTGCTGCGGCAGGCGATGTACGAAAGCCTCGAACAGGCCGCGGCGATCACGTGAACGTTTCGGGTGCACGATAGCGCGAAAGGATGTCGCGCGGCGGGTTCTGCGCCCGACGCGCGGCAATCTTTTCGGGCGTGAGCCATATGATGGTCTCGCCGTTGATCGGCGGCCGCGCAAGCTCCCCCGCTATCCATTCGGCAATCGTCTCGGGATGGTCGCCGATGATGTTGACGACGGCATTGCGCGCCGGCAATTCATCTGCGGGCACCCCGGCATGCTCACGGAAAAACCCATCGGTCATGACCAGCCCCGGACTGATGGCGCCGACGGTATAGGCCTTGTCTTCGGCCTCATCCGCCAGCGCTGCCGACAGGAACGCAAGCGCCGCCTTGCTGGTCGCATAGCCGTTCATGCGTTTGACGGGCTTGCCATCCCAGCCGGCCCCCAGCATGTTCCAGATCGCGCCAAACCCTTGGCGCTGCATGCCGTGCGCTGCCACCCGGCAGGCGTTCATCGTGCCAATCAGGTTGATGTCGATCATGTTCCGGAAAGCGGCGGGGTCGAGAACGACCAGATCATGGCCGGTCAGGGCAAGGCCGGCATTGTTGATCCACAGATCGATGCGCCCCATTATTTCAGCCCCGGCATCCCATAACCTCTCGACCGACTGGCCATCGCGGATGTCGCATTTGACCTGGTGAATGGCAGCCGATCGCTCGCATGCCGATTGGATCGTTCGCGGCTCGGTGGGGCCGTCCGGCGTTCCGCCCAGGATTTCGATACCGGCATTCGCCAGCGCGGTGGCGATGGCAGCACCCAGGCCCCGGCCTGCACCGGTCACCACCGCAGTCTTCGGCAAATATTCTGTCATGATCACCCGATCTGGTCTGAAGGGAAGGGGTCAGCGATAGGCCCAACCACGATAGGTCTCGCCGGCTCTGCGTAAGGGGAGCGAAACGGATTTTCCCGCATCCTCGATCATCGCGGCGATGGCTGCTTCACCGGCATGCACCACCTCGTCCTCGTCCCAGCGAGTCGAGCGGCCATGTGCGATCAGCCGTTCGCCCGCCACGAACACGTCGCGCACCTGGGCCGCGCGACCCGCCCATACCAGGGCACCGATCATCCGTTCGTTGGCTTGGGCAAATTGCGGCCCGCTCGTGTCTACGATGACGATATCGGCCGCCTTGCCTTGCTCGATCGAACCGGCAACGTCATCCATGAACAGCGCCGATGCGCTGCCCAGCGTCGCCATTTCCAGCACCCGTTCGGCATTGGCCCAATGTTCGCGCGGAGGCATCTCCCCGCCGCGTGCGATCTGCGCCTTTGCCGCCATGTTCTGGGCCAGGATTGTCATCCGCATGACCTCGAAGGGGTCCTGGCAATCGGTAACAAGGGGCGCATCGCTGCCCAGTCCGGGCAGCATGTGGCAAGCGAAATAGTCGTGGAGCGACAGACCGGTTCCGTCGAAGAAGCGCAGCATCGGTACAAGGGCGAGCCGCGCGTCGGCATTGGCGATCAGATCGATGTCTGCCCGGGTCAGGTGGACACCCTTGCCCGCATAGATCGGCGCGTCCAGCAGACCATGCTCGGCATAATAGGCGACCTGGCCTCCAGCAAATCCTCGCGCGGCCAGTCCTGCGCCACGGCTGTTGTCCGTCATGTCGACGCCAAATGCTGCGCCCATGGCCCGCGCGCCTTCGCAGATGCGCCGCATGTCGCCGGGTTCGCTGATGAAGCTGTAATTGACGAATCCCGCAGCCACCGTGATGCGATCGCTGCCGAACGCCATCAACCTTTCCAGCTCGGCCAGACCCTTGTCGACCGTTTCGTGGCCCGACTGCGGGACCTTGTCGGAATTGACGATGCACCGGCAAAGGAAGCCCCGCATGCCGCTGTCGGCAACCGCCTGCCAGCTGCCATGGGCGCTGTCTGAGCGGACGTTGGTAAAGTGCTCGTCATGCGTTGCGGTATAGCCGGACTTGAGCATGTCGAGCACGTGCAGCCGCACGATCGCATAGGCCCGCTCCGCGTCCATCACGGCAGCAACCGCGAAAAGCTCGGCAATCAGCTTGCGCACCGCGTCCGGAATGTCGAGTACCGGCCAACGCTGATCGTTATACCCCCGGAACATGTTCTGGATCAGGTGATTGTGGCCATTGGCCATGCCCGGCATCGCGACCGCGCCCCGGGCGTCCAGGGTCTTGCGCCCCTGAAACGTCAGCGCATCCATCGGACCGACGGCGGTTATCCTCCCGTCATCGATAGCGACATAGCCCTGCGTGTAGACGGTGCGCGCCGGGTCCATCGTCAGGACATAGGCGTTGCAGATCAAAGTATCGACAAGGCCGGGCGCGGTGGTCATGCGTCTGCTTCGCCAAGCTTGTCGGGCGTCAGGTCATAGAAGAACAGGGCGAGTGCACTGATCAGCAGCAGACCCAGCGGGATGAACGACGCGAGCCAGTAGATGGCGGTGATCGCCGAGGCAGGCTGGGTGACGGCAGCGCCGCCCGCTCCCTGGATATAGCCAGACCAGCCCAAAAGCAGGCCGGTCAGCGCCGCGCCCAGTGCAAAGGCCACCTTTTCGACGATGGTGTAAACGGCCGAGAGCATGCCCTCGCGGCGCAGACCGGTGCATCGATAATCCCATTCCATCGTATCGGGCAGCAGCGACTGGCCGAGCAAAAGTACCGCGCCCCCAAAGGCGCCGAGCGCCGCTGCCCGAAGATAGACAAGCACAAGTGGCTCGCTCTCGCTGACGAAGAACCAGCTCATGTAGATCAGGCCGTAGACCAGCGTTGCGATGATGAAGCTGTCCCGCTTGCCCCTGGAGCGCGCGACGCGAACCCATAATGGCTGGACCAGGATCATCAGGCCGTAAAAGACGAAGAAATAGAGGCCCATGGCGCTGTCATCCAGCTGCAGCACGCGGCGGAACAGGAAGGGCATCGAGGCCTGGGTGACCGCCAGCGCGAGAAGCTGGAGCAGCTTGACGATGATCAGGATGACAAAGGGCCGGTTGCTCGCCATCGACCGCAGCTTGACCCCCCAGCTCATCTGCGGGGCGCTGTCGGCAGGATGAAAGGCTGCGCCTCGCGTCCCGTAGAAACTGTAAAGCGTAGCCGAAAGGATGATGACCGCCAGGAATGCCGACAAGGCCGTGTGGCCTGCCTGGCCACCGCCCGCGCTTTCCATGAGGACGGGCCCCACGAACACCGCGAGCATCGAAGCGATGGCGACAGCCGCGACGCGAAACGAGATCAGCCGCGAGCGTTCGTGATAGGATGATGTCATCTCGGCCGGCATGGCCATGTAAGGCACCGAGAACGTTGCATAGGCCGTGGCATAGAGCAGCAGGGCCGCGGTAAAGAACGTGACCGTGAGCAGCGGGCTTTCGAACATCGGCAGGTTGAACAGCATCACGGCGGACAGCGCGAGCATCAGTCCTCCCGCCAGCAGAAACGGCCGCCGCCGCCCGTGTTTCGACTTCAGCCTGTCGCTGGCGCCGCCAATGATGGGATCGATGATGGCGTCATAGACTTTCGAACCCGCAATCAGCGTCCCTGCCAGCGCCGCGCTGATGCCGCCATAATCGACCGCATAGCGCAGCAGCAGGACGTTGACCGAGTTGAACAGTGCGGCAACGGCAATGGTGCCCACACCCCAGGCAAGACAGATGTGCAGCGGCAGCCTGGCCGCTGCGGCCGACGGCGTCGTGGTGGCTGCGCTTGTCAACCGCCCGTCCTCAATGTGGCAGGCACTTGCAAACCGGCTCTTTCGAGAATGTCGGCAACGCTGCGTTGCACGCCGGCGATCGGGGCCCCTGCAACCAGGCCAGCGAAGCGGTCGCGCTCGGCGGTCAAGGCCTCTGCCAGCGCCGGGGGCGGCACGAAATTGTCAATGTCGTCGCGCGTGATCGACCCCTTGGTTTCGAGCAGATATTCCGTGACGATCTGCCGATCGCGCATGATCCAGACTTCCGACGCCAGCGCCATCACCATCCGTGCGACGTCCGTGACGCAGCCTGCTCCGAGATAATCATGTCCGGTATCGGTCATCGTGCTGCCTCCATCGGTTTGCGAGCACGGGTGATCCAGGGGTACTGCCCTTGCCCCAGCCCGTAGGATTCGATCGCCTCGAACCCGGCTTCGGCAAGCATGTCGTCGATGCTGTCGTGCAGGATGGCGGAAAAGAAAGGCTCTTCGCGATGTTCGGTGTCCCAGTCGAGAATGACGGCGTGGAACAGGTCCACCGCACGGAATGGCGGCGGATCGGAAATGACGATGTCGGCCCCCGGCTTCATGATGCGGAACATTTCGGCCAGTAGCGCACGGTTCGCCTTCGGTGGCAGTTCGTGGTGCAGCGCATAGGTGATGACACCGTCATAGCTTGCATCGGCCTCGCCGGTGTCCCGGGCGGCATCGGCCTGCCGCAGATGCACAGCAAAACCCTGGCGCGATGCCATTTTGCGTCCATTCCTCAGCAATAGCGGCGACAGGTCCGATCCGTGCAGCTCGGCATCGGGAAACAGGGTATGAACCGCCTTGAGCGTCGAGACGCCACCGCATCCCGGTTCGTAGATTTTGCGATATTCGCTCTTCGGAAACTGGGCCACCGTCTTCAGGCGCTGCTGGGTGATATCGTCGCCAATGCCGACAGCGGCATATCCGCCATGACGGAACACCATCGGGCCGACGCCAAAGGCGAACAGCGCGCCATACAGGTCGTACCCGTCCCAACCGCCTGGCTCGAGATGCCATTCGATCTGACTATAGTATTTCGGAATGTCGATGCCGTCGGCCAGCTCGAGCGATCCCAGTGCGTCTTCGTCACCGAGCTGGGCATCGAACGCCTCGAAAAGAGCGCGGCGCTCCTCGATGGCGGGGATGCCCCGGTTGAAATTCTCTTCGGCGACATAGCGCTGGAAGAAGCGTTCCAGCCGATAGACATTGTCCTTCAGGCAGACCGCCTTGGCCTTTTCGATCCTCTCCCGAGTGGACAGACCGGGAGACGCGGCGGCGTGATCCTGGGCGAGCGCGTGACCTTCGCTGTCCTTTTCGAAGTTTCGCGCCGCAATCGGGCGGAGTTTGCCCGAAGAGAATTTCTGGATGGAACCCAGCAATTCCAGCCCGGACCGGCCTCGCTGCGACAGCGAGAAGGAGGGGATCGCCCCAGCGGCCAGGCTATTGTCGTCGAGACGGGTGAGGAAGGTCACGTTGCTTGCTCCATTTTGCTCGTTCAGGTCAGAAGCGTGCGGTGAGATCGACGCCAAAGGTGCGCCGCTGACCGGGATAGATGCGGGTGGTGGCTACGCCTGACGCAGGGGCGCCATCTGCGGTCGATGCGACCACTGTTGCGCGGGCGATATATTCGTCCTGCAACAGGTTGCGTGCCCAGACCGCAGCTTCGAATGCGCCGAATTTCAATCCGGCGCGCGCATTGAGCAGCGAGATTTCGCCCTGGTCCTGCAGATTGAGACTGGTCGAATACTTGCCCGCCTGCCAGCTGTAATCGGCCCGGATAAACCCGTCGATATTGTCTGCGATGTCCGGGATCGTCCAACTCGCGGCCAGTGCGAACTGGGTGTCGGTCGTGCGTGCGATCTGGTTGCCATCGACCGATGCCGTGCAGCCCCTGGTCAGTACCGTGCTTCCGGCGATCTCGCCGCAAATATAGGCGACTTCGCCATCGAGAACGCCGCCCTTGTACTTGGGATCGAGCAGCGCACCGCTCGCGGAAAGCTGGAATGTCGGCGTCAGATTATAGACGATCTGCGCCTCGATGCCCTTCACCTCTGCATCGCCATTGTTGTCTACGACCGAGAGCGTGCCCCCCGGGATCTGGGTCTGTGCCTGGATGTCCTTCCAATCGACCAGGAACACGTTGGCATTGGCGGTCAGTGCGCCACCCAGCAAGGTCGCCTTTGCACCGAATTCATAGGTCCAGTTGGTTTCGTCGCCGAAGGCGAAGAAGGTGGTGTTGGCAGCATTGGCGTTGAAGCCGCCGGTTTTCACGCCGCGCGCAGCGGTCGCATAGATGAGCAGGTTGGGGTCAGCCTTCCAGTTCAGCGATACGCGCGGCGTCGCATATTTGAACGTCTGCTTGCCCAGGACGCCGAGTGAACTGCCCGAGCCGACAAAGGTCTGGTCGTCGATAGTGTACCGGATTTCACCCTGCGCGCTCAACGTCGGGGTGAATTCGTAACCGACCATGCCATAGATGGCATGCCCCTTCGTCTTCAACGTGCCGCCACGGCTCGAGAAGATCGGCGGCCGGGTGCCGGTGACGCCGAGCCGCTGGAAATTGAGGGCGAGAACGTCGGCAACCAGCGAACTGTAGTGATTGACCCCGACCATCCAGGTGAACGGACCGTCCTGCTTCGAGGAAAAGCGCAGATCATAATTCCAGTCGGTGCTCCGGTCGGTTTGCGCATTGGTGAACAGTTGGCGGGACAGTCCTCCGAACAAGGGGGTGTTGATGGCATTGGGGTCACCGGTCGTGTCGATCAGAAGGTCGAACTTGGCTTCCGAATAGCTCACCAGTGCCGTGACATCGATGACATCGCCAACATAGCTTGCGCGGCCGTAATAGATGTCGCTGTATCCGGTCAGGCCATAGCCGGTCTCGTCGTCCAGATTGTAGTTGGTCGGGTAATCCAGCTTGCCGCACAGAAAGGTGTTGAGCCGGCGTCCTCCCCCGATCGTCGTGCTGGCGCAATTGTTGAGCGCGGTGGGCACGGAGAACAAGGCAGGCTGATCATTCTTGGTTTCGGAATGCACCCCGAACAGGTCCAGGGTGAGTTGATCGGTGATGTTCGCGGTCAGCTTGCCACCCGCGCTCCAGCGGTCCTTCCAACCGTCGAGCAATTTGCCTGAGCGATCGTTGCGGATGGTCCCGGCAAATTCGGAATAGCCGCCGAAAATGCGTACCGCGATGCTATCGCCCAGCGGTATGTTCAATCCGCCCTTGCCTTCGTAGCGACCGTAATTGCCGAGCGAGACTTGCAGGTTTCCGCCGATACCGTCCGTATCGGCGGGCGCCGTGATATAGTTGATGGCGCCCGCAAAGGTGTTGCGTCCGTAGAGCGCGCTCTGCGGCCCCTTGACCACCTCGATCCGCTGGAGGTCATACTGGTCGAAAGCCAGCGCCGATCGGTTGTTGAGATAGACGCCGTCGATGAACACGCCCACATTGCCCTGTGGACCGGTCTGGTCGATCTGCGCGATGCCGCGCAGCACGGGCGCAGCATAGGCGCCGTTGACGTCCTGAAACGCCAGACCGGGCGTGAAGGCCGCCAGATCGGCAAGGGTCTCGATCCCCTTGGCGTCGAGTTCCTCGCTCGACAGCGCGGTGATCGCCAGCGGCACATCCTGCAGGCGTTCCTCGCGCCGCCGCGACGTGACGACGATAACCTTCGACATGTCGATAGGCTCCGACGCGTCAGGCTGCTCTGTTATCAAGCCGACCGCATCCTGGGCCGCGGCGGGCGTCGCGAATGCGCAAAGGGCAGCTCCCGACAGGAGAGGCAAGGCAGCTGCGGAAGTAAGCTTGCGGTAGATGTCTGTCACGTTTGAACCCCTTTGGGCTAGATTTTGGTTGCTCATGATCCAGCCACCCTCCCGGATGGTTTTTTTATCTGTCTGGAACGTAGGCGATGAGGTCGAGCAGGGCGTTTGCCCCGGGCACGACGAGTGGACCGCCGATCTTCATCGTGGTTGAGGCGGGCTTCACACCGGGGAACCACGAAGACCATTCCTCGATGGAATCGGCGAAATGGGTGCCGTCGTCATGGAAGCAGGCGCGACGGACGACATTTTCGACACGTGTTCCGGCCGCCTCGCAGATCGCTGCGACATTGGTCAGCATGAAGCGCATCTGGTTTTTTCCGGGCAGCCCGTACCAGGGGAAGTGCTCGCTGCGCAGCATGCCTTCTGCCAGCACGCCCCGCGCATCGCAGGGCATCTGCTGGCTGAGGAACAGGAAATTGCCAGCCTTGACGGCCTGGGGTTCGTGACTGAACGGTTCAGGGGCGTCGGAGGTCTCGATGCGCTCGATGGTCAGCGATGCATCGTTGGCCAGAAGGGTGAGGGCGATCTCGATGCGAC
>Ga0075157_10001820_pt1 | contig 12929 bp, 9 predicted proteins | sample JI81BgreenDNA_FD_70967 | JGI IMG/M metagenome (GOLD analysis project Ga0075157, IMG submission 70967) | Wastewater effluent complex algal communities from Wisconsin, to seasonally profile nutrient transformation and Carbon sequestration -... | ecosystem: Engineered > WWTP > Effluent > Algae...
GTCGGTATCACTATCCTGCCACACCACCACCGCTCTGGCCCCAGCCAGCGAGGCCGGGGGTGCCGAAAGGCAAATGACCCCGGCAGCACCGAGTGCGTGCTCACGGTCCTCATCGTCGGGAAAGCTGGGGTCGATCAGCACGACAATATCGCCTTGGCCGCTGCTCGCCAGGGCCAGCGCATCGGCGCTTGCCGCTTGCCCGAACACTACCGTATGGCCGCGCATCCGCTGGGCAGCGAGCAGGCGCACGAGCCAGACGAGCACGCGCTGCCGCAGGAGCCAGACCACACTCAGCAGGGAAATCAGCGGGCCTGTGATACGGGCAATGATCTCCGGCAGCATCAATTTGGCCGCATTGGCGAGCGAGAATTGCGGCACCAGGTAGAGGAACGGCGCGTAGAGAAAGTCCGTAGCCTGGGCGAGGCTTGGCGAAATGCCGGCGAGCCTGTAACGTTCCGCCACGGCCCAAAGGGCGCACCCAATCGTTACCAGCACCAGCAGTGTCATGAGCACCAGTCGCCATGCCCGCAAGGGGGCATAGGCGCTGCGGATGAGGCGGCGGGCGAGGCGGGCGGCGAGGTTAGGCGTCGGGGTCATGTTCGGGCTCAGTGTTTGTCCAAGCGAACAGCGCTTTGATCAGTTCTTGCATGGCTCTACCCGAACGTAATCGGCCGCGCCGCGTAGGCGAAGCGCCAGTCGGCGAGATCTTCGTCTAGCACGGCTTGCGTATCCAGAAGCAGGTCGAGCAGCGGTTCAAACAGCGGCGGCTGCCCCGAGCAAGCCTGCGTGCCGCAGACTTCGGCCCGCGCCTTGATCCTCTCGGCCCGCTCAGCGAGCACCTTGAGGCGCCCGGCAGTGTCCTTGGACCGCATCGCGAACCGCTCGAAATCGCCCTGAAACCGGATGCCCGCCGCCGCGGCAGCAAGCGCCGGCAGCACTGCCCCGGTAAAGGCCGCGCCATATTTGAACAGATCATAGACCCCATAAATCAATGGCGCAGCCGTTGGTGCTGCCGCAAGCGCAGTTTCCTTCAAGGCGACCATCACAAGATAAGCAAGACTGATACCCGCAGCGATCTGGATGGCGCGCAGGCTGAAAGTGTCGAGCCGGTGGTTAAGCGCCTCAAGGCGCTGGTGGTTGAGATCGTGGTATCCAAGCTGGTCTGCGATAACCTTGCTTGTTGCGTCCGCTAGCGCGGCTACACCCGGCGGATTCATTGTCACCGGCTTATCAGCGCTTACTTCATTGCGGGGAAGCTCGGGCAGCGCCGCGATAGCGTTGGCATAATGCGGTGCCCAAACTGTCCTCGGCGCGGCGTGGCCATGCCCATCGCCGTGATGGTTGTGCGGATCGTGCTCTGTCGCGGCAGGATCAAGCGGCCTGCGTCCGGAAAAGCCGACCCATGCCAGAAGCTGTCCGCTACGCTGGCTCTCGGCAATAAGGCGCGCATCGAGCCAGCGCTGGTGCGTGTCCTGCGAGCGTGGAAACAGACGCCTGAGCCATCCGGGCCGACGCCCCTTCTCGGCGACGGGGTCATTGGCTCGTGTTCTCAGATAGATCGAAGCCGCAGAGCCAACCGTGATCAGCTCAAGAACGACCATCCAGTGCTTGTATTCGTCAAGATGCTTCAACATCAGCGCCGAGATTACCGCACACATCACCGCCACCGGAGCGAGCGCGAAGATCATCACATAAGCGGAGCGATACTGGTTGCTCAGCCGGGTCGCCAGCGCATCGGCGCGCGCAGCATGGTCGAGCAGAGGGGCGGCATTGGCGGTGCCGGGCGCATCGCGCTCGACCCCGAAGCCGAAGGGATAGAGCAGAGCCTTCCTGGCTCGCCCCCCGCCTGCGGGCCGCGCCTTCGCGAACGGATAACTGCGGAGGTCCTTGGGTGCCATGCCTTGCGTCTCTTCGTCCGCCGACTTGCGGCGCTTGATCCGCGTAGGGAAGTTGAGAAATGTGTATAGCAGGAAGGCGTAGGCCCAGTGGCGATCGCCCGGCTGTGCATCACCCGCGCGCCCCTCTGCTATCCAGAGTTCGGGCGCTGCCTCGTCGCGATACCGTTCGATGCAGATCGCCCGTGCCGGGTCATTGCCGAGCAACACTTGCGCGATGGCCGCATTGATCGCTGGTTCGGGTCCGTCCGTGATCAAGTGAAGGACCCGGCTGTCCCCGGCTTTGTGCCGCACGGCGATGTCGCTGGCCGGAAGGTGGCCACTCGCAGGATCGGGCAGCATGCTGCACGCTTCACCTGGTGTGGCCGGATCGATCCAGATCACCGGCACACCGCTCCGGCGTGCTTCTGAGACGGCATCGGCCGTCCCACCCTGCCCACGTGGGGGCTTACCGTCCCATAGCGCGATTAGCAGGTCCGCCTGCCGCACCAGCATCCGCCCGATGGTGGCGTAGCGGCGCGATTGCCAATCAGCTTCCACCTCGATGTTCGAGATGCCAGTCGGCTGCCAGTCGGCGAGTTCGAGCACACGGTCGGCGGCGTTGGAGAGGCGGGCGATTTCGGAGACCGCTTTGTTGATCGCAACTGTCCCGAGCAGGGCGGCGGTGTTGTCGTGCTTGGCCCGCTCCGTATCGCGCTGTTCCAGCGTAATGCGGGCGAGCTTCTGGAAGGTCTCGCTTGCGAAGGGCAAGATTGCATCAAGCGACCAGCCCTCCGCCTCGCGAGCCGCCTCAGCCCCGATCTGATCCGAGCCGGGCGCCAGCGCCGAAACAAAGCGGCAGGTCAGTTCCCGGTCCTTGTCGATCGCATTTGCTGCCATGTTTGCGAGCAAATTCTGGCGAACCAGCAAAAGAAGAGCCTCAATCTGCCTCTGCAAAGGATCATGTTCCGAGACGGCAATATTCTGATGCCCAGTGATAGCGACCGTGAACACTAGCGAAGGCACCTGACGCAAGGCGCTTGTCTGATCCATGAATGCCATCATGGACAAACGATAGCTCGGCGCACTTCTGCAGCAGCTTCCTCGCCGAGCACCTTAGCGGCAAGCATCGTGTCAACGTCTTCAAGAATGAACTTGCACATTGTGCCTTCTTGCCCCGGTCCGGGCTTGTCCTGCTGCTCGCGGTAAATTGCGAGCGCCCGATCGACCTGCCCCTTCATCAGAAGGCCATTTGCCAGATTGCCATGAATCCACGGTTGGTTAGGATCGATGGCCAGAGCGCGCTCGGCGTCGGTGATGGCTTGGTCGGGCTTGTTGGCTTGAGCATACTTCCAGCTGCGGCTTCCGAGCAGCGATACGAGCACGCTCTTGCTCTTCATGCCTTCGGCGAAGGCAATCGCCAGATTACAAGCGGGGATCGAGTCATTCTGGATGCATTGCTTCCGGGCCAATCGGAAGAGCCGGTCGCATTGGTCGCCCCTGTTTTGTTGGCAACCTTCGACATAAAGCGCGGTTCGGTCCGCAAGCTGAACCGGGCCAAGCTTCAGAATTCGGTCAGCCAGTTTCGTAGCGGCGGCAGTGCCGGTTGGCTCCATGCCGAACCACGCTTCATCAGCCTTCGCGATCTTGCTCATCGCGTCAATCTTCCAATCAGCGATGTGCTTTTCCTCGTCGAACATGAACAGCTTGTCCTCGACAAGTGCGAAGATAGCGGGGTCTCCTGCGTTCGCCCCGCGGTCGATGACCTCCCACGCCGAGAAGCCCCCATACTGCGGAGCGAAACGGTCGGGGTCGCTGCTGAACAAGTCGCGGTTTGCCGCATCCTTGAACAGCCAAAGTGCTCCATCCCAAAATGTGTAGAATTCTGCGCTACCGAGCACTGGAGTGCTTCCTTGCCGGTAACTGACCGCATCGTACCCTCCGAGCGCAATGCCTGCCGGATCGAGCCAGCGATCAGGACTGCGCGCGAACTTTTTCGCCTTCATTTCGTCGTAGATTGTCTCAATTTGCCCGTCGGTCGTCGCGATGTCTGGTTTGGTCGCAGCGCCGAGCGCGTAGACTGTCAGTTCAGTGAAGGAGACATTGTTCTCCTTCGCAATGGTGTAGAGTTTTTGGAACGAGTCGACGACATCGTCAGGAATTTTGCCGCCACGTAGTTCGCGAACCCAGAGCACCTGATCATCGATCCCGGCGTAGCCCACGCAAGGCTCAGTGGGATCTAGGGGTTCTGCCTGACTTTTGCACAATGGGCCATCGCCATGATCGACCACGTAAACGTGGAAAGGGTATTTCTTTCCACCAAAATCGGTCGGCACAGTAAACCGCTTCATGTTTTGGCCCATTGCCAAGGCGCCGACCCGCTTTGCCTTTTCTAGGTCGGCCAATGGACTGGCCGGATCGCCATAAACTGCGGCCAGCCCCTCGCTCGCTTCCTTCACCCCCCAATTTGACGCATAAGTAAGCAGCGGCAGCGCATCCGCCACCCGGCCCTTTAGGCGAAGGTGATTGCCTAGACGGGTGTTTATCTCGGTCGCATATACCCGGGCATAGAACTCCCATGGGTACTTACGCACCCAATCGCCGCATGTCTCATCAAACTTCCGAAATGCTGCAAGAGCATCATCCGTGCGGTCGAGCGCGATCAGGACACGTACACGGCGATTTCGGGCTAGGCATTCAGACTCTGCAATCTCATCCATTTCGCGTAGCCCTGCGATCAGGTTTGCATCATCCATTGCGCGCTCGGCGTGGGCGCTGTTGGCATCAGCCTCAGATTGATTGCCGGCATCAAGCTGTAAGGTCGCCACCCGGGCGAGGCTTTCGCCATATGCAACCGCATAGCCAACGAGCTTGGGGAAGGCCTTGCGGCTGGTTTCGACCGCATCAGCGATGCGCAGATTATGCGCCATGTTCGCAGCATCGCGATCAGCTTTGGATTTCAATTCGGGAAGCTGCGAAAAATCAACGTCCCTAATTTCAGCGTAGACATTAATGATCTCCCGGGTGTTCTTTTGCGCATACGCTCGCCCCTTTAATGAAGCTACAAGCAAGTCGGTCGCTGTGAGCTGTCGTCGGGCAAATTCTTCATCGTTATCCATAGCGCCCGCAAGCGCCTTTAAAGCAAGTTCGACATCAACAAGCAAAAACCGAGCGGCAATCGGGGTGAACTCCCCTTCCGCATCGATTTTTTCCTGAATTCGCCCGCGAGCGAAGTCCAACTGTTGCCTAGCCTCCACAAATTTTTTTTCTTTTCGTAGGTTCCAAAATTTATCAATGTCACATTGGACTAAATCCATCAAAGAGCGAGTATCAGGGCGAACCTTTTCGATATCAATTACTAGGTTACACGCCTCTTCCTTACGTTTTTTCCAAATTTCTGGATCGAGGTCGGTACCATATCGAAGAAAACTTGCGCGCCTTCTGGCAAGAGTGACGTAGTCACCGTCATAAACGTCAAAATCTTCGGTTAACGCCCCCGCTCTTTCCTTAAGTCGACGGTCTAAGTCTGCGTCACCGCGATCCGATGCAAGCCTTGCCCCCAGCCAGTAGGTTCCGGATATAGGCGACACCAGTGCCGGGGGGGGCTTAACCACATCATAGGGCTCCAGCACAGCCATCAGGTCGCGGTAAATCCGTTCCGCCGCATCCAGCTGCTGATCGTCGGCAAGGCTCCATGCATATCGGCGACCAGCCCCCTCCGCTTGTCGCACAGCCTCAAAGAACTCTTGAGTACCGGTGGGTGTCCTCTGCACCACTTGCATCGCTTGCGCATATGCTTGGCTGAGCTCCTGAAGCGAGCGAGCGGCATCACCGCTATCCTCCATGTAGTCTGCGCTTCTGATCTGGCTAGAAATGCGATCGATTAGAGCGCTATTGACCACTCTAACAGGGTCGCTCGTAGGCCCGCTTGCATCGGCTCCTGTCGCATCAACGACGACTTTCTGCTTGCCGGAATCCTCTTGATTCTGTGCACGTACTTCATTGACCAGTAATAGAGCCGCCCAGATTAAGCAAAATCCTGCACGCATTTTCGCCACCCCCTGCTCGGCTATTGCAATATTCAAATGTCCGCCGGATCGCTGAATCATCCCGATTACGCCGTTCAATATCCAAGCGCTGTCTCCGAGCTATGTCTGACTGCTGTTTAGCTTCGACCTCAGCTGCTCTTAAACTGGCTTCAGCCGCAACGATCTTGGATTGATTTTCCGCAATTAATCGTTTACTCTGATCAACTATTAGTTTTGATTTTGCGATCTCGCCTTCTGATGCATCTAGTTCGAGATTTGCCGTAGCAATACGGGCATTCAGATCACGTTCGAGATCATTTCTATCAGCTTTAGACTGTTTGAGCGTGGTTTCCGCGTCGGCCAGCTTCGCATTCGCCTCAGCAAGCTTCTGTTCGGCCTTTGCAGTCTTGTCTTCAAGACCCGCGAGAGTGACCCCATTGGAAAAAAGCATAAACAATAAGCCAACACATGCCGCCAAAATTACCCCAAGAACCCCCGAGGCCGTGATCCAGCGGCGGCGGTCGCGGACTTCGCGTCGTTGTTCGGCGTCGCGGGCGCTGGCTTCGGCGGCTCGACTATCGGCAAGATAGCCGCTTACAGCAGCGAAATTGCCACCATGGCGCTCCGCCCACTCAGGTGTCGGCGGCTCATCGTCCCACCACTGCGACAGCGCGGCGAGATCACGGCCCGTCAATAAGCCCCCCTCTTCTGCGCGCCATCGCACCTCGCGATCAACCAGACGCTGCCACGTCGCCCCATCATCCGCCTCGGCCTTGGTCCATTCGGTCAGCAATCCCCACTGCCGGATCAGGCTTTCGTGGCTGATATCGACTAGAGTATCGGGTTCGAGCGGGACATCCGCCTCCGGTCGCAGGAAGTTGCAGCTGCGGGCCCGAAACGCCTCGACCACCGCCCGCGCCGATGAGCCGGCTTCCTCTTCGAGCGCAGCAAAGGGCACAGCGCGTCTCACCGCACTAGCCGCATCCCGGCCCGCCACAAGGGCGCGAAAAACGGTGGGGACCGCGCGCCGATGCTCCGTGGCCAGATCATCAATAATGCTCTGGCCGTGAACGGCCAGAGCGCCTTCCAGCCCGCCAACCTCGCGATAATCGGCATAGGTAAGAGTTAACGGCTTCTGTCCCGCTGCCTCAGCACGCGTCCACAGACGGTTAAGCAGGTGCTGCATCAGCGGCAGCTGATCAGCCCGGCGGGACAGGTTGGTCGGCCCGACCTCGCCGCCATGTTCGAACGGTGCAAAACTGGCCATGTCGTTGAGAATCTGGTTGACCAGCTTCGGCTCGATCGAAAAGCCGAACAGATTGGCGGGGCCCTCGATTGCTTCGCGGCAACTCTGCCGGTCCATTCGGGGCGTCAGGTAGAGGCCCTGATTGATCCGCTCGGCCAAGCCCGGAATGAGGGCGCAATTGCCGAGATATTCCGATCGCATCGTCAGCACGACATAGATCGGTACATCCGTATTGGCTGCGCTGTGATGGAGAAGAGCGATAAACGCCTCGGCAGCCTGCTGCCCCATGTAATCACTGTAGCGAAACAATTCCTCGAACTGGTCAACCAGTAGCAGAATTGAGCCGCCTGGCTTGACGTTGCCGAACTGCGCCCATTCGACCAGCGCCCCGGGCCAGGTGCCGAGGAGGCTCTGCAGTGCATCGATCTGATTGGCATTTCCGCTTTTGACCAAAGCACCGGCAAGCGCGCGCATCGGATTTGCGCCGGGATGAAAATCGGCGATGACCCAATCGTCCCCGGCATCGACGATCGCCCCGTTTTGCACCGCATCAAGCAGGCCCGTGCGAACAAGCGAGGACTTGCCGCTCCCCGATGATCCCAGCACCGCAAGGAACCGCGTGGTGACCAGGGTATCGAGCATCTCGTCGACGCAGCCTTCGCGCCCGAAGAACAGGATGTTCTCGTCGGCCCGGAACGCGCGCAATCCCGGATAGGGAAGCGGGTGACGATCGATCACGCCGCCAGCTCGCGCAGCAGCATGTCGATTTGCTCTATCAGTTCGCTCTCGCTCATCCCTTTAATGATCCGCGCATCGGGGAAGACGACCATTTCGGATTTTTCGGGTGGTGCGAAGCATAGCGCGACAAGCTGGACGATCTGACCGTCCTGGCGCTCAGCATATTTGAACACCGTCTTGGCCTCTCGCCGCACCCAGCTGGTGTCAGCATTGCAAGAGAGAAGCAGCACTGCATTGTTCTCGACGATCAGTTCCTTGACCTCTTCGGGTTTGATGATGCGCTGATCGAATTCCGGTAAATCACAGTACAGCTTGTATCGTCCGCAGCTCTCGCTGATCCGCCGCGCGACATCCCTGTCGCGTGGACTGGCATGAACATAGACCGTCACACCATTGGTTGGGCGGTTTTTGGCCACCGGCTTGATCGCGGCTTTGCGAACGGTTTCTCTGAACTCGTTAAAGCCGCAGGCGATGACCTCGGGCCCGTTCAGGACTTCACGAAACTCGTCGTCGGCGATCTCGGCAGGATCAATCCGCGGATCTCGCCATTGCATAATCTCAACGCCGTGCTTGCGTGCAGCGTTGAGTTGAAACATCGTGTATCCCTCGGCCAAGTCGGGCGGACAGCGCCCCGTTCGGCGATCAAGGAGGTTGACCACCAGATCGGCACGGTCGAGATCAAGATAGAATGCCGCCTTGAACTCTATTCCGCCCTGCGGATAGGGGGTGCGTGGCAGGGTCTCGATGCCGAACTTGGCGAGATAACTTCGCAGGTCGGCAACCTCGTCCTCAAGAGCATCGGTCGGTTGCGCGATCAGCACCCGCTTACATTCGAAATCGGGTCCGAATTGCGAGCACCGCTGGCTAGCAGAATCGGCAACCGGCGGGTGAGAGGCTGAGGGTGCGGATGCCGCTGACATTTGACCGAGTTTGCTTATGATAACGTCAGCAAGCCGGTCGATTTCACGCTGGTAGCGGCTCCCGTGGAGTTCAAACGTCAATCTCGACGCGGTATCGTCGATCTCGTCGCAAATGAAGAATGCCTGCGGCGTATGATTTGCGATTGGCTCGGGCCAAGCCTCGCCTTCGCGCAAAGGCAAAGTCTCGATGACGCATATCCGGCTTTCGTCCTGCGCGGCCCCATGAAAAGCAGCTAACTCCCTAAGAGTAAATCTTTCACTGCTAACGTATGCACGCGAGCCGACAACAAGAAACATATGCGATTGCCGAGCGGCATCTAACATATCATTTAATACGCTGTTCGCCTTTATCTTCTTCTTATCTCTATAAACATTAAGTCCGACTCCACCATTCCTGATTGCGAGCGCCCCCTCAAGCTTGGCAACAAAAGTTTCTACCCAACCGTCCTGATTGTCGACGTGGGCATAACTTACGAATAGGTCATAGGGCGGTCCCTTTTCCAATTGCAGAAACTCCCCAATGCTTCATTGCTGGGGAGACACCGACACGATTCTCAGGCCTGCATTTATTGCAGTCCAAAGAAAAATTTCTCGCATGGGTCTCCGACCTTAATGGGCGCCATAAAAATGCAATTCCCTAGGGTTGGCAAGCAGTATCCATCAGTGCGTCGACTGTTTTTCAAGAACTGTTATGTCCGTATCGTCGTGGGGGCACCGATGGGTTAGCTGCAACAGCAAGAACAGGACGTCGGCTGACGATAGCGGACGTCGAAGACTGGGGTGTTTGCGAGGTCAGCGCCACGCGTCCCTTGCGCCTGCTCAGCCTGCGCTGTGACGCCTGTTTCAAGCTCGACATCTCGACCGATATCTTCGGCGCCAAGGCCGATGCCTTCAGCCAGGAACTGCACGACACGACTGATCTGGACCGGACAATCTACCACTCTCGCCTTCGGCGGAAGAGCTGCTTGGCCGGCGATGACCGCGCGTTAACCTCAGCTCACAAAGCCATCGAGTGATTCAGCTCGAACGGCTTAAGGCACTTGCCCCCGCACTCGAGAGCCTCAAGATTGAACTGATCAGTTGATCCAGTCCGGCATGTCTACAGGAAAGATCTTCGTCGCCGTTTCAGCTATCGGACCCAATCCCAAAGTACTTGATATCTGGCGTAGGCAGCGGCGCACCAGCAAGCGCATTGGTCTTATACAGAGTCATGCCGTTCAAGAGCAAAGCTAGGTTTAGCAAACCCTCCGCAAGCCCATTCAAAGACGATGCGAGAGTTCGCGTGCTGTCAACAACTTGATTTACAGCGACGACGCCCGCCCCCGCTGGGGTCGGATCCTCCTTCTCATCAAAGTTAGCGTTTTCCCGTTGAAGCCGAAATTGCTCAGCTATGGCTGATTGGATTTGGCTGATGGATTGAGGTTGTCGGCGAGCCCGCTTTGTCAACTCTACGCCAAAATCATATGCCACCGTATAGCTGCGAACCGGAGCTAGCTCTTTCGCGGTAACTTGCTGGCGATAAAACGCAATCGCCTTGACAGCCAGCTCGATTTCAGACCGGGCCTTTTGCTTTTCGGCATCCGTTCCCGAGGTCTCAATAAGGCCAGCGAGAGCGCGCCGCTGGGCAACTAGACTGTCAAACTCTGGCTTCTTCGCCGACACCATTGGCGCGTAGGCCACAACGGCCTGACCATGCTCAGACAGTCAGCGGCAATTATATACTTTGCGTAACACGGCGCAAAGGGGCCTTCCAAAACCAGAGTCGTCACAATGTCAGAGCCGGATGCCGTCAGTCAGATCGAAGCCATCTTGCTCGATGAGATCGACCTCGCGGGTGACGAGGGGGCGGCTTACATCAAGGCGACCGTTCGGCTGATAGCGCGTCGAATATGTCGTGTGATTGATCCTGCCCGCGAGCAATCAGGCGGAAGTTGAAATAGAGCGTGGCAAGGCGCTCAAATTGGCTGCGGATCGCATCGAAATCTCGTTGGGCATAGACGAGGATCGTATCGGCTGAATGCGACGCGTCCCTTGGATCGGCGAGTAACAAAGCGTCAGGCAGATTGTCTGCTACGCCCCAAATCCAGTGGGCCAACCTGTCGCGCTCTTTCTGCCCTGCCTTGGTCAGCCTTGTAAGGGCGTTGAAAAGATTCAACCGGGCGGGATCGAGTTTGCGCGCGGCAAGAGCGGAAACGATCGCTCGTTTGGGGCCAGAGCCATCAACGGCGAAGAAGACTGCGGCGGCGTCCGACTGCACGCCGCCCGCAAGGTCGGCGTAGAAGTCGAACATGAAGTTCTCGACATGAGACCAGGTTGCGATACACTCCATCGCAGCAAGGGCGAGTGCAGGACGAGAGGCAAGCGTGCCAGTCCCTACCTCTCCAAGTTCGATATGCCCCCAACTGCCGGGGATGCGGGATAGAGGGTTAGGCATGGCTGAAATCCAAGCTGACGAACGAAGCGAACAGGAAACCGAGCGGCGGATGCAGTTCGGCCTTCGCCGGGCATTGCAGATGCCCGCCAAGCCGAATGAGCCAGCGAAGGCGAAGCGAGTCCAGCCTCAATCGAAGTAGCACGCTCGCTCCGTGCGGCGGAGCTGCGCGGAAGGATGAAACGTGTCTATCCAAGAAGGCGATCAAGCTGATCGCGCAGCGCAGCGCACTGATCCTTTGGCAAGCCAAACGCCAGCGGCACCCCAGATGCCAATTCAAGGTAGAGCGTTACCTTGGATTGATCGGGATGATCTACAAACTGCGGAGCCTCGGCAATTAGTGAGGTTCCAAGTTCATCCTGCGGCAATCCGCTGCTCGCTTGAGCGTAAGCCTGCGCCAGAAAGGTCACGAGAAGCGGCAGATCATCAAGTGGAATGGCTGTCAGCAATCGGGTGTTCGGCCCGACTGGACCGGCGATAATTGCGTCACCCAATTCGGCGTTGACCCCAACGCCATCAAGAGAGCCCATCCGGTAGTAGATTTCATCCATTCACGCGCTCCATCGCTTGCGGCGCTCGCCGATCTGAACGGGGATAGGGGCCAGCTTAGGCGGCGAGAGCGTCAGTCCGCCGATAGGTCAGGCGGCGACCGATAGCGCCCACGATAGCGGCGTCAGTGCGCTCTGCATCGGTAAGAGTGCGGGTGTTGTAGCGGAAGTCGAACTCGCGGCAGTAACGGCCAAGGTGGGCTTCGCTCATGTGGTGATAGGTGCCGATCAGGCCGCGCTTGAAGACCGAGAAGAAGTTCTCGGCGGTGTTGGAATGCTTGAAGCCGCCAGTAGTGACATATTCCTTGGCGCTGTGGTTCACGACCGAGTGACCGTTAAACTCGCGGCCAAGGCGGGTGTAGACGGTGGCTTCGTCGGTCATCAGGTGCGCGCCACGGTGGACGTTGGTGACGATCAGGCTGCGAAGCGCCTTGGCATTGACGTTGGCGACATGGAACGAGCGGGCGCGGCCATCGCGCTCCACAAGGGCGACAACGACCTTCTTGGGGGCGGGCTTGCGGAAGGCACGGTTCTTGGCCTTGCCGCCGACATAGGTTTCGTCGGCTTCGACAACGCTGTCAGGCCCGCCGCCAAGCGGATCGTGGCCGTCAGCACCGTCCATGGCCTCGCGGATGCGGTGAGCCATGAACCATGCCGACTTGTAGGTGATGCCGAGCGAGCGGTGGAGCTGGTGGGCGCTGAAGCCCTTCTTGCTCCCCGCCATGAGACGGAAGGCGAGAAGCCATTTATTCAGGGGGATTTTCGATCCCTCAAAGATGGTGCCGACCGTGACCGTGAAGGGCTTGCGGCAGGCATTGCACATAACAACGCCGGGGCGGGTGCTGTCGCCTTGCAGGCGGGTCACGCGCTCGGTTTCGCCGCACTTGGGGCACACCGGGCCGTGGGGCCAGTGGAGGGCCTCAAGATGCTCGCGAGCCTTGTTCGCATCGCTGTAAATCGGATTGGTGAGGTCAAACATGAGAATTCTATACACCACCCGACCTGTTACGCCAAGTATATAATTGCCCAGTCAGCGATGCCCCTCAGCAGACATATGCAAAAGGTTTGCTGCCTCATTTGGAGACAAATAGTCCGCCAGCACGACAAAAACCAGCCGTGCCAAGCGCTACACCTTCTAAACCGT
>Ga0075157_10001821_pt1 | contig 12926 bp, 10 predicted proteins | sample JI81BgreenDNA_FD_70967 | JGI IMG/M metagenome (GOLD analysis project Ga0075157, IMG submission 70967) | Wastewater effluent complex algal communities from Wisconsin, to seasonally profile nutrient transformation and Carbon sequestration -... | ecosystem: Engineered > WWTP > Effluent > Algae...
GCCGGGGCGCCGCCCCTTCCGCAGCAGCGCCCGGCGCGCTGGGCCCGCGTGCTGGCGACGGTGCCGGCTGCGCAGGATGCGCTGGCGCAGTCCACCGTGGTGGCGCGCGCCATGTGCGACGAGCGTGGCGAGTTCCTGCTCATCGTGCCCCCGGCCACCGCGGCGCTCGGCGTCGGCGGCGTGCTGCGCGTGCGCCTGCGCGTGTTCGCGCCCGCCGAGGCCGTGCCGCCGAACCCCGAGCTGCCGGCGCTCGACCCGCTGTGGGACGCGCCCATCGAAACCCCCGCCAGCCTCGCCGACAACGACCCCGTGCTGCGCGGCGAAGCGCTGCCGGCCGGCTACCTGCCGGCCGTGGAACGCGCCGTCGACCTGCCCCTGGGCCGCCTGCTGCGCGGCCAGCCCGTCTTGCTGCTCTAGCCCTTCACCGAAAGGAAGCGTCCATGCCCGAATACCTTTCCCCCGGCGTGTATGTCGAAGAAGTCAGCTTCCGCGCCAAGAGCCTGGAGGGCGTGCCCACCAGCACCACCGGCATGGCCGGCCTGACGCGCTACGGGCCGGTGTGGTACCGCCTGGGGCCGAGCAGCAACGCGCCGCGCCTGATCACGAGCTTCACGGAGTTCGAACGCGTGTACGGCGGCCTCGAGCCCACGCGGCCCGACGGTGACGAGCGGATCAACTACCTGGCGCACGCGGCGCGGGCCTTTTTCCTCAACGGCGGCAAGCGCCTGTACGTGTCGCGCGTGTTCGTGCAGAACACGCCGGCCACCGACTTCGACGGCTGCGCCCGCCGGGCCGTCACGCTCAGCGGTGGCGGCACCGCCACCTGGCGCGCACGCTGGCCGGGTGCGATGGGCGAGGTGCACGTCTCGGCCACCGTGCTGCGCTCGAAGAACCTGGCCTTCGACGCCGGTGGCGGCCTGGTTCAGGTCAAGCGCGCCAGGGCCGGGGCGGTGGTCGAGATCATCCCGGCCGCGGGTCCGATCCCGGTCGGCAATGCACCGGTCAACCTGGCGCAGATGGCCGTGGTGCAGGTCGACGCGGGCGGCGTGCAGACCTTCATCCGCAACGCCGCGCCGGTGGTGCCCGGGCCGACCGACCTCATCCAGTTGCTGGAGCTTCGCGTGACGGTGAGCGTGGACGCCGAGCGCGTCGACGTGCACGACGAGCTCGCGATGCACCCCGACCAGAAGCGCTACATCGGCCACATCCTGCAGCGCGACGACCCCGAAAGCGAGGACGCGGTGCTGTGGCTCGACTGGGACCCCGATCCCCCGGCCGACCCGGAGCCCCTGTTCCTGCCGGCCCGGCTGATGGCGGCGCTGCAGGCCAACCCCAACCCCCGCCTGGCCGGGGCCGACGACGGCAGCATGGCCACCGACGCCGACTTCGGCGGCCGCGAGGCCGATCCGGACGACGTCACGATGCCGGCCACCGGCCTGGAGGCCCTGGCCGAGATCGACGACATCGCCATCGTGGCGTTGCCCGACAGCGGCGACATGGTCGACACCGACACCTCGTTCGCCACCGCGAGCATGCTGGTGGGCCACGCCGAACGGCTGCGTTACCGCATCGCCGTGGTCGACGCGCCGCGCCAGTCGTCGATGAACGAGATCCGCAACTTCCGCGGCCGCTTCGACAGCAAGTACGCGGCCATGTACCACCCGTGGATCGAGATCCTCGACCCCACCGAGCGTGCCAGCCAGGGCGCGCCGCAGAAGCGCCTGCTGCTGCCGCCCAGCGGCTTCGTGACCGGCATCTACGCGCGCAGCGACATCGAGCGCGGCGTGCACAAGGCGCCGGCCAACGAGGTGGTGCGTGGCCTCACGCGCTTCGAGATGAACATCAACAAGGGCCGCAACGACGTGCTCAACCCCGAGGGCGTGAACTGCCTGCGCTTCTTCGAGGGCCGCGGCAACCGCGTCTGGGGTGCGCGCACCATGAGCTCGGACCCGGAGTGGAAGTACGTCAACGTGCGCCGCCTGTTCATCTACCTCGAGCACACGCTGGACAAGGGCACGCAGTGGGCCGTGTTCGAGCCCAACAACGAGCGCCTGTGGGCCAACGTGCGGCGCATGGTCGAGGACTTCCTGCTCGTGCTGTGGCGCGACGGCGCGCTGCTGGGCGAAAAGCCCGAGCAGGCCTACTTCGTGCGCTGCGACCGCACGACCATGACGCAGAACGACCTCGACAACGGGCGAATGATCTGCCTCGTCGGCGTGGCGCCGGTCAAGCCCGCCGAGTTCGTGATCTTCCGCGTCGGGCAATGGACCTCCGACTCGAACTGAAGCCCAGCCGCGCAGCGCATCCCAGCGCCGACGTGAACCCCCACTGAGGAACCCCTGACATGGCCACCTTCAGAGACAACCCCTACGGCGCCTTCAACTACCTGGTCTCGCTGGGCACGGGTGACGAATCGACGGTCGTCGCCGGCTTCTCCGACGTCAGCGGGCTGGGCTCGGAGATCAGCTACTCCGAGTACCGCAACGGCAACGAGAAGTTCAACACCGTGCGCAAGGTCGCCAACACCTTCAAGAACGACGACATCACGCTCAAGCGCGGGCTGATCGGCTCGATCGACCTGTTCGAGTGGGTCAAGCAGGTGCGCGAGGGCACGCACGAGCGCCGCACGGTGATCATCACCGTGCTCGACGAGGCACGCCAGCCGGTGCTGAGCTTCCGCCTGCGCAACGCCCAGCCCAAGAAGTGGGTCGGGCCGACGCTGGCTGCCAAGGGCGGCGGCGAAGTCGCGATGGAAGAGCTGCAGCTGGTGCACGAAGGCCTCGAGGTCGAATGACCCGGCCGTCGCCCCCGAGCCAGCGCCATGTCGGCCCTTGAGCGCATCACGCTCGGCGCGCCCGGCGTCTACACGCTGCCGCCCGAGCCCATCCGGCGCCTCACCGGCGTGCGGCTGGACGCCTGCGCCTTTGTCGGCGTGGCGCCGCGCGGGCCCTGCCGCGTGCCGGTGGTGGACGCCACGCGCGAGCACCCCGACGACTGGCGTCAGTGCGACCCGGCGCGCCGCCGGCTGCGCACGGTGGCCGTCGCCGTCGACAGCTTCGATGCCTACCGGCGGCTCTACGGCGCCTTCGAAGGCCCGGGCTTGCTGCCCTATGCCGTGGCCAGCTTCTTCGAGCAGGGCGGGCGCCAGGCCTGGGTGCTGCGCATCGTGCACGAGCATGGCAACGCCCCCGACAACGCCAGCGGCGTGGCCAGTGCCACGCTCGCGGGCCTGGCCGGCAGCCCGCGCGTGCATGCACGCAACGAGGGTGGCTGGGGCAACGGCCTGCAGGTGCGGCTCGGCTTCCGGGTGAGGGCGCTGCTCGCCACGCCCTTGCCGCCGTCGACGGCCGTGCTGCGCCTGGGCGGTGGCCAGCGCCTGCCCGCTGGCTCGCTGCTGCGGCTGCGGCTGGGCGATGGCAGCCACGTGCTGCGTTTCGTGTCGTCGATCGACAGCGTGGGCGACGCGCTGCAGCCCACGCGCTGGCTGCGCGCGGAGCTCGAGGCGCCGACCGCGGCGCCGATCGTCGGGGCCGAGCTGGTCGAGGGCGTGCTCGAGGTGCAGGACGCGCAGGGCACGAGCGAGCGCTTTGCCGCTCTCGGCCTGCACGCCGAGCACCCGCGCTGGGCCGCCACCGTGCTGTGCCGCGAGTCGCAGCTGCTGTGGCCCGACTTCGCCTGGGCCGGCGACCGGCTGCTGCCCTCCGAGGTGCTGCGCCTGTCGCGGCCGCACGCCGCCACGGCCTTCACGGGCGGCACCGACCGCTGGGCCGACATCGTGCACGGCGACTTCTTCGACCCGTCCTGGGACCCGCTCGCCGACGAACCCGCTGCCGGCCTGCAGGCGATGGCCGGCGTCGAGGCGGTCACGCAGATCGTGCTGCCCGACCTGTACCAGCCGCAGCCACTGCCGCCGCAGTCCGAGGTCGGTGACCGGTCGCTCGCCGGCCCGGCCTTTGCCGACTGCGTCGACCTGCCCGAAGCGCCGCCGACGCCGCCCAACACCACCGAGCTGCCCGGGCTGGCGCTCGACCCCCAGGACACCGCCGACCTCGCGACGATCGCCTCGCTGCTGCACGACGTGCAGGACTTCGTCGAGACCACGCGCAACCACATCGCTCTGCTCGACGTGCCACCGGGGCTGAAGCCGCAGCAGGTGCTGGCCCTGCGCGCGCAGTTCGACAGCGCCTGGTGCGCGCTGTATCACCCCTGGCTGCTGGTCGCGCAGGCCGGAGATGCCCGCGACGGCGCGGTGGCGCTGCCGCCGAGTGCCGCCGCCGCGGGCATCGTGGCCGCCACCGAGCTGGCCGCCGGCGTTGCGCACGGCCCCGCCAACCGCGTCGTTCAGGGGGCCTTCAAGCCGCTGCAGCCGGTGGCGCCCGATGAACACGCGCGCCTGCACGCGCAGGGCGTCAACGTCCTGCTGCAGGACACCACCGGCGTGCGGCTCACCGCCGCGCGCACGCTCTCGCTCGAGCCGCCCTGGCGCCAGCTCTCGGTGCGGCGCCTGGTGCTGATGCTGCGCCGCACGCTGCTGCAGCAGATGCAGTGGGCCGTGTTCGAGCCGCACACGCCGGCGCTGCGGCGCCAGATCGAGCATCTGTGCACGGCGCTGCTGCGCCGGCTGTACCGCCTTGGCGCCTTCACCGGGGCCACCGAGGAGCAGGCCTTCTTCGTGCGCTGCGACGCGGCGCTGAACCCGCCGAACGCCGTCGACAACGGCCGCCTGCTGGCGCAGATCGGCATCGCACCCGCCGAGCCGCTGGAGTTCATCGTGCTGCAGTTCGAGCGCAGCGGCGACGGCACGCTGAGCCTGGAGGCCACGCCATGAACGAAGACGACCGCTTCCTGCGCGCCTGGCGCTTCAGGGTCAGCCTGCGCCGCAGCCCCGACGAGGCCGGCGGGCAGCAGCCGACCGGCGAGACCCAGGTCGCCGACGAGTCGGCCGGCGGCGCCGCCCTGGGCGACGGGGCCTTCCAGGAGGTGACCGGGCTCGAGATCGAGCTCGACATCACCGAGCACCTCGAGGGGGGCCGCAACGACGGCGTGATCCGCCAGGTGGGGCGGGCCAAGTACGCGCCGCTGGTGCTCAAGCGCGGCATGTTCCACAGCCCGGCGGGCGTGCTCGACCGCCAGCTGTGGACCTGGCTGCAGAGCATCGCCGCCGGCACGCGGCCGCTGCCGCGCTATGACGGCCTGGTGGAGGTGCTGGGCGAGAACGGCGAGGAGGTCGTCGCCACCTGGCAGTTCGAGCGCGGCGTGCCGGCGCGCGTGCGTGGCCCCGAGCTCAACGCACGCACCGGCGAGATCGCGATCGAGGAGCTGCACATCGCGCACGAAGGCCTGCGCCTGGTCTAGCAGGCAGCGAGACGACCATGCCGCAACTCACCAAGGCCACGCTGCAGGAGATCGACAACAACAACCAGCCGCGCGCCGGGCGCCAGCCGGTGCCGGTGCAGTTCAACCCGGCCTCGCTGCGGCTGCAGTTCAGCAACCAGAGCGAAGGCGGCAGCAGCGCCGGCCGCCAGGCGCGCCAGCACACGGGCAACGGCTCGACCACGCTGAGCGTCGACCTGGTCTTCGACACCGCCGACGAGGGCAGCACCGCGGCGCCGCGTTCGGTGCTGGAGCGCACGCGCGAGATCGAGACCTTCATCAAGCCGCAGGGCGACGGCCAGCGCAACCAGGCGCCGCCGCGCGTGCGCTTCCATTGGGGCGACGTGATCGTCGACGGCGTGATGGAGTCGCTGTCGATCGACATCGACCACTTCGCCCACACCGGCACGCCGCTGCGCGCCAAGGCCTCGCTCAGCATCAAGGGGCAGGACCCGGAGCGGCAGGCCAACCGCGCCGGGCCCGGGGCCAACCTGGCCTCGGGGCCGCCGGCGGGCGCCACGCCGCCGACGCCGGCGCTGCCGGGGGCCGGCGGGCTGTCGGGGGCCCTGGGCGGGGCGCTCGATGCCAGCCTCGGCGCCGGCGCGCGGGTGCGCGCGCTGGAGGGGGAGGGCCTGGCGCAGCTGGCGCAGCGCCACGGCCTGCCCCCGGAGGCCTGGCGTGCGCTGGGCGCCGGCGTGAGCGACCCCACGCGCCTGCCGGCCGGTCGCGAGGTGGCGCTGCCGAGCGCCGCACAGGCCCAGGGCGGCGCGGGGTCGGCACAGGGCGTGCAGTCCGGGGCGCCGACGTCGGGGCTGGCGCCTGCCGCGCAGCGTGTCGGCCTGCAGGCCCCGGCCGGTGCTGCCGCGGGTGCCCTGGGCGCCCTGCAGCGCGGCTACGCGCTGGCAGCGGCCGGCGGTGTCGGCGCAGCGCTCGAGGCCGTGAAGGCCGATGGCGGCGCCGAGGCCGCGGCGCGCGCGCGCCGCCACTTCGAGGGTGCCGGCGGCAGCGCCAAGCCGGCCGCCGATCCCCTGAGCGCCGCGGCGGCCACGCCGGGCCAGGGCCAGCAGGTGTTCTCGCTGCGGGCCGACCCGCGCGCCCAGAGCTTCGGGCGCGATGTGCCGCTGCGCGACCGCATCGGCATCGCGCAGGACGAACGCGCCAACCTGCTGTCGGGCCAGGCGCCGTTGCGGCGCGCCACGGGCAGCACCCTCCTGCCGCCCAGCACCACCGACCCCGGTGTGCCGGGCTGGGTGGCGCTGCCGGCGTCCCCGTCTGCCCCGTCGCTGGCCCGGCACGCGCGCCACTGCCGGTGCGGGTGCCGCTGAACCCAGCTCAAGCCACCCACCCCGCCATGCCGATCCACATCGACGAAGTGCAGTCCGAGGTCCAGGTGCAGAGCCCGCGCCGCGGCGGCGGCGCTGCCGAGCGCGCGCCGGTGCCGGGCCAGGCCCAGGCCGACTGGCAGCGCCTGCAGCGCCAGGCCCAGGCCGACCGCGCGCGCACCAGCGCCTGGGGCAACGACACCGGCGACGGGCCCGACGGCGCCTTCGACTGACCGAACCCTGGCCAGCCCATGCCCACGACCCCCGAACTCTTCGGCTCGAGCGCCCCCGTGCTGCGCGTCGATGGCGAGCGCATGGCCGCGCTGGCGCGCGACCTGCTGCGGCTGGAGGTGAGCGAGGACACCCAGGGCCTCAAGCGACTGGTGGCGCGCTTCACGGCCTGGGGCGGCCGGCCCTTCGGTGACGACGAAGGCTGGCTGCACCTGGACGGCAGCGAGATCGACTTCGGCCGGCGCCTCGAGGTCTCGATCGGCGCCGCGGCCGAGGCGCGCACGGTCTTCAGCGGCCGCGTCAGCGCCCTCGAGACCGAGCTGCGCGAGGGCGTCGAGCCGCAGCTGCTGGTGTTTGCCGAAGACGCGCTGATGGCCCTGCGCTGGACCAGCCGCTGCAAGACCTGGGAGGACAGCAGCGACGCCGACATCGTGCGCTTCATCGCCGGCGAACACGGCCTCACGCCCGAGGTCGACGCCGAGGGCCCGACGCACAAGGTCGTGCAGCAGTGGAACCAGAGCGACCTGGCCTTCCTGCGCGAGCGCGCCCGGCTGCTCCAGGCCGAGATCTGGGCCGACGAGGGCGTGCTGCACTTCGCCACCCGCGACCGCCGGCCGGCACCCGCGATCACGCTCGTCAACGGCAACACGCTGGGTGGCGAGGCCGGCAACAAGCTGCTGTCGCTCAACGCGCGAGCCGACCTGGCCCACCAGCGCAGCCAGGTGCACGTGGCCGGCTATGACGTCAGCGGGCGCGAGGGCATCGACGAAACCGCCAGTGCCGACGCCGTGCGTGGCGAGGCCGGCCCGGGCCGGCTGGGCGTGGAGCTGCTGGGCCAGGCCTTCGGCGAGTTCAAGGCCCACCGCGTGCGCGAGGTGCCGCTGGCCGGCGAGGCCGCCGCAGCCTGGGCGCGGGCCGAGATGCTGCGCCGGGCGCGCGGCTTCGTGCGCGTGCAGGGGCAGACCAACGGCACGCCCGACCTCGTCGTCGGCGCCAGCCTGACGCTCGAGGGCCTGGGCCCGATGTTCAGCGGCGGGCGCTACCGCGTCACGCAGGTCAGCCACACCTACGACCTGCACAACGGCCACCGCACCCACTTCCAGGCCGAGCGGCCGAACCTGGAGGCGTCATGAGCGGCGGGCCCGATCGCCACGACGGCGGCACGGCGTCCAGGCGCCTGTTCGGCCTGTACCCGGCGATCGTCAGCGACATCGTCGACCCCGAAGGCATCGGCCGCGTGCAGGTGTCCTTCCCGTGGCTGGGCGAGGGTGGCGCCGATGTGCGCGCCTGGGCACGGCTGGTGTCGCTGTACGCCGACGACGACCAGGGCTGGCAGATCCTGCCCGAGGTGGGCAGCGAGGTGATCGTCGGCTTCGAGGCCGGCGCCATCGAGCGGCCCTACGTCATGGGTGCGGTCTGGAACGGCCGCGAGGCCCCGCCACAGGCCGCCGAGGTGGCCAACAACCGGCGCCTGCTGAAGACGCGCTCGGGCACGCTGCTCGAGTTCGACGACACCGAAGGCGCGGTCAAGGTCACGCTGCAGCTGCAGAGCGGCCACAAGCTGGTGCTCGACGACAGCGCGCAGAGCGTGACGCTGAAGCACAGCAACGGCTGCGAGCTGGTGATGAACGTGGCCGGGCAGGTGAGGGTCACGGCCAACAGCACGGTCGAGATCAACGCCAGCGCCGTCAACGTGCACGCACCGATGGTCACCTGCGACGGCGTCGTGCAATGCCAGACGCTGATCACGCAGTCGGTCATCTCGCCGCTGTACACGCCGGGTGCGGGGAACGTGTGGTGAACGCCGCCTGCCAGCACCCCTGGACCGTGACCGCGCCCTGGTACGAGTGGGCGCGCGCCGGCGTGCCGGCCGACGGGCGCGGCACGCGGCCGCTGATCCAGAAGTTCGCCAGCGACCAGTTCATCGCCGAATTCCTGAAGGAGCCGCAGCGCTCGCTGCTCTTCGACGGCGACGACGAGATCCGCACCGCGCAGTTCGTGCAGGCGCAGCCGGGCGGCCTGGCGGGCAAGATCGCTGCGCTGTTCCCGGTGAAGGACGCCCAGGGCACGCCCTGGCGGCCGGGCGACCCGACCGCCTCGCTGCGCAAGACGCAACTCGTGGGCACCGGGCTGCGCAAGCTCTACCTGCCGAGCCACGCGCGCCACTACCTGGTGGTCTGCGAGCTGCACTGCGACGTGCCCGGCCTGCCGCCGCCCGGCCCCGACACCGTCTGCCAGGCCGGCTTCGTCGTGCGGCGCCGGCGGCTGGGTTTTGCGCCGCAGTTCCAGCCCGAGGCGCTCGGCCTGCTCAAGCACGTGGTGGCCGCGCAGCAGGCCCTGGCCGAGCTGGATGAACGGCAGCCGCTGCGCCACGGCCTGGCGCTGGCGCGCGGCTCGCGGCTGCGGCGGCTGGCGCGCCAGGGCACGCTGGACGAGCAGCGCCGCAGCGCCCAGGCGGCGCTGGGCGAGGCGCGCGCCAGGCTGGAGGCCTGGCAGGTCGAGCGCGGCGTGCGCGCCTTCAAGGAGGGCTGGTTCGCCGGCGAGCACGAGGGCACGGGCGAATGGCGCGAGCTGGCCGACGAGGCGCCGCAGGTGCTGCAGGAGCCGTGGATCCGCCTGTTCCCGCTCGTCGCCGACGCGCGCAACCCGCGCCACTCGGCGCGTGGCCGGGCCCTGTACTACGGCATCGTGCCGACCGCGGCCTTCGAGCACACGGCCGCCGGCGAGGCGCGCTACGACGACCGCAGCACCTACGAGCTGCGCTGCTTCTTCCGCCAGCACGACGGCCACTGCCCCTTTTCCGGCCTCAACACCGATGCGCCCGACTGCGACGGGGCCATCACCTGGAGCGAGCCCAGCGAGCCCTGGCGGCTGGCACCGCAGTTCGACCTGCTGGGCACCTCCAACCGGCCGGTTACGATCCAGATGCCCAACCTGGCCGAGCTCGCGGCTCAGGCCGCCCAGCGGCCGATCGGCCAGTTCTCGCCGGTGCGCTTCGAGCACCCGCAGCAGCTGCAGAGCAAGACCGATGGCGGCATCCCCACCAGCGGCAGCATCGGCGGGCCGGCGGTCTGCTTCTTCTCGATCCCGCTCATCACGATCGTCGCCAGCTTCGTGCTGAACCTGTTCCTGCCGATCGTGGTGCTGCTGTTCAACCTGTGGTTCCTGCTCGCGCTGCGCTTCTGCATTCCGCCCAGCTTCAGCATCGCCGGGGGCCTGCAGCTGGAGCTCGCGGCGGTCCCGCCCAAGCTGGGCGTGGATGCCGGTTTCGAGGTCGACGTCGATGCCGCCGGCTGGTCCTGGAACGGCCAGAGCGTGGCGCAGGTGCAGGCCGCGCTGGCCGGCGAGATCGCCACCACGCTCAGCCAGGCCACCGGCATCCCGAAGGCGCGGATCGAGGGCCAGCTCGGCGCCTACAGCAACGCGCCGCTGATCGCGATCGGCAGCGTCAACGCCGAGAAGTCGCAGCAGCGGCTGCAGCCCGATGGCAGCGCGAAGACCGCGCTCGATCCGACCGGCGCGCTGCGGTTCCGCCCGCTGCGCCGCAGCCAGTGGAAGCACGAGTCCTGGCTGCCCACCACGGGGGAGTACCCATGAGTCTTGCCAGGGCCGTGTTCGGCCACGGCCTCGCCGTGCCCCTGCAACCCACGCCGCTGGGCGCGCTGTCCTGTGCCGACGGGCCCGAGAAGGTGCGCCAGGCGATCGCCATCGTCCTCGACACCGAGCCTGGCGAGCGCCTGATGCTGCCGCGCTTCGGCTGCGGCCTGCGCCGCTTCCTGATGCAGCCCAACACCGCGGCCACGCGGGCGGCGATGCAGCGCGAGATCGACACCGCGCTGCGCAGCTGGGAGCCGCGCATCCGGGTCGAGCGCGTCGATGTCGTGGCCGGCGACGACCCGGCGCTCGCGCTGGTGCAGATCGCCTACCAGCACCTGCGCGACGGCCGGCGCGACCAGCTCGTCTACCCCTTCTACCTGGAGTAGCGCATGCCGTTGCCCAGCCCCATCCTCGACGACCGCAGCTATGCGCAGCTCGCTGCCGAGCTGAAGGCGCGCATCCCGGTCTACAACCCCGAGTGGACCGACCACCACGAGTCCGATCCCGGCATCACGCTGCTGGAGCTGTTCGCCTTCCAGGCCGAGGGGCTGCTGTACCGCTTCAACCAGCTGCCCGAGGCCACCTACCTCGAGGTGCTGCGCCTGCTGCAGATCCCGCTGCGCCCGGCGCAGCCGGCGCGTGCGCTGCTGGCCTTCAGCACCGAGCTGCCCGCCGGCGTGCCGGTGCCGCAGCGCACCGTGGCGGCGGCCGGCAAGCTCGAGTTCAGCACGCTCGAGGAGGCGCATGTCTGGCCCCTGAGCAGCGTGGCCGTCGGCCGGCTGCAGACCGCGCTGACGCCCGAAGACGCCGAGGGCGAGGTGGCCGAGTTCATCGCCCGCACGGCCGACGCGCTCCCGGCCGCGCTGGCCGGGGCGCCGCGCCTGTACTACGAGACGCGCCTGCTCGACCCCGCGCAGCCGGGTGACGAGCTCGACCTCGGCCGCGCAGTCGACGGCATGCTGTGGATCGCGCTGCTGGCGGAGAAGGGCTTCGACAAGTCGGCCTGGGACCGCGACAGCGGCGAGGGTGCGCTGCTCAGCCTGGGTTTCGAGCCCCTGCTGCCGGCCGCCGCGCTCGACGACGCCACCGCCTGCCCGGGCCTGCAGGCCGAGGCCAGTGCGCCGCAGCTGCTGTGGCAGGTCTCGACACCGAGGCCGCTCAGCGCCGACGGCCAGCCGCAGTGGGCCAGCCTGCGCATGGTGGCCGACAGCACACGCGGCCTCAGCCAGGGCGGCACGCTGCGGCTGGAGCTGCCGCGCAGGGCCGCCGACATCGGCCTGCCCGTGGTCGACGAGGACCTGGCCGGCGCGGGCGACTTCCCGCCCACGCTGGACGACGACCGCCAGGCGAAGCTGGTGTGCTGGCTGCGCGTGGCGCGCCGCAATGGCAGCCGCTTCGGCCGCGTCAAGCTCGCCGCCGTGAACATGGCGCGTGCCGAGCAGGCCCGCCTGGCCGAGCCGCAGTACCTGGGCGACGGCAACGGCCAGCCCTCGCAGACCTTCGCGCTCGTGCGCAAGCCCGTGCTGCCCGACAGCGGCCACGGCACCCTGGTGCTGGAGGTCGAGGAGACGAGTGGCTGGAAGCGCTGGACCCGCGTCGACGACTTCCACGGCAGCCAGCGCGAGTCGCCGCACTTCGCGCTCGATCCGGAGTCGGGCCTGGTGCGCTTCGGCGACGGGGCGCGTGGCCGCGTGCCGCTGTGGGGCCAGCGCATCCGCGTGCGTGGCCACCGCTGGGGTGGCGGCGCGGCCGGCAACGTGGCCGCCGGCGCCATCGGCCGCTTGCCGGCGCTGTCCGGGGCCAAGGTCGTGAACCCGTTGCCCGCGGTGGGCGGGGCCGACGCCGAGTCGACCGAAGACGCCCTGGCGCGCATCCCGGGTGAGTTCCGCCGCCGCGACCGCGCCGTCACGGCGGGCGACTTCGCCGAGCTCGCGCGCATGACGCCGGGTGTGCTCGTCGGGCGCGCCGAGTGCCTGCCGCGCTTTCACCCGCACACCCGCAGCAACCAGGCGGCCGGGGTGGTGACGGTGATGGTGTGGCCGCAGGACGACCCGCTGCACCCCGATGCGCCGCTGCCCGATGCGCCGCTGCTGCGCGCCGTGTGCGCGCAGCTCGACGCGCGCCGCCTCGTCACCACCGAGCTCTACGTCGTCGCGCCGGTGTACCGGCCGGTGGCGGTGTCGGTGGCGCTGCAGGTCAAGGACGGCCACGGCATCGAGGCCGTGCGCCGCTGGGTCGAGCTGGTGCTGCGGCAGCTCCTGGCGCCCTTGCCGCCCTATGGCCCGGCCGGCCAGGGCTGGCCGCTGGGCCGCCGGGTGCACGGGCCCGAGCTCGAGGCGGCCGCGCTGCAGGTCGAGGGCGTGGAGTTCCTGCACGACCTCGCCGTCGCCGGCTGGAACGGCA
>Ga0075157_10001822_pt1 | contig 12924 bp, 6 predicted proteins | sample JI81BgreenDNA_FD_70967 | JGI IMG/M metagenome (GOLD analysis project Ga0075157, IMG submission 70967) | Wastewater effluent complex algal communities from Wisconsin, to seasonally profile nutrient transformation and Carbon sequestration -... | ecosystem: Engineered > WWTP > Effluent > Algae...
AAAAACCAAAGAAATATATCGCACAATAATGTAAAATATGTTGCCGCTATGATGATAAAGCTCGCCATTTTGTCCCAGATAGCTTTCACGCAATTCGCTTATTGCATACAATCCCGCTGTCAAGAACAATAATTTACCTACAACACCCAACACAAAATTGAGTGTTCCGACATATCTGTTTCGCAGTTTTTTTATATTCAGCAATGTCATCATCGCAATAAAAAACATAGTGTAATTCACAAGAGCTATTGCTTTATATTCCATGATATCACTATTGTAAATGTGCTCGGAATACTGTCCGGAAGTTTCTGTCCTCATTGTCAAAGAATCGCTATGTACTTGATTAAAGTAATGACCAATTTCAAAAAAGAACGAACAATATATGGCTATCAACAGTATAGCAGGAATGCCTATTGACAAAATTTTGTGCCGTAGCTTTTGTGCTAAAAATGGCGTAGCAGACATCGTAACAGCATTAATTTTTGTTAGAAAACCGAATGCAATGACAAAAAGTAATGAAGTAAGAAAATGTATATTGATAAGGGGAATAAGTCTTGTATCCGCTGTTATAACCCTATATCCGTAATGCTCCCATTCTTGGATTAAACTGACAAAAGAAAGAATCATAAGAGGATAGGAGAACTTTTCATAGAAGGATATATTTTTTGTTCTGCCAAGCCAAAACAGCAATGTGGCTTCGCCCGCCCACAACAAAGTCACCCAATTACCATCTAATTGAACAGGTGCCGTTAATGTTAAAAAGACAAGCACCAAACCCGATATAAGATAAAACAGCGCTTTATCGGCAAGTTTGTTACGAAACACGACAATGCTCACAATACTATGAATAATGGCATTCAAAACCGTAAACAGCCCAAGATAATATGTGCCTATAGGATGATTGTCAAGTATTGAATAACCAACGCCATACATTATAAATGAATTTATCAGTATCAGGGCAATGTCTTTGTATTCAAATTGTTCTTTCTTTATTAGCTTGTATGACAAGAATGTTGCATAGAAAATTGAAAAGAAAATAACAAGGAATGTTAATCCCAGGAATAAATCTTCATTAATTCCAGAAATTCCATAATTTCTATACGAATAATCACTATAGGTTCGATACGAAAACTTATACCATGTAAGGAATATAATCCATGTTATTCCGAACGCTGAATAATTAAGCGATCGCCAATATTTTTTGAATGCAGTGAATAATATGCCGGTATTGATAATTGACATATAGGTAAATAGAATATCCGCTCTTCCTGAATCTTGGCTCAACAAAAACGGCACAGCATAGGCACCGACTAATCCGATATGCGCAACAATATGTTTATTATAAATGATGGCGGCTGTGACGGTAAAAATCGTAAACATCACCATAAGTGCAAAGGTCAATATCTGTGGGATTAAGTCATAATAGCTATAAGCGGCAAAAGTAATAAAATACATGGTTGCCATTGCGCCGCTTAATAAGACCGCACTGTAATTTTCATACTTTTGTTTGAGTTTTATGGCAAAACCAAGTAATCCCAATCCTGCTGCATAGCCCAATATTATTCTTGTTAAAGGGCTGATAAGCTCATGATCGATGGCATACTTTGCTCCTATTGCAATGCCAATCACTGTTATGATAATACCAATTTTATTGATAATATTTTCACCGATGAGTTTTTCTATATCAATACCCAAATCTACTTTCGGTGCTTTCTGGTGCGATGGGGGTATTTTGATTGTGGGGAATATAATCGGAGGTGGCATCTCCACGTGTTTTTCAAGGTTTTCATTGTGCTGTTCGGATACCGTTTCTGCATTGATGTTTTCTTCCTTAGCACTGTTTTGCACAATATCGGGAGTGGATTCCACACTTTGAAGATGACTAATTTCATCACGCAACTGTTGCAATTCATCGGAAAACGCTTCATGTTGTTTTTGAAGACTTTCCACTTTAGCCGCAAGGCGATGCAATTCACTGTTTTTTTCTGTCACCACACACCATTCCTTTACTTGAATGAATATTTATCGGAAATAATGATTATATTTTTTTACTTTTTTTCCATATCTATACCTATGCCTCGTTCCCTGACGGAACGAATAAATTGCCATGTTGCATTATTTGTCGGCGGTTTTTTCCATGGTTGGGCTTGCAAATCCAAATTATAGATATCTTTTCCGCCTGAATCAAGAAAAATTCCATAGGATTGAATATCATCACGAAATGTGTAAAATGGTGTATAGCCGCTTATAGCACCAAATGGAGGTGTATCGCTCCATGTATCTTTTGCATTTGGCGCACCGCTGATTAATGCCGTATAAGTATCATTGCCCGCATTGTCCCAAAATAGAGCAAGACTTCCCAAATCGGCAGCACCTCCGCAATGTGTTTTGAAAAGATAGTTATCATTGCCCTCGCCATCTATAGATATGCCGATGCTGCCATCGCGAGCATGACCCAAGTATTGATTGACAGCTTCTTTATAGCCCTCGGTATAACTATCATCGCCAAGCAAGTCCACTTTACAACCAATGGCAAAATGCGCAGCCGCACCAATCGAATATTTACCGCTTCTGTACATATCATTGCCCTCGCGGTCTTCGCATATACCCAAACCCCACCAATAACCACAGCCCTGTGCCCATACCTGAGCAGAATAATAATCATTGCCTTTGCCATCGCATAATATGCCCACGCCGCCTGCCAAGCTATGACCATCGCCCAAGTCAGCACGGCGACCAAATCCGCAACCCTGTGCCATAGCAACAGACTGATCAAGATAAATAGGCGTAGGATTACCGTCATCACGAGCCACATAGCGATCATTACCCGTCGCATCAACCAAGATACCCGTGCCAAGCGTTGAGCCCATGCCCTGCGATTGTTCCGCACATATATATTCATCATTACCACCCAAGTCCGCAAGAATGCCTGCGCCTATATGGGCTGCGCCTTGCCCCCACGATTTATCTACCGTATAAGTATCGCCACCCGCATAGTCCATGATAAGACCCGTGCCATACCATGCACATCCAAGTCCCGATTCCTTCACTCGATAGCGATCATTGCCCCGCATATCAAAAAGCATAGCCACACCAAAAAGACCACATCCCAAAGACAATGTGGTGTCTGTGTCATATATATCATCGCCCGCCACATCAATAAGAACAGATATGGGTTCACGCAAAGGTGACGTTACTGCCTGACGACCTTTATACATATCATTTCCACCAAAATCAATACTTAAAAAGCATGATGTTGTGACTGTGTCTGCACCTGTGCCAAGCAAACGCACCATACCCAAATCGGTCATAAATGTTGTGCCTTTCAAAGAAGTGCGCTCCGTATAATTTGAATCTGCTGTACGAAATTCTCCTAAAGCAAGATGTATATGGGTGGCGAGTAAAGCGGAAGCAAAAGCAAGGTACTTTCTGTCGGCACTTTTGAGGGCTTGTAAACTGCCTTTATTCAATGTGGCAAGTTGCCCTAAGCGATCATCAGCCCAAGGTGCGGCAGCAAAACGATACCATTCATCATGTGATGAAGCAGCCGTAAGTCCCGATAATTGCTCAAATTCCTTTTTCGGAAATGCGGCTTCAACCCATGGCTTGCTTTCCATGATGCCGATAAGAATACGAGCAAGTAATTTCTGATAATGCGCCGGATATTCACGAACATTATCGCCTGTGGGTGAGCTGTGAAGTTGTTGCAGCACTACCCGAAGTGCTTCGGCAGACGTGGCACTGTCCGCAAGCGAAGAATAACCCCACGATGTTGGCGGAGGCATGGACAACATACGCCCGGCTGAAATATCTGCGCAACCGTATGCTGTGCGAATTAATGCTGCCGGATCATGAATATTGTCCAACAGATTTTTTGTCACCGTACCCGAATAGCGCGGTATGGTGCGAGCATTGCGAAACAATGTCCACACATTACGCAACACGAACTCATCGGGTCCATAGCCGCGCATTTCATCCTCGGTAAAGCCGAAGGGTTTGGCAAATCCGGCTTTTTGTTCAATGTGCTGCCACATTGAATCAGAAATGGATAAGTGTTCGCGGGATAATTGACCAAACATATCCATACTTGCAACTAAAGTTACAATAAGCACATAAACACTACGGCGCATCATCATCGTTTTTTATTCTTCTTTGGCTACTTGTTCAACTTTTTTAAGAATACGCGCAATAAGTTCTTTTTCCAAAACACCATTGGAATTCCAAAATTGCACTGCATTCGTCACATGTCCTTCATAGCCGCTCAAGTCTGCTGTCAACTTCATATCGGTAGTATTATCCGCATTTTCCTTGAGTATAATTTTATATTGCACCCTGCCCGTAAGCCATACGCCACCGCGCACCGTTGGCGTAACTCCATAGCGTTCAAGAACATCGTAGGTTGTGTCTTCACCGGCAGTAAATACGTAATATTCAGTGCGTATATTACCCTTAAATAGATTTTCCGCATTTTCATTGCTTTTCTTTTCACTTTCGATTTGAATCTTCAATTCTTCAAGCAACTTATGAACAGCTTTCCAGACAGTGGGAAAATCATGGGAAATTTTTTCGGTAAAGATTTGTTGCTGCAATTGATCGCGTTGCGCCAAAGCACTGTTATTTGCGGTGAAAAACAACAACGCTGCCAAAACAAAAAGCGCGTATTTCATAAAAAAATGCTCCTGTGAGTATAGATAAAAATGTGAAACATAACTCAATTTACAACAATATCTCAAATTGTACTATGTTATTGTGTCAATCGTCACGTGATTTGTGCATTTTTTTTTTATCATTCTTCAAGGACAATCCATGTCATCACTTTCCATAGTCGGTATCTCCGGCAGTTTGCGTTCCGGCTCTTTTAACACTTCTTTATTGCGCTATGTCAGTACTATTCTGCCCGAAAATGTCCAATATACCGAGCTTTCGATAGCCGATATACCATTATATAATGCAGATATACAAGCCGAGGGCTACCCCGAAGCTGTAGCTGCTTTTCGCGATGGCATTGCCGCTGCCGACGGTATTCTCATTGTTTCGCCCGAATATAACTATACCATTCCCGGTTCACTCAAAAATGCCATTGATTGGGCATCTCGCCCACCGGCACCATCATTTTCCGGCAAACCCGTTGGTTTACTCAGTGCATCCACCGGAATATTCGGAGGTGTGCGCGGACAAGCACAATTACGCTATATTATGTTCGCTGTAAATGCTATTGTCATGAACAGACCCGAAATATATGTGGCAAGTGCTGCACAAAAATTTGATGCCGATGGAATACTCACTGACCAAACAACCAAAGATTTACTCGCTAAATATGTGGACAGTTTTATGGACTGGGTGAATCGTATCGGACGGAAATAATCATGACCGAAGAACAATATCGTGCTTTATATATGAAAATTCATGATGAGGCATGCAGCAAAGGGGAAACATATTACAAAGATCCCAAAACGGGTTATATAGTCTTCACACAATTACATTTGCGTAATCGTGGATATTGTTGCAAATCGGGTTGCCGTCATTGTGCATACGGTTATAAAAAACAACAACCATAACACATAGCCGGATATCCTCCATCCTTTTGTCACGAAATATAGTTTCGTGACATTTTTTTTGTCCGTTTGTGAAGGAAAATGCAGCACAATCAAAAGCAAGACCCGCCCCATATACCATGAACATATCCAATCATTTTTAAACGACAATATTGTCTATTGTAGAGAGAAATAAGTCATGATAAAAAACAGAGTGGAAAATAATTATTGTACTATTGCTCACTGATATAATTATCGAAAGTAGAATCATTAAATCTCTATTATCATTTCCTCATACAAAAAACGCCTCGGGATTTTCCGAAGCGTTTTTTTTTTAATTTTATGACCGATAGTATCGCTATCAATGCAATACAATCACGGACATTGATTGCACATATAATCCTTGTTTTAATCGTACCATATACACACCGCTCGATAATTCTTTGGTCGAAAGTGTGACGCTTGTGGTCATGGGCGCACTGAATACCGTCAAGCCCTGACTGTCGAGTATTTCTACTGTGGCTTTGCCTCCCGACCACACGACGCTTAATTCATCATTGGCGGGATTGGGGTAAACAGCAAAAGTTCTATTGTTGTGACCTAATTGACTAAGATTAATTGTCGTTGAAGTTTTCTTTGACAGTCCATTGTCTTCCATTTCCGTACAAATTTCTCTTTGAAATTCCGAAACTGTACCACGAGTGTAGAGTAAACGATAGAAGTTATTATCGCCTTGACTAAATTCGATGGTATGCATCACTCCTAAACCAAGTGGATCTCTTTGAAGACTTAAAGGCAATCGTTGTGGTTGTTCACCTTGTTTTTGAATAGACACTTGAAGGGCATCCCAACCATCGGTTTTGATTTTCTGCTGTAATAATGCTTCGTCATTTATGCGGAACCACGATGTAATTAAGGTATCGTGAGCAATTGACATAGTTCTGTCTTGTATGTTCCATTCAAGTTCATGTCCGTTGATGTGCGGTGCTGAGATTGCCACATATCCATCTGCATCTTTCCAACCATGATATACTCGGCTGATAAAACGATCTGAAAGTTTGTAAAAGTATTGGGCTGATCCGAGTATCTGCGGTAGTGCCGTGCTGCTTGTCGGATGATAAGAATAGACTCTTCTGTGTTCCCAACGTTGTGTCGGTGTCAGCGCAAACGGAATACCTGCTAAGTGTATATATGGATTACTGCTTGTTGAGGACACATATTGTTTTATCTGTAGCTGTGCAAATATTGAGTGGGATAATTCTCTATGAAAATAGACAGGTAACCATGTAGTTCCACCACCCGGCAACGCGGCTTCATTTGTTTCGACGGCATTGATAATGAGGGATTTTGCATTGCTATTGACGCACCCTAAAGCATTGGGTGTAAAACTTTCATCGCTCATGGTGGCATGACCTTGAGAAAGTGAAGGGCGATACATCCAGCCATAGGGAAAGTGAGAAATGAGAGTTTTGGAAAGTGCCTGAGTTCGCAGTGGCTGAAGCGTTGTGCCGATAAGAGTATCATAATGAGCCAATCCGTCTAATACTAATAAACCATAACCGAAGACGGGAAAGACAATGCTTGGCAATCGTTTTTCCCATACAATAGCATCAAGTCGAATGCGGGCTGCTTGGCTTAAGGGTTCAATAGTGCAAGTATGGCGCAAACTTTGTTCTCGCCAAGGCATTGCCATAGTATTGCCCAAATGGATTGTGTCTTTCATTGCTCCGATTGCATTGCTCATACAATAAATGCTTGAATCTGCATTAAAGTATGCAAAATTGCCAACGGTCATAAATTCAGGTCCCAGATAAGGCTCAACGGTAAGACCATTTGCTCTCAACCGTGTGGTAAAAATTTCAGATCGTATATCATCACAAGAATAATTTTCCTGCCATACCAATGCACAATCATGTCCTTTGTGGCGCAGCGGTATATATGTACTCAATGAAGGATGTTGTGCTTTCCATAAAGAAAAACATTCGCTTGTATCACTATGGAAACGAATATAGCGTTTTGATTCCAAGCTATTATATTGGGAACGATGCCAACCCACACCTATACCGCGTTTTCTGTCAGCCCATGCATAAAAATTACCACCGAGAGCATTTTGTTCACTTGCCGCTATCATGGGAGTACCAAACTCTGCAAGATTATTGGTATAAACACTGTCGGCAAGTATATAGGCATAATGCCAGGGAGTGGCGTTGATATGCCAGATTTTGCTTTCGACTATTCTTTGAAAGGGTTCTTGGATTCCTGTAAGCGGTGGCTGTGGCATATATCCTTTGCATCCATAGACCACATAACAATAGGTTTGACCCGATACTGTATCATATCGTGCGACAAGGGAGGGGTAAGCACATGTATCATTCTGTATGGTTCTTGGCGGATGGCTATAACTATTCGATAGTATGACTTCATTTTCCCACACAAGATTAGCATAAGGACTATTACGGGCAGTTGATTTGCTTCGGCGGTAACACACAACTGTTCTTTTGTCGGAGGTACTTACCGGACGAAAGTAACAGAGATGATAGCGCACAGAATCGGCAGACGGCACATAATATCCTTTAACCGAATCATAAACGGGCACGGGAAAGCTGATGAGTTTTCTTTGATTGCTGTGAGCAAGATTGCCCGTCAGACTTGGGTCAGTAGGAAGCACCCTCACTCGAAAGATTTTTCCTTCACCGGGGAGATACTTCATTGCGAGCGGTCTATCGCAACCGATGACGGTATCAAGTGTGCCGCCCATTTCTTGAATGCGCAATAATGGGTAATCGCCCGCATCACGTCCGCGCACTTTGAAAGGAATGGTGATTTCGCGAGCACCGTGTTGCGTCCAATATTCTTGTTGCCATAATAAAGAATCGGGAGAAACTTTGCAACTGTCAATATATTCAGCAAAAGAAAGAAATTTTAATAATTTGGGTTTGGTTGTATCATGAATTGGCGTGCGAACCATACGCAATGGGTCGGTTCTGCGATTGACAACACCTACATAAAAAACACTGTCAAATTCTTTCGCCGTATCATTTTTATCGCGTAAAATAGTGAGGTCATAAAATGTGGAATCCTTGGGTTCATAATAAGGATTGCCGGATAAAGTTCTGCCAAGTGGACGCAATCGAAAACCTGTTTGATTATTATGTACTTTATATCGAAGCAGCGAGCCCATTGCGGCGGTGTCACCCGAAAAAACACTTTTGTAACCTTTGCTCATACATGAAACTAAACGCAAACGCATAATTTCATCGGCATGAGTATTCATAAAATCAAAGGCAGATTTCACTTGAAGTCTCACAGATTTTAAACCCATATAAATTCTGTTGGAGTCAATGGAAAATAATGCCGCAGCGCGTGCTCTATTGATATGTTTACTCAAGTATGTAGAATCATTCTGCATAAGAAAATCACCATCATTAGGGTTATCGGGATTATATGATCCGAGTTCTTGCACTTTGCGCATTGTTATATAGCCGGTATGATTTAGGACATAATTATCAGGTGGGACAAAGGTAGTTGTTAATCGCTTCACCCCACCATTATCAATCATTATTCCCTTAGTGCCTCGTACAATATCAGCCCAAAGTAAATACCGTATTTCTTCTCCGGTATTCTCACGTTTGTAATCTTCTCTGATTGTTCTATAATTTGGCGAAGGACATAGATTATCCAGCTTCTTTATTTGCCAGATAGTATGGATTAATTTTTGTGACCACCAGGGAATTTCACTGTACAGCGTTTTATCATTGTCACCGTATCTATCATTTTCCGCATATTTATAATCAAGGGCTATTTGAAATGTATAGGGGTGATTATCAACATATTTTGATAATGCGGACATAGACATTGTATCAATAGATTGTAATTCGGCTCGGGTCATATAGCCCTTAATTTCCGGATGTCCATGAACGTCATGAGGTCCCCATTTTACGACTGAAGTTTCATAATGGGATTTTGTCGTATCACCGAAATTAGCCCATTGCCATCCTATGCTGCTATCATTATGTGCCATCAAATACCCATGAGTCCAACCCAAAGATTCTGAATTGGAACAATTAACACCGGAAATTTTACGGTAAAAAGGAGCAGCTACTCGCCCATCTACTTTATCTAAGCCATGAAAACGCCAATATTGTTTGGGTTGTATCGCATGGCTGATATGATGATGAATATTTTCCGCAGGATTAGAAAAAACATAACCATTCACTAATTTATTAAAATAGCGAAATGACGGAATGCTCCACCAACGATATTCTATAGCCGGACTTATGCCTTGCAAGCGAACATGGGGCGATATACTGTCCAAAGCTCTAATAAATTTTTGAATTGTGGTTTGAATTTCTGTGTCAAATTGTCCCAGCATTAGACTTTTGTGATTGGGTTCTTCCAATCGTATATAATCTATCGTCACCGGAAAGCCAAATCCCGTCACTTCCACGCTAAGACTATCTATATGATAATTTTTTTCTACAAAATCATCATATTCACTAGAACCGAATAATTCTTGATGTATTGTGGTATGAGGATTAAAATGTGGCACGGTATCAACTTCCCAATTTGTCAGCTTAAAAAAAGCAGATAAACTCACATCAGGAGTGCGTCCGCTTATACCATGCAAGGGTAACATCTTGCGCGTGATAATAATAGTTCTGATACTATCAACAGCAGGGTTTTTATAAATACATTTTCCATTCCAATAACCGCGGCTATGCCAAGTCGGTGCTTGCGGTATAGAATCAAAAATGATAGGGGCATCAACAATACTATCTTTGGGTGTTGTCCTTTTCCTTGCCCAATATTTAATTCTTAAGGAAAGAGCCGGATTAATGGTTGTATCGGTATTTGTGCTATCAGTGCGGCGCAACCTCACGGTAAGATACCACAGTTGTTGTGGTAAATATATTTTTTTACGAGTGGCGGGATCTTCTCCGACTGCTCTTCCGAAACCACGATTGGGTGACATATTTTTTAAGACCAAACCCGAACCATTTATTTTTATAGCACCATGCGGTTTTTGCGGAGTGGCGGTATCAAGTTGACTTATCGAAGTATCGCGCCATTTCCAACCAAAGATTGCACCGGAACTGTCATATTTATAAGGGCGAAAATCATTATTGAGACGAGTTCTAATTTCTGCATCATAGCGATAGCCAGAATGCGTATGCTTATGATATTCAAGAATAGTGCGCATACCAATTCTATTGAATTTGTATGAATTACCATCATTACTGCCACCATGTACCATATTCACACCAATATAGGCATCGAATGACGAATCATTAAATCCCCATTGCCATCCAAGTACGGGTTTATTCGGAATAGAATGGGAAGAATCATGAAATGGTGCTGTATATGTACCCCAATTAAATGATAAAGGGCTTGGTTCGGTTTGGGAAAAAAGATTAACCGAAAAAACAAGGCATAGTAAACCCATAAAAAGTAGATTTTTCATTACCATTACTCCTCTTATTAGTGTTGAATAAGTATAGTTTTTTCTACAGTGTTCTTACCATCACTGAATCGGAGGATATATGCACCTGAGCCAAAGTCCGTAGTGGAAAAGGAATAAAGCGTTTCACCTTCGGGTAATTGTTTATCAGAAAATAGAGTATATTGTATTCCCTGTACATTATAGAGCGACAATGTATAGAGTGCAGTTTTGCTACTAAACAAAGGAATAACTATCTCAGAACTGTTGGGTAATGGATAGGGATAATTAAGAGTAAAAGTACTCTTTGTTTCTTCTACTATATTATTTTTAACATCTTTTCCTTTAATAATCGCAAAATAATTTCCAACACTATTGTCTGAACTCATAAGAGCAATGTCATGTATTCCGTCATTATTAATATCCGAAATTGATGTAAGTCCACGCAAACCACCCTTAAATCTGTCTTCCGGTATGACATACTTCATCGTGTTAGTTGGTATCCCCTCCGACGCAATAGAATAGAATAGAATATTGGGTCCCGTTTTTACATATATTTCGGGAATTTTATCACCATCAATGCTATGCTTAAGAATTTTACATTCGGGTGCTGCAATATCAACGACCGTATTCGATGGAACTATTTTATCATTAGTAAGATCAAAAAATGTTGCATACGAATCATACTTTTTTGTTTCTTTATCGGGCATGGTATTCATCGAAGCATAATAGAGTATTTTAGGATAATTCTCTGTATTGTAAAGCAAACGTTGATTATTAAATGGTCTCCATTGAAAATCATCTTTTGTATTCATATCGGGAATATAGTCCATCCATTTCGGGTCTCTATATTCATCTATTTGTGTTGCCGTCACGGATGTACTGTCTTCGGTGATGGTGGTAAATTCTAAAGAATATAAACGTATGACGGACTTCTCGGAAACCCACACACGTTGATATAAGCCATCTACCCATCCTCGGCAATAGGTGAGCAAGCGCCATTGTCCCTGCCTGTTTTTATATATCGCTTTGGCTATTTCTTCGGATTTTTCATCTTGTAATATATTTTTACTGACAAGACTATATTTCTTAAAGTTTTTGAGAGTAGGGTTACTGAACACAAAATGAGCAATATAGGGATTGGGCATTTGTCCTGAACCATACAAAAAGAAATCATCTCTTGCATCATCATTGAATGCATCAATCATGGCAATATTGCCATCCACTTTATATTGGATAGTTGTATCGGGTTCATCATTTTTCGTTCCGAGGTAAAACATACCTGCTGCGTTCATAAAATCTCTTTGACCATCAGCATTAATATCAGGTGTTGAAGAAGGAAAGAAGTTACGGGGCCAAGTAAATTGATTGAGTGTATCATCCGGTTTTGCGAATGCCCATGTATATACCTTATTGGGTTCTTGAATATCTGTATTGGGCTCTCTATAAGAAACAATAAAGCCATGAGGAATTTTATTGTTTCTGAAATTAGGGACATAGGCAAAACGATCACCTACACCAAAAGGGTTTTCAATAAGGTCAAAGCCATAGCTTTTAACGGTTGTCCAAACTTCAAGTTGAACGGGTTCTTGCGCTGTTGCAATGACACAGCAAAGCACAAAGGAAAGGATGAGTGTGATTTTCATGGAATGCTCCGATGAATATTGAAAAAAGTATCATTTCTATCTACTGTACTTCATAATGTGGTCTTTTGTTCCATTTTGACGAAAAAAAATAAAAGGGCGACATTTCAAGTGCCCAAAGTCTTGGTACTGGCATACCATGGAGGAAGGCGACAAGAAACGCGCCCCGCATACGCAGGGCGTGTCCTTGCAAAATTCTCCTCCTTGAAAATGCCAGTTTCAGACTAAGGATATTGCAAAGAAAAACGCTGTGTTCTATCTTTATCTGCAACATACAAAATTTTTTTGATATAGATTCTGTTTTCTTCAA
>Ga0075157_10001823_pt1 | contig 12922 bp, 10 predicted proteins | sample JI81BgreenDNA_FD_70967 | JGI IMG/M metagenome (GOLD analysis project Ga0075157, IMG submission 70967) | Wastewater effluent complex algal communities from Wisconsin, to seasonally profile nutrient transformation and Carbon sequestration -... | ecosystem: Engineered > WWTP > Effluent > Algae...
AAACGGCCTCGCCGCCGTGCCCGGCATCGCGGCGGCCCGGGTGAACTTCACTGCCAAACATGTGCAGATCAGCCATGATCAGGCGCTTGACCAGCCGGCCCTGCTCAAGGCCCTTGCCGGCCTCGGCTTCGAAGCCAGCCCACTCGGCGACGCCCTCGCCGGCCCCGATGGCGAAGCCCGGCAATTGGTGAAGGCGCTGGCCGTCGCTGGCTTTGCTGCCATGAACATCATGCTGCTGTCGGTTTCGGTCTGGTCCGGCGCCGGCGGGTTGACGCGCGATCTGTTCCACTGGCTGTCTGCCCTCATCGCCCTGCCCACCGTCGCCTACGCCGGCCAGCCCTTCTTCCGTTCGGCCTGGAACGCCCTGAAGGCCGGCCACACCAACATGGATGTGCCGATCTCCATCGGCGTCACCCTCGCCACCGCGCTGTCGCTGTTTGAAACCATCACCCACGGCGCCCACGCCTATTTCGACAGCGCGGTGATGCTGCTGTTCTTCCTGCTCGCCGGCCGCTGGCTCGATGCCGTGATGCGCGATCGCGCCCGTGACGGGGTGAGCGCATTGCTCAAGCACATGGCCGCCGGCGCGCTGGTGGTGAGCGATGACGGCCACAGCCAGTGGATGAAGGCTGCCGACATCCGCCCTGGCATGAAGATGCTTGTGGCAAGCGGTGAGCGCCTGGCCGCCGATGGCGTGATCCTGAATGGCCGCAGCCATTTCGATCAGTCGCTGATCACCGGTGAAGCCATGCCAGTCGCCATCGGTCCCGGTGGGCAGGTGCTGGCCGGCACGCTCAACACTGGCGACGCCGTGGAAGTCGCCGTCACCGCAGCCGGCGCCGATACCAGTATCGCCGATATCGCCCGGCTGATGCAGGATGCAGCGCAAGGCCGCTCGCGCTATGTCCGCATCGCCGACAAGGCGGCGCGGCTTTATGCGCCGGCCGTCCACACGCTGGCGCTGTGCAGCTTCATCGGCTGGATGCTGGCGGGCGCGGGTTGGCACGAGAGCCTGCTGATCGCGGTCGCCGTGCTGATCATCACCTGCCCCTGCGCGCTCGGCCTTGCCGTGCCTGCCGCCCAGATCGTCGCCACCGGCGCGCTGATGAAAGCAGGCGTGCTGGTGAAGGACGGCAGCGCGCTGGAGCGTTTGGCCGAAGCCGATGCCGCGGTGTTCGACAAGACCGGCACGCTTACCCTCGGCGCGCCCGAACCGGTTGATCTGCATCTGCTTGATGCCAGGCAGTCTGGCGTCGCGCTGGCTCTGGCCCAATGCAGCCGCCACCCGCTGTCCGAAGCCCTGCGCGCCGCGCTCATCGCCGCCGGCACCGTGCCGCAGCGGGTAACGCTGGTGAGCGAAACGCCCGGCGAAGGCCTTACTGGGCAATGGCAGGGCCATGTCGTTCGGCTGGGCCGACCGGCCAGCGCCGACGGCGACGCGATGGCCGCCGCCCTCACTATCGGCGATGCACCCGAAACCCTCATCCGCTTTGCCGATCCGCTGCGCCCGGCCGCGTCTGCCACCATCACCGAACTGGCCACGCTCGGCCTGCCGGCCCGGATCCTGTCCGGCGATCGCCCCGGCCCGGTGGCCGCCGTTGCTGCAGCGCTCGGCATCAGCGGTCAGGGCGGCCTGACGCCCGCCGACAAGCTGGCCGCGATCAAGGCGCTCGCCGCCGATGGCCGCAAGGTGCTGATGGTCGGCGATGGCCTCAACGACGGTCCGGCATTGGCCGCCGGCCATGTCTCGATGGCACCGGGTTCGGCCGCGGATGCCAGCCAGAACGCCGCCGATGCGGTGTTTCTGGGCAGCAGCCTGGCGCCGGTTGCCACCGCCATCCGTGCCGCGCGGGCGACGCAGGCCGTGGTCCGTCAGAATTTCGTGCTGGCCATTGCCTACAATGTAATCGCCGTGCCGCTCGCCATTGCCGGCATCGTCACGCCACTGATTGCGGCGCTGGCCATGTCGGGCTCGTCCATCATCGTGGTGGCCAACGCGTTGCGCTTGAAGGGATCGGCACGATGAACGGCATATTGTTCCTGATCCCGGTGGCGCTGGGCCTTGGCCTGCTCGGCCTGTTCGCCTTTTTCTGGGCAGTGGGGCGCGGCCAGTTTGATGATCTGGATGGTGCGGCCCTGCGCATCTTCATGGACGAGGAACCTGCCGCAAAGGACCCACCCGATGCTGCGCTCTGAGCCGCTCGCCCATCTGCCGGCCTTGCTGGCGCTGACGCTGGCTGCGTTCAGCCTACCGGCCCGCGCCGAAGCCCGGCTGATCAGCCTGTGCAGCGGCAACAGCCTGCCCGCGCCAAGCACGCCCAGCCGCGATTGCGACCAGGCCTGCCACATCGGCTGCAGCCGCGAAAAGCGCAGTTCAGGCCGGCTCTGAGGGTGCCGGCGCTGCCCCGGCCAGATCGGCCATGCGCGCGGTAAAGGCGATCTTCAGCGCGTCTGACAACGATCCAACCCCCAGTTTGGACATCAGGTTGGCGCGGTGGATTTCCACGGTGCGCGGGGAAATGCCCAGATCATAGGCAATCACCTTGTTGGACTGGCCTTCCACCAGCCCGTTCAGCACATCGCGTTCGCGCGGAGTGAGGCCGTTCAACTGCGCACGCGCCTGATCCGCCAGCCGATTGAGTTCCGCGCGGCCATCATTGTGGCGCAGCGCCTGTTCGAGCGAGGCAATCACCGCAGTCTTCTCGAACGGCTTCTCCAGGAAATCCACGGCGCCGGCCTTCATCGCCCGCACGGCCAAGCCCACATCGCCGTGCCCGGTGATGATGATCACCGGCAGCACCACACCCTTGTCTTTCAGGGCCTGTTGCACTTCCAGGCCATCCATCGCACCCAGCCGCACATCCAGCAGCACGCAGCCCGGTTCCAGGTGTGGCGCGGCCTTCAGGAAAGCTTCGCCCGATTCAAAGCTTTCCACCTCGAACCCCGAGGTTTTCAGCATGAAGCCAACGGAGCGGCGCACCGCTGCTTCATCATCAACCAGATACACGCGTTTTTCAGCCATCTTGCGGCTCCTCTGCCAGTTCCAGAGTGAAATGAAAGGCGGTGCCGCCAAAATCCGACGGTTCCGCCCAGATGCGGCCGCCATGCGCCTCGACAATCGTGCGGCAGATCGACAGGCCGAGGCCCATGCCCTTTTCCTTGGAGGTGTTGAACGGCTGGAACAACACGGCTGCCACTTCTGGCGCCAGCCCGGGCCCGGAATCGGAAACCACCACTTCGACCAGGCCTCTGCCGGCCGGGCGGCTGCGGACTTCCAGGCTCTGCCGCGCTGATCGCTGCATGGCTTCCACCGCATTTCGGATCAGGTTCAGCAGCACCTGCTGGATCTGGATGCGATCGCACAGCACCAGATCAACCGATGGATCCAGCCGGATATCGAAATCAATGCCAGTCTGGCCGGCACCGGTCAGCGCCAGCGCCGCCGCTTCGGTCACCAGCCGGCGCAAACGCTCAACCCGGCGTTCGCTTTCACCGCGGCTGATGAATTCGCGCAGGCGCCGCACGATTTGCCCGGCGCGCAGCGCCTCTGCACTGGCTTCGGCCAACGCCTCGCGCACCATCTCGATATTGTCTGGAGTCGGCGCACCCTGATCGCCTAGCAGCGCCCGCGCGCCTTCGGCATAGCTGGCAATGGCGGTAAGCGGCTGGTTCAGCTCATGCGCCAGCGCGCTGGCCAGGCTGCCCATCGCCGATACCCGGCTGATGTGGGAAAGCTCGGTCTGCAGATCGTTCAGGCGGCGCTCGGCACGCTGCGCCTCCGTGAGATCGCGGATGAAGCCGGTGAACAGCCGGCCGCTCTCGGTGTGGGCCTCGCCGATCGCCAGTTCGATGGGAAAGCTGCTGCCATCGCGCCGGCGCGCGGTCGTCACCCGGCCGATACCGATGATATGCGCCTCGCCGGTTTCCATATAGTGCCGCATATAGGCATCGTGGCGATCACGATCCGGATTGGGCATCAGGATCCTGACATTCTGGCCCAGCACTTCCGCATCGTCATAGCCGAACATCCGGTGCGCCGCTTCACTGAACAACAGGATGGTGCCAGCTTCATCGATAACGATCAACGCATCGGGCACGGTGGCCAGGATAGTGTTCTGCAACGCCTCGGCACTGTGCAGCAGCGCCGGGTTGGCTTGCGTCTGTTTTTCGATGAACGGGCACACAGGGGATGATACTGGCGCAAATGCCGGTAATTTCAACGCAAGATTATGTCAGCCTTCAATGCGCCAGCAGCAGCGGCACGTTCGTTGAGGCAATCAGCTCCCGGGTCACACCGCCCAGCACGGTTTCGCGCAGGCGGCTGTGACCATAGGCACCCATGACGATATAGCTGGCCGACAGTTCGGCGGCCGCATGCAGCAACGCCACACTCACCCGGCGGCCCTTGGCCGGCCATTCATGCACATCGGCCGAAATGTCATGGCGCGACAGCCATTGTGCCGCCTCCCGCGCGGCCAGGCCCGGAATATCGTCGCTCACCTCCACCAGGTGCACCGCCTCGGCGCGTTTCAGCAGCGGCAGCGCCAGGCGCAGCGCGTGCGCCGCTTCGGCAGAGCCGTTCCACGCCACCACCACCGGCCCGGCCAGATCGAACCGGCCCGCGCCCTGCGGCACCATCAGCACCGGGCAGCGCGTGTACATCACCACATCACCCACGATCGCCAACGGCTGGCGCGCGCCCCGGCGCTGCCCCACCGCGGGCTGGCTCAACACCACCAGATCCGCCAGCATCGCCTGATCAATCAGCGTTTCCACCACATTGCCATCATGGCTGCGCCAATCCCAGGCAACGCCGCTGCCCACCAGCCGGGCTTCGGTCGCAAGGCGCAGCGCCTTTTCCTGATCATGGATGGTGTCAATCAGTGCCGCCATGCCGAACAGGCCGCCATATGGATCGCCCGCATAGGCCTCCACCGGCGTGACCTGCACGCAACTGAGATGCCCGCCTGTCTGTCGGGCCACATCCAGAGCCACCGCCATCCGATCGGACTGGGCATCATCATCGTGGATGTGCAGCAGGATATTTTTCATGGCTTACCAATCCGAAAGGCCTATTATCGGCCAGCCTCCATCCCGACGCCATTTCTACGCCGCCGCCCCGCCCAAGGCTTTACGCATCTTTCCGGAGTGGGCCGGTTCCGGAGGGCTTTTCGCCAACCGATGAACGGCGTAACAGGCAGCGCATGACTGCGACCCTCACCCTGCGCCGCCCCGATGATTGGCATGTTCACCTGCGTGATGGCCCGATGCTGGCTGCCGTGGCCGATGCCACCGCCCGCCAGTTCGCCCGCGCCATCGTCATGCCGAATCTGAAACCGCCGGTGACGACCGCTGCCGCCGCCGCCGCCTATCGGGACCGCATTCGCGCCGCCGTTTCGCCGGGCCTGAATTTCGAGCCGCTGATGACCTGCTATCTGGTTGATGGCATCGATCCGAACGAACTGGTGCGCGGCCATAGTGATGGCGTGTTCACGGCCGCCAAGCTCTACCCGGCCCACGCCACCACCAACAGCGCCCACGGCGTCACCGATGTGAAGCACATCTATCCGGCTCTGGAGGCCATGCAACGCATCGGCATGCCGCTGCTGATCCACGGCGAAGTGACCGATCACACGGTGGACATCTTCGATCGCGAGGCGGTGTTCATTGATCGCATCCTGAAAGGCGTCGTCGCCGATTTCGCAGGCCTGAAGATCGTGTTTGAACATATCACCACGAAAGATGCGGTGGATTTCGTCGCCGCCAGCGGTCCCAACATCGCCGCCACCATCACGCCGCACCATCTCGCCATCAACCGCAACGCCATGTTCGAAGGCGGCATGCGCCCGCATTTCTATTGCCTGCCGGTCGCCAAACGCGAACTGCACCGCCAGGCGCTGCGGGCGGCGGCGACCAGCGGCAATCCGAAATTCTTCCTCGGCACCGACAGCGCGCCGCATGCGGTGGAAGCCAAGGAAAGCGATTGCGGCTGTGCCGGCATCTATTGCGCGCCCTTCGCCATTGAATCCTATGCGCGCGTCTTCGAGGAAGAAGGCGCGCTCGGCCGGCTGGAAGGCTTTGCCAGCGAACATGGCCCGCGTTTCTATGGCCTGCCGCTCAACCCCGATTTCATCACGCTGGAACGCGTGGCCACGCCGGTGCCGGCCCGCATCCCGGCCGCCGGCACCGAAATCGTGCCCTTCCACGCCGGCGAGGTGCTGGACTGGCGCTTCTTTGCCTGAGCATCCCTACAATGGCCGCCACGTTGCGTTGGCGACGCAGCACGGCAAGGAACGCGCCCTGGCACCGCCGCTGGCCCGCCGGCTGGGCCTGATGGTCGAGGCTGTCGCCATCGACACCGATCAGTTCGGCACCTTCACCGGTACAACCGCGCGCACTGGCACCGCAACCGAGGCCGCGCTGGCCAAGGCGCGCGCCGGCATGGCGGCATCCGGCCTTGATCTGGGCCTCGCCAGCGAAGGCAGTTTCGGCCCGCACCCGTGGTTGCCGTTCGGCGCCGGCGGCGTGGAGACCCTGGCGTTCATCGACGTTCCACGCGGCCTTGAACTCACCCTCTCCGCCGTTTCCCGCCGCACCAATTTCGCCCAGCACGAGGTGAGCGCCGGCAGCGATATTGCGCCCTTCCTCACCCGCATCGGCTTTCCCTCCCACGCGCTGGTGGTGAAGGGCCCCGATGGCGCCGTGCTGGCGTCGGGCGTGCAGGATATGGCCACACTCTCTCCGCTGGCATGGCCGGGCAACCGCCTCGAAACCGACATGCGCGCCCACCTGAACCCCACGCGCATGGCCGCGATCCGCAGCCTGGCCGGCCGGCTGGCGACGCGATTGGCGGCCCTTTGCCCGGATTGCGGCACCCCCGGCTGGGGCCAGGTCGATCTGCTGCGCGGCCTGCCCTGTTCCTCGTGCAATCAGCCGACGCAGGGCGTGATGGCGATCATCGATGGCTGCACCGCCTGCCACCACCGCGAAACCCGCCCGCGCCCCGATGGCGTCACGGCCGCCAGCCCGGCCAGCTGCGACTGGTGCAATCCCTGATCACGACGGGCCCCTGATTGGCCTGTCCGAGAAGCGATCTCGGGGCGATCAGGCCACGGGCTTCTGCATCACCGCAATTGCCTGCCAGAACGGCGGATGGTTGCTGCCGTCGGTGCCGCCAGTGAATTCCGGTTCCGAAAAGCCGGCATCGCGGGCAAAGCGCCTGATCCAGTCGCGATGGAGAAAGCAGTTGAGCTGCTCTTCTTTCCCGCCCGCTCGCAATGTTTCGAGTGAATTATGCCACACCCGGTCGTGCGCTGGCTCTTCGAGTTCCAGAAAGGAAAACAGCAATTTGCCGCCCGGCTTGAGTGCCCGGTAGGCATCCATCATGTACAGGAACGATTCTGCCGGCAGCAGATGCGTGAATACCGACCAGTTGAACAGCAGGTCGAGCGATTCGTCCCCCGCTTTGATCGTTCGATCATAATTCAGAACAGCCTTATAATCGGGGCACTGCCGTGTCAGTTCCGCAAGCAGCTCCGGCACCACGTCGGCACCGGTATAGTGCCCTGTCCAGCCATTGCGCTGCAGCGCCTGCGCAGTGCGGCCACAACCGCAACCCAGATCATAAACGCTCATGCCGTTCGCCAATCCGTGGTGACGCAGCACCGCAACATGACCATCGCCCTGCGCGTCAAACTCCGCCATCGTTTGTGCGCCGATGACTTTGGCGAGTGCGAGACGGCGATCGTTCGGTAAACGACGCAAAAATCTCTTTACCAGCGCCTGATAATCCCTGGCCGAATGGGACAGGCTGTTGGGTTTGGTCCGACGGAAACCGAAGATCTGCATCGGCTTGATTTACTTCATTCAAAGCAAACTGCGAATCCTATTCTTCAAGCCAAGCACAATGTTTGTCTGCGCCTTCGCTGGTCCGTGCCAGCGCGCCCTCACCCCAACCCCATCTGCCGCCCGGCCAGATCGAGCATGATCTCTTCCGAACCACCACCGATCGCGTTCACCCGCACCTCGCGATAGATGCGCTCGATCTTGGATCCCGTGATGTAACTGGCGCCGCCCAGCACTTGCGCGGCTTCGCGCACGACATGTTCCAGCATGCGCGTCGCCTGCACCTTCAGCATGGCATAATCGGCCGGCACGCCCGTCCCCGAACGATGCTGATGCGCACACAGATCCACCCAGGCCTGCGTTGCCTGAATCTGGCGGGCGCAATCGGCCAGCTTGATGCGGATCGATTGATGCGCGCCCAGTTTCTTGCCGAAGGTTTCGCGCTGCTGGGCCCAGTCCATCGCCTCCTTCAGCGCCACCCGCGCCATGGCGCAGCAGCCATGCGCCATGCCCAGCCGTTCGCTGTTGAAATTGCGCATGATGCCGATGAAGCCGCCATTTTCCGGACCGATCATGTTTTCCGGCGGCACCTCGACATTGTCGAAATAGACCGCCGCCGTGTCCGAACAGCGCCAGCCCATCTTGTCGAGCCTGGTGCGGCTCACGCCTGGCCGGTCCGTTTCGATCAGCATCAGCGAGATGCCCTTCATCCCCGGCCCGCCGGTGCGCACGGCCACGGTCATGTAATCGGCACGCATGCCAGTGGTGATGAACATCTTCTGCCCGTTGACGACGTACTTGTTGCCCACCTTCTCGGCGCGGGTCTTCAGTTGCGCCACGTCCGATCCGCCCGAAGGTTCGGTGATGGCCAGGCTGATCAGTTTCTCGCCGGCCAGAACTGCGGGCGCAATACGGCGCTTCATTTCCTCACTGCCCAGCGCCAGGATCGGCGGCAGGCCGATGCCATGCGTCATCAGACTGGCGCCCAGCCCGCCGGCGCCTGCCGCCGACATTTCTTCCGTCTGGGTCAGGCCGTGGAACACGTCAAAGCCTTCCGAATGCCCGCCATATTCTTCCGGATAGTTCAGGCCCAGGATGCCGGCCTGCGCCGCCTTCTTGTGCAGCTCGCGCGGCAGTTCGCCATCGGCTTCCCACTGGTCGATGTTGGGCAGCACTTCGGCAGCCATGAACTTGCGCACCGATTGCGCCACGGCTTCGTGGGTTTCATCGTAGAACGGCGAGCGAGCGCGCCATTCATCAAAGCTGATAGTCATGTCCGGTTCCTCACTGTTCAGCGCACTGTGCCCTTGCTAGCCTTCGCAATCTGCCTTGGGAAAACGACAGGAACACCATGAAAGCCGCTCTCTTCGCGCTCGCGCTGCTGGCCTCGACCGCCGCCGTTGCTGCCACTCCGTTCGAAGCCGCCGATATCTACCGGATCAGCATGACCGACGATGTGGAAGTGAGCCCCGATGGCGCGCATGTGCTGTTCACGCGGATGCAGTTCGATATCCAGACTGATCGGCGCGTCACCGAATGGTGGCTGGCCTCGGTGGGAAAATCCGGCCTCGACAAGCGCCTGCTCATCCCCGCCCAGGCCAGTGCTGGCGGCGCGGTGTGGGCGCCCGATGGCAAGCGCATCGCCTATGTCGCGCCGTGGCTGGGCAAGCCGCAGATCTGGGTGATGGCGGTGGCCGAAGGCATCGGCAAGCCCATCACCAGCGGCAGCGTTGCCCCGGCCAATCTGGAATGGAGCCCGGACGGCATCCGCATCGCCTTCACCGCCCGGGTGGAAGCGCCGATGCCAAAAGTGCCCGGCATGCCCGAAAAGCCGGCCGGCGCGACCTGGGCGCCCGACCCGCGGGTGATCGACGACTTTCGCTACCGCACCAATGAAGGCGGCTATATCAAGGCCGGCGCTGATCAGCTGTTCGTGGTGGCCGCATCAGGCGGCACGGCCACCCAGTTGACCAAGGGTAACAGCGACCAGATCGAAGGCGGCGCGCGCTGGGCGCCCGATGGCCAGAGCCTGATTTATGCCGCCGCCGTCCGCCCCGGCAACGATCGCATCGCTGGCGAAAGCGACCTGTATCGCATCGCGGCGGGCGGCGGCACGCCTGAACGCCTGACCAACATCGACGGCGGCGAGCAGGATGCAAAGCTGTCGCCCGATGGCCAATGGTTGGCGTGGATCGGGCAGCCGAAAACCACGAAATTCTATGCCCAGCCCGGCCTGTGGCTGCGCAAGGCGGCCGGGGGCGAGCCGGTGCATGTCACCGCCACGCTCGACCGGCCGGTGGGCGCGTTCGAATGGGCCAAGGACGGCAAATCGCTGCACATGTTCTATGGCGATGTCGGCCTCACCAAGGTGGCCAGCGTGCCCGTCAGCGGCGGCGCGGCAAAGGTCATCGTCCCCGCCATCGGCGGCACCCGGCTTTACCTGCCCTCTTCCGGCGGTGATTGGAGCATGGGAGGCGACGTCCACGCCTTCACCACCTTGGAAGCCGATCGCCCCGCCGCGCTGGGCGTGATGAAGGCCGGCAAGTTGGTGGGCAAAATCGATTTCAACGAGAAGTGGCGCGCCGAAAAGACCATTGGCGCCATGGAACGCCTCACCTGGAAAGCCCCCGATGGCCTGAGCATCGAAGGCTGGCTGCAATATCCGCCCAATTTCGATCCGGCGAAGAAATATCCGGTCGCGCTGGAAATCCACGGCGGGCCGAATGGCGATTATGGCCCCTATTTCTCCATCACCCACCAGCTTTATGCCGCTGCCGGCTATGTCGTGCTGTGGACCAACCCACGCGGTTCAACGGGTTATGGCGAAAAATTCGCTAACGGCATCACGCCTGAATATGGCGGCGAATATCCCGGCCCCGATCATGATGATCTGATGGCCGGCGTGGATGAAGTGCTGAAGCGCCCGTGGGCCGATGCGAAAAACCAGTTCATCGGCGGCGGCAGCGGCGGCGGCGTGCTCACCACCTTCGCCATCGGTAAGACCGATCGCTTCAACGCGGCCGCTGCGCTGCGCCCGGTCACCGATTGGTCGATCCAGGCGCTCACCAGCGATATCAGCGCCGTCACACTGTCCAACTGGGTGGTCGGCAACCCGTGGGACAATCGCGATCTCTACTGGCGCCGCTCCACCTTCAGCCTTGTCGGTAACGTCAAGACTCCCACGCTGCTGATCACCGGTGAAGCCGATTTCCGCACGCCCATCGCCCAGACCGAGGCCTATTATCAGGCCCTGCAGGTGCGCGGTGTGCCCGCCATGATGGTGCGCCTGCCCGAAGCCAACCACGGCATGGGCCGGCCTTCGCAATGGCTGCAATCCAACCTGGCCGTGATCGACTGGTACAACCGTTATCTGAAGAAGTGAGGCCCTTGATGAAGCCTGCCCTGTTCGCGCTGCTGCTGGCCACGGCCGCGCCTTCGTTGGCCGATGAAGTGCTGTGGGACAGTTACGGCGTTCCCCACATCTATGCCGATAGCGAAGCCGGCGCCTTCAAGGGCTTTGGCTGGGCGCAGGCGGCCAGCCACGGCAATATCCTGCTGAAAATGTACGGCGAAAGCCGCGGGCGGGCGGCGGAATATTGGGGGGCGGACTATGCCCCGCTCGATCGCTACCTGATCGCCCACGATGCGCCAGAACGCAGCCGTGCCTGGTACAAGGCGCAATCGCCCCAGATGCGCGCCAATCTCGATGGCTTTGCCGCCGGCATCAACGCCTATCTCGCCGCCCACCCGGATCATGTGCCGGCCGAACTCAAACGCGTGCTGCCGATCACCGGCGTCGATGTGATGGCCCACGCCCACCGGCTGATGCAGTTCCTCTATGTTGCCCCCATGGCCCGCATGCTCACACCGCCGGCGGAGTTCAAGCCAACCGGTATCGGCGATGACGGAAACGGTGATGCCGGCGGTTCCAACGGCTGGGCCGTCGCACCGCAACGCACGAGCGATGGCGCAGCGATGCTGCTGGCCAATCCCCACTTGCCGTGGGCCCCGTCGTTGCTCACTTACTACGAGGCGCAGATCACCGCGCCGGGTTACAGCGTCTATGGCGCGACGCAGGTCGGCCTGCCGGTGCTGCGCTTTGCCTTCAACAACAACCTGGGCTTCACCAACACCGTCAACAACATGCTGGGTGCGACGCGCTTTGCGTTGGAGGAAGCGCCCGGCGGCTATCGGCTTGACGGCAAGGTGATGGCCTGGCGCCGCGTCACCAAATCGCTGCTGATCCGCCAGAGCGACGGCAGCCTGAAGCGCGAAAGCTTCATCCAGCGCCACAGCGTGCACGGCCCGGTGTTCGATGTGAACGGAAAGCCGATTGCCGTGCGCATCGCCGGCCTCGATCGCCCCGGCGTGCTGCAGGCCTATCTCGACATGGGCAAGGCGCAGGATTTCGCCGGCTTTGAATCGGCCCTGAAACGGGTGCAGATCCCCAGCTTCAACATCGTCTATGCTGATCGCGCCGGCCATGTGTTCCACATTTCAAACGGCATCCTGCCCCGCCACAAGACGGGCGGAACACATGCCTTCTGGGCCGGCATCGTGCCCGGCAACCGCAGCGACCTGATCTCCACCGAGATCGAACCCTATGAAAGCCTGCCCAAGGCGCTCGATCCGCCAGGTGGCTTCGTCCAGAACGCCAACGACACCCCATGGGTCAACAGCCTGCCGCGCGTGATCGATCCCAGGGACTATCCCGCCTATGTCGCACCTCTCCAGCCAACCAGTCTGCGGGCCCAGATGTCGGCCCGGCTGCTGGCTGGTTCCGACAAATTGTCCTTCGTCGAATTCCAGCGCCGCAAGCTCACCACCACCAGCCTTATGGCGGAACGCCTGAAGCCCGCCCTGCTGGCCGCCGCCGCCAGCAGCGCAGACCCGGAAATTGCCGCCGCGCGCGACCTTTTGACGGGCTGGGACAATCGGTTTGAACCGGACAGCCGCGCCGCCATCCTGTTCGAGTTATGGGCCACGCGCTTTGCCGGCCCAGAACTGAATGAGCAGAACAATTATGCGCAGCCGTGGACGCTCGATGATCCGGTAAACACGCCATCGGGCATTCGCG
>Ga0075157_10001824_pt1 | contig 12922 bp, 10 predicted proteins | sample JI81BgreenDNA_FD_70967 | JGI IMG/M metagenome (GOLD analysis project Ga0075157, IMG submission 70967) | Wastewater effluent complex algal communities from Wisconsin, to seasonally profile nutrient transformation and Carbon sequestration -... | ecosystem: Engineered > WWTP > Effluent > Algae...
CCCGAGCGGCACGTCGTTGACGATCGGCGGTGGCCAGTCGCCGCCCCCGCTACGCAGCATGGGCGTATCGATAGGCCCCGGCGCGATGCCAACAGCGCGGATGCCGAACTGCCCGTTCTCAAGCGCGGCGGCCCGAGTCAGGGCGACCACCGCCGCTTTCGACGCGGAATAAAACGCCGCGCCTGGAAATCCGACCCGAAAGCTCTGCACCGAGGCAAGGTTAATGATCACCCCCGAGCGAGCCGGGATCATTTGCGCCAGCGCATGCTTCATGCACAGCACCGTGCCCTTGAGGTTGATATCGATCACCAGATCGAGCTGCTCACGTGGCTGCTCGGCGAGAGGAGCCCAGTTGCCCTTCACGGCCGCGTTGCAAACCATCACGTCGAGGGCGCCCGTCGGGGCCGCCGCCCGCGTCGTGAAATCCGCAATTGCGGCCTCGTCGCGCACGTCGGCGATCATGGTGGCGATCGAGCCAGCACCCGGCCCGAGCTGGCGTGCGGTCTCCTCAAGCCCCGCCGAATTGACATCGCAGGCCATTACGGCTGCGCCCTCACGGGCAAAGGCGAGCGCTATCGCCCGGCCCATCCCGTCCGCAGCGCCGGTCACAGCCACGGTTTTTCCCTCGTAACGCTGGCTCATGTTTCGTCCTCTCCCGTCTTTTTATCTATCAATCTGCGCGGTTCGCGATGCGAGCCAGCAGGTCGTCGATGGCCTGCGCCTGCGCAGAGGGTGGCCAGGTTTCGGGATCGAAGATCACCTGCGTGACGATCCCGATCAGGGCCGCGAGCAGCGCGCTCGCGATGCGCGGGCACTCGGCCGCGGCACAATGCGAAAAGGCGGGGTCGGCAGCGAGGATTGCGGCGATCTGCGCGACGAAATCACGCATCCGAACCCGTTGCTCCTCGGCAAGCTCAGGGTCGGCGATGGCTAGGCCCCAGAAAGAAAACCAAACCCGCCAGTCGCGCTCGACCTTCGGGTCGGTCGGGAGGAGCGCGTGCAGCAGCGCAGCGACATCCTTACGGCCCTCGGGCTGCGAGGCATCTGTGCGCGCCTTCGAACTTAGCGCCGCATGGCGGTAGGTGAGCAGCATCAGAGCGCGTTTGTCGGGGAAGTAGTGCGTCACCGCCTTGGTGCTGAACCCGGCCGCCGCCGCCACAGCGCGGACGGTCGCCGCTTCGGAGCCGCCAGTCGCTACGAGATCGGCTGCAACCTCGGCAAGCGCCGTGCGGCGCGCCGCGTGATCGATTATTGCGGGCATGACGCGGCCAACAGGGCAGGCAATGCGGCATTGTCGGTGTCCAATGCCCGGCTGAGCCAGCTGTGGAAATGCTGCAAGCCGCCTTCATTGCGGCCGAAGCGCACCTCGCCGACCAACCCCGTCCCGATCACTTTTTGCTGGAACGCCGACGTCGGCAGATCCTCGTCACCCACGACATGCGCGAGAAAGGCGCTGGTCTCGCGCATCGCTGCACGAGCGGCGTCATCGGGTGCAGTTTCGGCGAGGAAGGTCTGGGTCGTGGTCGATGTTCCGACCTCGGGGCCGGGAACAACGATCGATAGCAGCACGCAGCGAATGCCGGCGATGTAGAAGGTGTTGATCGAGGTGCCGGGGAACAAGATCCACTCGCCCATCAGCAGCGGGTCAATCGGCTCTCCGGAGGTGGGCAACCGCCCAAGTGTGTAGAGATCGTCGGGCACCACGTCCCCAGGCCGGCCCTGCGGGGCGATCACCCGCTGATGCGGACCATGGGTGAAGTAGAAGGCGCGGTTGCTGCGCTCTGGACCGAAGGTCTCGCGGTGCAAGACGGGGACATGGTAGAACTCAAGATGCGCGTCAAAGGCGAGCTTCCAGTTGGGGCCGTGCAGCACGCGCCTTTCGATCATCGTCCAATCAGTGAGGCCGAAGCCTGCGATCAGCGTGTCGATTCCGCCAAGCATGGCTCCGGGATCGTGCGGGCTGTCGGGATCGAGAATTGCCCAGATCAGCCCCGCGCGCTCGGCAACCGGGAAGCGCTTCATTGCCAGCGCAGCGCGATCGACGGCGCCGAAATCGGCGGAACTGGCAACGCCGAGCAACGCGCCGTCCTGCGCGAAGGTCCAGCCGTGGTAGGGACAGGTGAAGCGCGCGGCCGATCCGCACCCGCTCGCCACCGCAGCGCTGCGGTGGGTGCAGCTGTTGAGCAGCGCGTGGACCGCGCCCGCCTTGTCGCGCACCAGCAGCACGGGAATGCCGGCAACCTCCAGGGTAGAGAAATCCCCCGGTCTCGGCAGCTGACACGAGGCGGCCAAGACGAGCGGGAGACGTTGGAAGATGCGCTGCTTCTCCTGCGCGAAGCGATCGGGGCACGTATACTGCCGGGCATCGAGGGTCATAACCTCAGGTGCGAGCGGGAAGGTGCCTGCGGCGGTGTGCTCAAGCAGTTCGCTTGCCTGCCGCTCAAGGAGGGCACGGGCGTTCCAATTCAAGCGCCCGCCCGTCTGGCCGAGGTCACCGGTGCATTCACTCGACTGCATGCTCTTCTCCCTCAGCTGCACTATTCAGCACTAGCAGCTCAGCCGAGTTTATGCAACACACGTTGCATATCGATAGCCGAGTCGGGGTTGAAACATGGACGAGCAGACGATCGCCACGCTAAAGGACCTGATGGAGTGGGAGGGCCAGCGCAACGCACCGCCAGCGGGCTTCCCGCGTCTCGCCGACATTCCGGCGGCACGCTATACTAGTCCCGAGTTCTATGCGCTCGAACAGGAGCAAATCTTCCGCAAGACCTGGCTGTTCGCAGCCCACCTCGACGAGGTGCCCGAACCGGGCAGCTTCATGCGCTGGAACAATGCGGGCGATCCCATCATTATAGTCCATGGCACCGACGGCGTGGTCCGCGCCTTCTACAACACATGCCGCCACCGCGGCGCGCCGGTCGTGACCCAGGACAAGGGCTGCGCGCGGCGGCTGGTGTGCCCCTATCACGCGTGGACCTACAAAACCGACGGCACGCTGATCGGCGTTCCCGAGCGGCAGGATTTCGTCGATCTCGACCTCTCGACACGCGGCCTAATCCCTGTGCGCTGCGAGATGTTCGGTAAGCTCATCTTCGTCAACTTCGACGAACAGGCGGTCAGCCTCAAGGACTTCCTCGGTCCGATCGCAGATGAATGGAAGGAGTTCGGGTTCGACAAGCTGAGGCTCGCGGCCCGCCATTCGTTTGACCTCGACTGCAACTGGAAGGTCGCGATGGAAGCCAACATGGAAGTCTACCATGTGCCCTTCATCCACCCCGAAACTGTCGCGCCGCTCGTGGATGCCAAGCGCAACGTCAATCACCTCTATCCCAACGGCCATGGCCGGATGCTGGCCCCGCCCCCGCTAGCGATGCAGCGCGATCATGTGCGCGCGCTCGACAATGCGCCGAACTGGACTTCGATCGAAACCGTTGGTGAACTGGGCCGCACACACACCCAGAGCTACACGATCTTCCCCAACTGGGTCTCGCCGCTGTCCAACTACTTTGTCCCGCCGCTGATCTTTTGGCCGACTTCGCTTGGCACAACCCGGCTTGAACTGATCACAATGGCACCCGATTGGGGCGACGGCGAAGCTCCCGACCTGTGGACCGTGCCTGACGCTGCTTCATCCAGCGGGCGCGCGATGGCGAAACTGATTCAGGAGGACACTCAGTTCGGCGAGGCGATCCAGCAGTCGATGGAGAGCCGCGGGTTCAAGAGCGTGCCGCTGAGCTATCAGGAGTCCCGCATCTATTGGTTTCACCAGCAATGCGACCGGCTGATCGGGCTGGGTGCGGTGCCCCCGGAGTTGCGGGTCGAACAGGTCATCGGCGATGACTGGGTCTGGCCCAACGATCCGCGCGTCTCGCTCATGGCAAATAAAGCTCAGGAAGCGGCGGAATAACCCCAGAGCAGGGTTGCCGCAAAGACGACTTCTCTCACGGATGGATGGCCTGACATGACGCTGACCCACGTTCTCACCCCGATCCGCATCGGCGGCTGCACCATCCCCAACCGCGTGGTGCGCACCGCCCATGCCACCCGAATCGGCGGCGGGGTGATGAGCGATGATCTGATCGCATATCACGAACGTCGCGCACGCGGCGGGGTGGGGCTGACGATCATCGAGATCCTCGGCGTGCATCCCACCAGCCTTGCCCCGCTCAACATGATCGATCCTACGCTGGACGAGGGCTATGCTAAGCTGATGCGCGCGGTCGCCCCGCACGGTATGCGCGTGTTCCAGCAGCTCTGGCACGCCGGGCACAACGGCAGCACACTCGACGGATCGCCGCCGTGGGGGCCGTCCACGATCGCCAACCCGCTCGGCGCGGATGTGCCGGTGCCGATGACCAACGGGATGATCGACGAGATCATCGCCGCCTATGCCGCCGCCGCAGCGCGCTGCGAGAAGGCGGGACTCGACGGCGTCGAGGTGCATGGCGCACACGGTTACCTAATTCAGCAGTTCCTCTCACCCAACCTCAACAAGCGTGAGGACGACTATGGCGGTTCGTTCGAGAACCGAATGCGCTTCATGCTCGAAGTGATGCGCGCCTGCCGTGCGGCGACCTCGAAGGACTTCGCGCTCGGCATCCGGCTGGCGGCGGACGGCAGCGCCGGCGGGGTTGGTCCGCAGGAGAACGCGCGCGCTGCGCAGATGCTCGAAGCCGAAGGGCTGATCGACTTCGTCAACGTCAGCCTCGGCAGCTATCACGCCTTCCCCAAGATGATCGGCGGGATGCACGAGCCAGCGGGCTACGAATTACCCGAGGCCGTGCCCGTAACCAGCGCGGTGAACGTGCCGACCATCGTCACGGGCCGGTTCCGAACACTGGAGGAAGCCGATCAGACCATCCGCGCAGGCGACGCCGACTTGGTCGGCATGACCCGCGCCCACATCGCCGACCCTGATATCGTGAAGAAGACGCGCGAAGGGCGGGTGCAGGAGGTGCGCCCCTGCATCGCCTGTAATCAGGGCTGTGTCGGCGGGCTGTTCGACGTTGGACGGCTGGGCTGCGCGGTCAATGTCGAGACCGGGCAGGAACGGCTGCTCGATCAGGACCAGATCGGCCTCAGCACGACACCCGGCACGGTGGTGGTCGTCGGCGGGGGGGTCGGCGGGATGGAGGCGGCCCGCGTTGCTGCCCTGCGCGGCCACAAGGTCGTGCTGTTCGAGGCCGCGCCGCGGCTCGGCGGAGGACTGCTGCTCGCCGGACGCCTGCCGACCCGGCATGGCATCACCGATATCGTCAGCTGGCTCGAACAGGAAATCTACCGACTGGGCGTCGATGTGCGCCTTTCGACCTATGCCGAAGCCGGCGACATTCTGGCCGAACAGCCCGATGCGGTGATCATCGCCACCGGCTCTGCGCCGCGCATGGACGGGGTGCAGAACTCCAACCCGGGCGAGCCGATTGCGGGCCATCATCTGCCGCATGTGCTGTCTAGCCACGATGTGCTCGCCGCCAATCGCCGGTGGGAGGGTCTGCGGGTCACCGTGCTCGATGACACCGGCCATTACGAAGCGCTGGGGATCGCCGAGCATCTGGTGACCGACGGCGCGCACGTAACCTTCGTCTCGCCCTTCAAGCAGTTGGGGTTCAAGGTCGAGAATGCGCTGATGGTGGAACCGGTGCTGGAACGCATAGGTGCGGCGAGCGGCAGCATGGAGATCCAGCTGCGCCATCGCATTCTTGCCGTCCGCGAGGGTGAGGCCGATCTTGCCCCGACCTACACAGGCCGGACGCGCACAATTGTCGCCGATGCAGTTGTGCTGGTGACCCCAAACCAACCGATCAACGACCTTCAGACCGCTCTTGTCGCACAGGTAGCGCTGGTCAAGTCGATCGGCGACGCATTGAGCCCGCGCAACCTCCAGACCGCAATCCGCGAAGGCCATGTTGCTGCGCGTGGAATTTGAAAAACGAATCGCGATCCCACGCGGAAGACGAGGGCAAAAAAGGTTCGCTTTGAGGCCGGTTCCTGCACTGCCGGTGCAGGCTTGCTTCGGACAGCAAGGCTTGCTTGCCTCCTGCTGGGATCCGAATACGTCTGACACCAGGTTGATCATGCACCGGTTGCGCTAACCATCCGGTTCCAAACGCTGCTCTGCTTCAGCATTGGCTACCATCGCGCACAAGAAAGCAGTTGGGGATGCGTTGCTGTTGCGGCAGATCGTTCAGTCCGACGGGGCGTTGACCCGGCGCTTGGCGGCGTGCCGCGCAGCGATGTAGCCGTAGGTCGCCGCCGCCCCGATGGTGGCCCCTGCCCCGGGATAGCTGCGACGGAATGGCGAGCCGCTGCCGTTACCAGCGGCATAGAGCCCATCAATCGGCTGCTCCGCACCGTCCAGCACTCTGCCCGCTGCATCAGTCTTTAAACCACCATTGGTGCCGAGATCGCCCGGGCGCAACACCGCAGCCCAGAAGGGCGGGCGTTCGATTGGGCCAAGGCTCGGGTTGGGTCTATGCGCCGGATCGGCCCAGTAACGGTCGTAAGCCGTCGCACCGCGGTGGAAATCGCCATCCACGCCCGCACGCGCAAACCCGTTGAAACGCTCTACCGTGGCCGACAGGATAGCGGGATCGAGGCCGCACGCAGCAGCCAACTCGGCGATAGACTCGCCGCGCTTCAGCGTGCCGTTCGCCATCATCTTGGCCCTTGCGTCGGACGGAGACAGATCAGGAAAGATGTGTCGCGACAGGAAACGTTCGTCCATGATCAACCAGTGGCGATGCTCTGCTGCGCCGTGCTCGCGCATGATACGACCCGTCGCCATGTAAGATCGGGCTTCGTCCATATAGCGCTTGCCGTGATGATCGACGACGATGCTGCCGGGCAAGGCGCGCAGGCCAAGCGCAAGCGCACGGGTGTCCGGTCCGACTTCCAGCGTCGGCATCCACCAGCAATCGTCAAGCAGTTCTGTATCGGCGCCGATGGCGCGGGCCGCCACCAGCGCGTCGCCCTGATCGTCGGGCGAGACATTGCTCCAGGTGGCAGTAAAGCCCTGCAATTCCAGTCGCAGCGCCAAGTTGTGGGCGAAACCGCCTGCCGCGAGCAGGACGCCCGCCGGTGCAGGCAAAGTCTCGCGCTGGCCATCATGCTCCAACACCACCCCCGTGACAGCGCCGTGCTCCATGGTCAGGTCAACCAGTGCAGTGGACAGCCGGACCGGAATCCCAAGCCGGTCGACGATGAGCATGAGCGAGGCGATAAGCCCGCGGCCCGATCCCAGCGGTTTGCGTCCGCGCAGCTTGTCGCGGTAATGTCGCAGCATGATGCCCGCACCCACCATGGCTGGACCAATTCCGGTCTTGGCGAGCACAGCCGGTCCGAACTGATCGCTGGTCAGCGCCGGGACATCAAGCTCCACCCCGCGCAAGGTAGCGAGCCGGGCGCCCAGCCGATGCCCGTCGATCGGAGCGGATTCAAGCGTGCGGCCGACGCCTGCGCCATCCACTTCGGGATAGTAATCGGGGTGATCGCGGTTGCGGACCCATTGCAAGCCCTCACCCCCCAGCATCCGCGCCATCGCCGGGGCGTTGTCGAGAAATGCCTCGGCCTTGGCGCGCTCGCGTTCGTTCGCATCGGGGCCGAGCAGGCCGGCAAGATAGGCGCGCGCCTGTTCTATCGGGTCATCGACTCCCTCGGCCATCATCGCGTCATTGGCCGGAATCCATAGCACCCCGCCTGACATCGCGGTTGTTCCGCCCCAGCGGTCTGACTTCTCGATGATCAGCGGGCGTAATCCGGCGAGCCGCGCCGAAATCGCGCCTACCAGCCCCGCCGCGCCGCTGCCGACGACGATGTAATCATAGCCGCCATCAGGTGCTCGCGAGCGCCCGGCATTCATTGCGACTCACCAGTGTTGGCCGCCGCCTCGCGCCCAGCCACGCGGCCAAAGAATGAACCCGGCCCCAGGCTCAGCCCGCTGGCATATTCCTTGCCGTTACGGGTGATATGCGCAGCGCAGGCGCCCGCAGCGTAGAGCCCCGCAATCGGCTTGCCAGAGGGATCGAGCACCCGCGCCCGGGCATCGGTGTCGATCCCGCCGAGCGTGATGTAATGGTAGATCGAGCGGTCGAACGAAATGTCGAACGCAGCATAGGGTGCCTGATCGAGCGGTTTGAGCCACGGCGGCTGCTTGTGGAAGCGGGTGTCCACCCCCTGCGCAACGTCATGGTTGTATTCGTCGAGCGTGCCGACGAGCGCGCCCTGAGGCAACCTCAGCCCGCGCTCCATCTCGGCCACGGTTTCATAGCCGTCGATCAGAACGTGCCTTGCCCCTTCGGTTTCAGGGTAGGCGAAGATTTCGCTGTCCACGATCAGGTAGGCCTTCTGGTCCGGCTGCTCCATGATGAAACCGGCGAGCCGCCCGTGATAGCTGTCCTCGGCGACGAAGCGCTCGCCCTTGTCATTTACCACGATCCCCTTGATCAGGTTTTCGGGCGGGTAGATCGATGCGGTCGCAATGACGCCGTCCATTGCGGCGAGCGCGGCGCCGGCCTGCTGTGCCAGCGCAAGGCCGGCGCCGTCGTTCGACGGGACGCCGAGCGGCAAGGACGTCTCGCTGAGCAGCGGGAGCCACTTCTGCACGAGTTCGGCGTTATTGGTGAAGCTCCCGGTGGCGACCACCACCCCGCGGCGTGCGCCGATCCGCCGCTGTGCGCCATCGATAGTGGCCGTCACTCCCACCACGCGGCCGACTGCGCCGGTATCGAGTGCCGTCACCGCCGCGTCGCAAAGGGTTTCGATGCCCTCCGCCTCGCAAGTCGCCAGCAGCGCCCGCATAGCCGACAGGCCGCCATTGACCTCGTCGCTACGCGCCTGGTGGCCACGGGGCACAGGCTGTGCCGCATCCTTGAACGGCCAGACCTTTTCGTTGCCGGTGGTGAGCAGGCAGTCGGCTGTTCTCACAGAGACAACCTTGCCGGGGAAAGCCGTGCGGGTGAAGGGGACGCCTTGCTGTTCCAGCCAGTCGAAATGATCGCGCGCGCCCTCGGCAAAGGTGCGGACCACGGCATCATCGGGGTGCGAGGTGCTGGCGCGGAGAAAGTCATACAGGTTCTGCGCCGTGTCTTCATACCCGCAGGCCTGCTGCACCGGGGTTCCCCCGCCGAGGTAGAAAATGCCCTCCGACAGCGCACTGGCCCCACCGCCGCCGCCCGCGCGTTCAAGCACCAGCACTTCGGCCCCGGCTCGGTGCGCTTCAAGCGCGGCGCAGGCGCCAGCGATGCCTTGCCCCACGACCACCACATCGACCATGCGATCCCACTCGCCCATTTTCCGTTCCTCCGCATTGCGCCTGCTGCCGATCCGCGCTTGCTTCGCGAGTCTCCGCAGAGGCATCAGGCTCCAGGGTCTTTATGCGACGCTTGTTGCATAAAGACCCTGGAGAGAAGAACTAGCAAAAGGCGCAGCTTACCTGCGCTGACCTGCGCTAACCATCCTTCTATACTACGTATAGGGAGAACGGCCTTTAGGCTCGCCTCTCCTATACGCAGTAAGGATTTGCGATTGGGAAGCCGCAGCCCACAAGCCAGCCCGCAAAAACTACTGAAGGAGAACCACCCTGAGCATTTTTGAGTTTGGAGCCGGAAGCATCGCCTGCCCTGTCGACTACCGCGACCGCATTACGGACATTCCAGTGCCGGAGAGGTTTCGCCATTTCGCTGCGGCCAAGCTGGCCCGTGGCGGCGCTGTGCGCCGTGACTATTACGGCTACTGCACCACCCCGATTGACCACGGATGGCAGCATATGCCCACGGTGATCGGCCTCATCGCGCAATACGCCCGAAAGGTGGCAGACGACGATGCCACGATTGAGGCCAAGGCTGAGGCCGCTTCGCTTTTGAACGACCTTGCCGACCTGATGACCGCAGCGGTGCGTCTCGGCTTTTACCTAGAATGGGACGGCGAGACCCAGTTTGGGATGCGCGCCTTCATGGTGGCCAGCCCTAACGACTGTGCGTTCGTGTCAGCCGTGGCATGGAAGCAAAGCAACAACGGCACCTGCTTCATAGTGTCACCCGTGCCGCTCTGACGCAGCGCGGACGAAGCAGGAGCGGGCTACACTGCAAGCGAGCTGGCTGAGCGGCTCGGCGTGCACAAGCGGACGATTACGCGCACGATTACTGCGCTGGGTGACTCTGCGTTCTTGATCCTTAATGAGCGCGAGGAAAGCGGCAAGCATTATCGGGCGGAAGAAGGGGTCAGCGGCGCATTCCTACGCCACGCTAGGCCTGTTCGCGCGCTATGCCTTCGCCGAGGGGCTGGCGATCGAGGCCGGGGTGGAGAACCTGCTCGACGAAGAATACGCCCCGCATCTGGCCGAGCGCAGCCGGGTGAGTGCGTCGGATGTTCCGCCGCTCGAACGTCTGCCCGGGCCGGGCCGTGGTGTCTGGTCACGGGTGACGGCGCAGTTCTGACACCTGTTTTGCAGCCTGCTTCTCTGCGTGTTGCGACATGCCGGGAAGCACCGCAAGAAGGAGGTGCGGCGTCACCGGAACGGGGTCGATTTCAGAATGGCGGGAATTAGGAAACGAACCGCCAATAGGCGCCATTATGGCCATGTGCAGGGTAGAATCGGCTGCCGACCCAGACTCAGTCGTTCCAGAACATCAACAGCAACGTCTGCTTCCGCCGAAAGCCGCCATGCAGCTTTCGGGATCGCGCTGGGACCACTCTTCTGGCGGCAACCGGGTGGCAAGGCGAGCGGACGGGTTTGACCATCGAGCGAATTGCGTCTTCGCCGGACCAGGCGCTGTTGCCGCTGCAATCGTGGACGGTGCTGCGGCGCCGCCTCGCCCCAAGGTGATCATGCAACACGATGTTGGCACTGGTCGCGCTGGCCGGGGTTCGGCGACAGGCGTTACCCTAGCGGCACCAGCTATCCCGAACGCAGACTGGAGACCCCCTGTTCAGGGGGATGCGTGGCGACAATCCCCGGACTATTCAACGCACAGACCCGATCCACGCAGAGGATTTTCCCATGCGACGCATCACTGTTTTGCTGCTTGCTGGCACTCTGTCTGCCGCTGTTGCGGTTGCGGCCGAGGGGCAACTGGCGCAGGCTGACCCGTCGGTTCCGGCGCTGTCGGCACCGATCACGCTCCCTTCGGCCGTGCCGGAGAAATTCACCCGCAACGTGTTCGCCGGCGATAAGGTGCGCCAGCGCATCTTCGTGCCGTCCTATCGCGTGTCCTTCATGGTGAGTTCGAACGCGAGCGCCCAGACGAACAGCGACCGGGCACAGGTCGTCACCATGCTGACGGGGGCGGAGCCTGCCTTGATCCAGGCGATCACCGACCGCGCCTATGCCGATTTCATCGAGCGCCTGACGGCTGCCGGGTTCACTGTTATCCCGCGGGCCGAATGGAGCGCAACCACGGGCGCTGCTGCGCTCAAAAAAGGCGCAGGCGAGATCGAGATCCAGAAGATGTCGCGCACAGGTGCGGGCCAGTCCTATGCGCTTGTTCATCCCACCGGTCTGCCGTCCTGGCCGGAAAGCGCCATGCCGGTCAATCTCGGGCCGGTGCGGACGATGACGCGCGAGCTTGATGCAACGATGGTCGCGCCGCGCTTTACCGTCAATTACGCCTATGTCGTCGCAAAGGGCGGCGGGCCGATGGCAATCCTGTCACGCGGCGCGCAGGCCTCGTTCACGCCGATGATCCATGCCGGCCCGGTGATTGGCGGCTTCTCGATGGAGCCGTGGCGGGTGCGCGTCGGCCAGCATGGCGGGTTTATGGAATACAAGGTCGACAAGACGCTTGAGGCCCCCGGCGATTTCGGGCGCGTTGCGGACGAGGACGGGAACAGCCGCGCCACCAGTGCAGGTGGCAGTGCGGTGGACACCTGGGAACTGCGCCTCGGCTTTGGCGGGTCGCCAGCCTTCGGCAAGCAGGAGACGGCCGTCGGGCGCTTCGAGGCTGATCCCGAAGCCTACGTCCGGCTCGCCTTACAGGTGCTGGCGTTGCAGAACCAGATCGCGGTGGATGAGCTGAAAAAGGCACGCAAATAGGCTCCGTCACGGTGCGTCGCAAACCGCTCTAGCGTTCGTTCAGTCCCATGCGGATCGCGCGTTGGGCGGCCTCGGCGCGGCTTGAAATGCCCAGCTTGGCATAGACCGACTTCACATAGCTCGAGACCGTATGCGGCGTAAGCCCAAGCGCGGCGGCGACCTCGGCATTGCGCAGGCCGCGTGCGATGAGCGAGAGCACTTCGGTCTCGCGGGGGGTGAGGTCGGCCTCGGCGCCGGCGACATAAGCGGTGCTGGCGAAGTGCGACATGATCCGCCGCGCGACCGAGGGCGAAAGTGCCGGATTGCCGCTGTGCAATTGCCGCAGCTGGGCGATGAACAGTTCGGCAGGGCTGTCCTTAAGCAGATAGCCATTGGCCCCCGCCGAAATAGCAGTGACGATCGATCCGTCATCACCCATGACAGTCGCCACCACGATCATGGCCTGCGCATCGCGCCTCCGCAGCGCACGCACCAGATCGAGGCCCGACCCGTCCGGTAGGCCGATGTCGATGAGCGCCAGATCAAAATCCTCGTCCGCAATACATTGCTGCGCCTCGCGCAGATTGCGCACTTCTTTTATCGTGTAGCCCGGAAAGGCCTCACCGATGATCCCGGTAAGCCAACGCGCGGTTTCGGCGATATCCTCGACGATCAGTGCGCGGTTCATGTCGGGTGCCCTCCCAAGACCGCAACTGGCGCTGCAGAGCTGGCGAGCGGCAAGCTTGCCTCGATCCGGGTTCCGCCGCTGTCCGAACCGATGCTGACCCGCCCGCCGAGGCTGACGAAGCGCGTCTCGATATTGGCCAGGCCGTGCCCGGCAGCGGAACGCTGCGCCGGAAGGCCGTGGCCATTATCGGCGAGGCGGACTGTGAGTTCGCCTTCGACTGCGCG
>Ga0075157_10001827_pt1 | contig 12883 bp, 5 predicted proteins | sample JI81BgreenDNA_FD_70967 | JGI IMG/M metagenome (GOLD analysis project Ga0075157, IMG submission 70967) | Wastewater effluent complex algal communities from Wisconsin, to seasonally profile nutrient transformation and Carbon sequestration -... | ecosystem: Engineered > WWTP > Effluent > Algae...
TGAATTTATTTGAGGTGGGAGACTGGTAAAAACACCCTCTTCATCCCAAGTCTGACAAACACTTTTTGCGTTGTTATTTGGAATATGATCAATATAAGTCTTAGACGGCGATTGTTCTGCCTGAAGTAATAAGTCTTCAATAACCAAACGAATATTTTCCACATTATATTTAGCATGGTATATATTATTTACAGGAAGCTTCAGTTTAGAGACTGCGTTTTTGGACAGGCTAAAGTTATCAATCCAAACAGGTTTCCACGCGGATCCACGAGCTTTATTTGCACCCTTAAATAATTGAAACCACTGTACTTCCTGAGCAGGGAGATTATATTGAACCTTTAAAATTTCTACAATTCTACGAATGGTTTCGGATTTTGTTATTGGTCTAGTTGGAGAATTCTCATTCTTAAAATTTTCGATGTCTAAGGAAAGCTCTTTTTCCCAAAGATTTAAAAAGTCTTTAAGAGTTTGGTTTTCTTGTATGTCTGACACTAAGAGCAGGCTCTGAATGAATTCTCGGTATATTGCACGATTAGAATTTTTTATGACATTTCCAAAAACCGGCGAACCTTTAATAAGTGAAATAAAGTCTTCTTTTAGGGGTTTCCTATCTTTACGGTGACTTTTATATGAGTTGCGAAGGAGCTTTAAACATTCATCTTTTAATTTTTTAGTTCGCTGGTTTTCGAGAGCATCCGCACGTAACAAAACCCGGGTAAGTTTACGTTTTTTATTCTGTAAAACACGGCTTTTACGGAATGGTAATTTTTTAGTAGAAACATTGTGAATGAGCATTCCTAAAAATGAAATTTTGTTAGAGAAGGAGTCTATAATTTTTGATTTTTCTTCGTTTAAGTTCAGTTGAAGGGTTGATTTTAAAAAAAAAATTACAGATCGAAAGATTTTCAGGACCAAAGTTTTTGGTCCACGAACACCTATGAGAAAATCATCTGCGTACCTTACATATTTAACACGAATGAAACTCCCGTCAATCTTAGTATACCGAAGACCTGCTTTATGCGCGTCTCTCCGTTTTCTACGAGCTAACTGCTTTCTTTTTTGGAGACTAGCTTTTTTTTCCTCGTTAGTGAAGGAAACGGCTCGTTGGTAATCCAAACATCTAACGGCTTTTGTGCCCCTCTTGTAACGATTTATTATCTCCTTATCAATATAAACATCTAAATCATGAAAATATATATTTGCTAAAATGGGAGATAAAATGTTTCCTTGAGGAACACCATAAAATTTTTTCCAAATACCGTTAATGGAGATAATATCCGCTTGTAGCATTTTTAAAAGAATTTCAAACAAACGTTGGTCTCTAATTTTAACTTTAAGACGAGAAATTAAAATATCGCGATTAATAGTGCCAAAAGCATCTTTGATATCGATACTTATGAACCAAGGAATAGCGGTCCATTGATTTTTAATCTGTTGAAGAGCTGTATGACAACTTCTATTCGGACGAAAACCATGGGAGGCATCTGAAAAAGTTTTTTCTTTGTTTTCATAGATTTCTTCTAAGACAAGTTGGATAGCCTTTTGAATAATTTTATCTCTTGGGTTCCCCATAGTTAAAGGTCTAAGTTTTAGACTACCTTTTTTAGGAATATTTATTCTACGGCTAGGACTGAATTCATAGGTACCATTTTTTAGACGTAATGCGGTGTCTTCAAACCATTTTTGAGAAATACCGTCTAAGATAATATTAGAATTAGTACCTTCTGAAGTCATATTACCTTCTTTATTTTTAATATGAGCATAAGCTAATTTCAAGAACTCAGGATTGGCTAAGAATCGAGTAGTAATATGGGTGTAAATACCATCTTTTTCGGGTTTTAATTGTCTCAAAGAATCAACCACAACGGTAGAGCCTTCTTCATGATTATTTGAGAGTTTTGAGGGGATACTCTGGACTGATAAGGACATATCGGCTTTCCTGCTTGGAACTGGTAAAAAACATTCTTTAGAGGAAACAGGAACCACAGTCCGATCTTTATCTTCCGAAGAAGAAAGATCCGAACTGAAATCTCGAATGGCGTCTTTAAAGCAGTTGGACCTTTTCTTCGAGCATGCATTGAAAAAACTACGCACTCTCATGGGAGTACTATGCAGTGGCGTGTTAATACTTATAAAAACATAATAACGATGAGATAAGATGCCGCTATCTATAAGGCAAACAACGTTAGCTGGTCCGCTAGTAGTGGTTACACACGTTAACCTATTGGAGACTTTCACCTCGAGCCTTCGGTTACTAGAATAGGGAAACGGTAAAAGGGACAGTGCTCCGAAGAGCGCTCCCTGACACAAAGGGCTAGAATCGTTACGGTTTTTACTAATCATCTTATTCTCTACTATCCAGAGGCACGCTTCGACTATCTTACGTCTGCCTATGGAATTTTTCGAACTCCAAATTGAAAACCACTGCCATAGCCTTTCCACGCCCGCTCTCGTATCAATATCTAAGCCAACGGTGTACATGTGGTCGGGGCTCAGATAAGAACATTACTGTTTAAATCCCCCCTTGGAACCCGGCGTGCACCTTTCGACGCACCGGGCTCGAGCCAACGACGACGATCATTTTCGCCAAAGTTTCGAATGTTAAAATTTTCTGAAAGGCAATTTAGTAATCTGTTTTTTTCCAAAGATTTCATGAACTCTCTTATGACAAGATTTGTGAAGTAACGATTTATTACTATACCCTGCATGCATACCACCAATAGAAAGTGGTTTAATATGATGTATTTCAAGAGCTTCTGGCTTTGTTTCTTCCCCAACCGATTCAAATTCCATAGGTCGATTACAAAACTCACATTTGCCTTTTTGACGATTATACAGCACATGAAAATCGTTTGAAGACTCTCTTGTCCTTTTTTTTGCAATATTAGCTTTAAACTCAAGATATTTATTTTCATTAAGATATGGTGAAATTTCTCTTATAGAAGGTGAAATAGCTAATTTACGGGCAGCGATAATTTTAGTTTCTAATAATGTAAATACTAAAAATTTAATATTATCACCTTTTACTCTTTTAGACTTATTTTTAGATTGACCGTAAAAATGCCATTTCCTATCATGAGGTGACATTATACCATTATCAGAGCCCATTAGAAAATATTTATCACCGAGATGAAACTTACCAACTTTAGGGTGTTTTCGAGTGCACCATCTCCATAAACGTCGATAGACATAATTATCGACTTCTGAAAGAATTTTTGCACAAATAGACACAGAAAAATATCTAGTCCAACCACGTAAAATGGGATTAAGTTTTTGAAGAAGCTCAATCGCAGTTAAATTGCTGTTTTTGCCTATAAGAGTTTTTAGTTTTCTTTTAAAAGCAATAACATTTTGTCGGCTGGGACTTATAATAACCTTTTTAGAATTTGTCATATGCCTTTTGGAGATAATTCTAGAGAGTCGTACATTGGATTGGTACATAAACGTAAACCCTAGAAAATCAAATTTTGGGGACGGGTCTTTCTTGCTTTCTTTTGAAAAAGAAAAGAATATCTCTTTGGATTTTTTTTCATTAATTTGTAATCCTCGTATATCTAGGAACTTTTCTACATTCTTTTTAATTACCTTTATGTTTCTCGGATGGTTTAAAACGATAATAAAATCATCAGCATATCTTACTAGGCCAAACCGAAGATCCAGTACCTTCTTATTATTATCCGAATCAGTAATGGTTACTGATTTTTTAACGCCTTTAAAAGCCGTTGTTTCAAGACCATCAAGAGTAAAATTACCTATCAAAGGGGATATTATACCACCTTGAGGAACCCCATACTCATTCAGATAAAAATTATTGCCTTTCAACACACCGCTGCTTAGCCAGGACTCAAGCACGTTTTCAAAACCTGTAGGCATAGGAAAATGTGCTTTAATCCAGTTATGATCAATAGTATCAAAAAACTTTTTAATATCTATTTCAATAATCGTAAAATTTTCTGATGCTTTTGCTAGACGACTCGCCAAAGCTCCTATAGCGTTATGACACGATCTATGTTTGCGAAATCCATATGAATTGGGATCCCCAAAAACATCGACTGCAGGGTCAATGACGAGTTGAAACATTTTCTGAATAACACGATCTAATAATGTGGGTATGCCCAAAGGTCTTAGTCTGGTAGAACCGTGTTTAGGTATATAAATACGTTTAACCGCCTTGCTTTTATAATTTTTAAGAAATTTATGATTAATTTTTAAAGCTAAATTAGCAGCGTTTTCAAAACCTGATTTGGTTTTACCGTTTCTAGATCTCTCGTAGCAAATACCATCTACACCTGGGGTTTTTCCTCCTTTGTTAGTTAATACGTGATTTATGGCGTAAACTACAAGAAAGATTTTTGAGATGTATGATCGCATTAAGTTTTTAACATTCGAGTCTACTATACAAGTAATAGAGTCCCGAGCTTTAGAAGCGATTTTAGATTGCATATCTACAATCCAAGATTCTAACCAAATTTTAATTTCGGAATTAAAAATAGGCCAAATACCTTTCCGTAAATCAGTAAGAATCATATCACAAATACGTTTTTGATCCTCCAAATTCCATTCAGGATTTTTTCGCGGGATCATATTTGAGTTGCTTCTGCGTTGACTTGTCCAATTCGGAAATACATTAAATACATATTGAATTTCTTGGTGGACATCCTGCACCCGCTGAACACTACTTAAATTTGTAAATAGAGTCCTTTTCGGTAAACAAGCCTTACGACCGTTAATCCCTAAATTAGGGAAATAATCTAATTCGATTAATCCTAGTGGGCTTACCTTGCTTACTTTACTATTCCTACGATGCATGTCTGCATACTTTCTTAAGACCACTACTGTCTCCGCCACAGAAATCTTGAGTAACTCGCCTATCCAAGCCACATTGGTTCGGCCTCTTAACGATTTCAATTCTTCAAAAGAAGAGTGTGCTAATTTTTGTGGGTCATCGATTAACCTAAGTTCGGGAATTAGGTTCAATTCGCTTTCGCTTAGTTTATCTTTAAGAAAAAATAGAACCTCTTTCTGTATACTTACCAAAAAACCATTACTAGTTTCCCAGCTACAGTGAGGTCTGGATCTAGGAGTTATCATAAAAATATAAAACAAAACACAATCCAAAATAAGTAATATATCAAGTCGACCATGTGCCCACACAATAAACCCTAACACTCCTATAGAGAACATTGCATACACCATGCCTAAATAACCAAAGATAGGTTTTTTTGCGGTACTTACGATAATATGACTGATGATACCGAAACCAGGTAAGATTAAGATGTATACTTCAGGATCGCGATAGATTACTCCCTTACGGGAGTAGCCCCGCACAGAACTGTGCAAGCCACTCTCACAGCACACAGCTCTTGACAAGATTACTTCTTTTTAGACTTCAAGGTAGTTTTATGACACGATTTATGAATCAACTGTAAATTTTTAATATCACTTAATAATGGATCATTAACGTCTAAATCAGCGACCCTCTTTAAATGGTGTATCTCAAGATTTTCAGATAACAAATAACCAAGTCCAGTACTGCAAATAGAGCAAACTCCTTTCTGTTTTTTATACAATAAACTCCAATTATTAAAATTTGTAAACATTTTTCCGCCTCTTAGATCTACTATATTTATGTTATATTCATTAAAAGCTGTCTCACTGATAAAATAACTAGATTCAATTAAATTTTTATTCGGACTGAACATATGAACAGGCACAGGTTTATTTAACTTACATAATAAAATTATCCAGGCAACAGAACCTTTTCGCTTCAAAGTATCTTTATTCACATTATTAAATGTTCCATGGAATTGCCAACTTCGTCCTGAAGGGGTATCAATACCCTGAAAATAACGTTCTACTAGTATGCCAGTTGATACTTTTTTAAATTTGCGTCGCAAATAACGCCACAGACGATAATAAATGTAGTGGTCTAATCTACTAAATAGCCGCAAAGTCCCGATCCCAAAATAATTACCCCAACCAGAGATAATGGGGTTGATAATCTTAATCAAACGAAACGGTGACACATTTAAATTTTTGTTTATCGTTAACTTTATTTTATTTTTAAATAACTGAACTTTGGGTTTAGAAGGATAAACATATAAACCTCCACGAATAAAATTCTTATTTAATTTTCTTTGAGTCGTTATTTTTGTTGACTTTCTTTTTAAAATATAGTGAAACGTGAACCCAAGGTAGTCAAATTTAGCATTGTTTTCCCATTTGATAATTTTTGACTTAGACAAACTACATTCAAGCCCTCGATCAGCCAAAAACGATTTAACATTATTATTAATTATTATTGCTTCAGTCTTATCGTTAACAACTATAATGAAATTATCAACATATCTAATGATAGATGATGAAAGCGTTTTTCTAACAATTGACGAACCCCTTTTGTAATTATAGCCTTGTTTTGTATAATAATCAAATTTTTCACAATCAAAAGCCGTTTTTTTACTAGGAATAATTATTTTTTCTAAACCATTTAATGTATAATTTGCTAATGAAGGCCCAATGACACTACCTTGCGGAAACCCTGTAAGTGGAATTTCGTGTTCATTTTGAAAAATAATTACGCTTGACAACCAACCTTTTAAGATATGAATAAATTTAGTTGGAAATGGATAATTTTTTAATAACCATTCATGGCTTACTTTATCAAAAAATTGTTTTACATCTATGTTTAAAACAAATTTACTGTGCACAAAGTATCTTTTATTTGAGTCTTTCTTTGATCCCTTTGGTTTATGCGCCAATAATTTGCTTAACATACCAATAGCTTGGTGCGCATTTCTGCCCTTTCGGTAACCGAAACTATAACGATCAGCATGTTGATCAATTATAGGTTCTAAAACTTGCACAAACAAAGTTTGAACTGTTCGGTCTTTTATTGTCGGAATACCAAGAGGTCTAAAATCAGATCCACCCCCTTTTGGTATAAAAACTCGCCTTATCGTGTCTGGTTTGTAAAATTTTAATTTATTATACTTCAAAATATCTAAATAGCTAATTAAGTTTTCACGTTTTAGTTTTTGATCATCCACGCCCGCTGTCAAATTACCAGACGAACGGTAAACTGTTTCAATAGCCAAAACTCTTAAGTCTACTTGACATAGCCATTCTTCTATTTGTTGCATAACATTTATTGAGCGAAGCCCATATTGATTAGAAAGCAAAGCAAGGTATTTTTGTCGTTTTCCAACTAAGATGCGTACGTCTTTGTTATGTTCCAACATAGGCCATATACCTTGCTCAATACTCTTTACAAGCAACGGTGATAAACGTTTACTTTCTCGTCGAATCTCTTCCTTTAATAAATAAAGGTGTCCTTGACTCGCCGTATCCTCGTTTCTAACATCTTGTCCGATAGCATTGTTCGTACCATCGTCTCTCTTAATGTAATTACTAAATGCTTTCCACATATAGCATCTTTTCTGATGAAAAGAACAGCTAAAAGCATAGGCCTTACTCTTACGCATTACATCAAGGACGCACTTACTTTGCATTCGTTGCATAATTGAAAAACTGCTAATTCTCGCGTGGTCCGCTCCTCGACTTAAGCCTCTTATTTCGATGAGCTGAATTGACCTACAAGCCGGCACAGACTTGTAGAGCTCAATCGTCCTGTTTAGGGGGTCGTACCTAAATATATCCTGATATGGTGCAAGACATAACCGTTCAGTTAAAATTCGACTCTCAACAGTTTTAACCAAAAGTCTAAAACCCTTGGTTGCAACTCGTATTTGCTTAACTAGTCCCACCATCAAACCTAGAATAAGGGACTCATTACAAAGCGTTACGCCGCCCATGACCAAAAAACCAAAATAAATGCTGATACAGTATAGGGTCACCTCCTCCAGCAGGATCGAAAAATGTTGTATTAAAATTTCGATCTGTCAACAGAGACTAGTTCGAAAAGACGTATAGTAACTATACAGCCTAGCGCTAGTCCACACGGTACAAGCGAGTTTCCCGGCATACCGCGTTCCAGCACAGAAGAGGTTGGAAACCTCTAAGACTTAATCACCTTTATTTACGTGGTACATTCCCAGCGTCATACGCAGGAAGTTTTCGTAAAGAAGGTCCATCATACTTACCAGCAGTAATTAATGCATGATGAGCAGAACAAACTGGAATTTGACGCACATTGTAAGCGACTTCGATAGCTCGCTTATTTTTACGTTTTGCTCTCTTTCGAGAAGTTACATGATGCCATTCATTGGCCATATTAGGGCAGTGGGGTATCGAGCATGGAAGTTCACTAGCACTAACTATACCACTTAGAGTTTTAGGGAAAATAGCTCCTTGCGGAGTGGTAGATCGCATTAACCAAGAAAGTTCTCCCTGCAAAGCTTCAGGACGTTTAAATTTCCCAAATTTTATCTCTGGAACCTCAAAGCTAACACTCCTATTTTCTGTTTTCCCTTTCTTTTGAACTTCATAATTGACAACTAGATCCCGACCCCATTTCTGGAAGCCAGCTTTCGCTGTACGCTTTTTGTGTCTATGAGCCAATGTTAATGCTAGCGAACGTCTGAATAATTCCCATAATTCATAGAGGGCAGAAGGATATTCAGTTCCACAGTAATAATTGGCAATGCCTCTCATTACCGCATTGAATCTTTTAACTACTTCGAAATCATCCGGTAAAAAGATCCATTTGTCCACACGTCTTGCGACGTATTTGATATTTTTCCCTTTTTTTGCTATCTGAAAAAAACCCTTATTCATGTATCTTTTTAATAATCTTTTTATAGGGACACTAAACTTTATACGGTTGCTTTTTTGACTCTGACCATCAGAGTAATTATATTTAGCGTCGTAATTGCCTAACAGTCGGTATCCAAGGAATAGGACTCCATCAGAGTGATGCTCTACTCCGGATTTCTCAGGGTGAATTTGCATTTCCAACTCCTTTTCCGCTGTGACCTTTAAATCCTCCAAAATAGCTAGCGCATCTTTTTTTGGTCCTAGCAGTCCTAGCAGCATGTCATCAGCATATCGCACATACCAAAGTTTCCTATGGTTTGGGTCATCTGCATAATATTTAATCCTATTCTGAGCAGCTTGTTGTTTCCTTACTTCACAAAGTGCCATTCGAATCTTCTTACGATTGACCTCGGGTGCGTGGTTCTTAATAACCTCTAGCACATCATTCCATTCGGTTCCAAGATGCTTGTCTACAGCAACGCTATATTCTGGATTTATACTGTCTTTTCTAGGTACATTATACTTCGATAATAAATTAATCTCAATCCAACGATCAAGACGATCAAACAGTATGTTAGCAAAAAGAGGACTTAAAATACTACCTTGAGGAGTCCCTTCTTCGATCTCCAATTTGCTATCCGATATGTCATGCGGATTTATATACCCTACTTTTAGCATTTTATGTATCAAATCTATCATCTGTTGGTCCGCTATTCTTGTTTTCATCTCTTCCATAAGTAGCGAATGATGAACTTTGTCGAAAGCCTTTACTAGATCTAATTCAATGAACCAGGTGGTTCTATTACCATCATTACGGATAGCATTTAGTGCAGTGTGACAGCTTTTTTTGGGTCGAAAGCCATGAGAATGGTCACTAAACTGATATTCAAATGTAGGTTGTATAAGCATTTGGATACCTTTCTGCACAATCTTGTCGCGCGTACTTGGTATTCCTATAGGCCTTTTACCCCCCTGCGGTTTATCTATATACAATCTCCGAACAGGAATACACTTATATTGTTCAGAAGATAATTCTTTTGACAAGGTACACAGACCACTTAAGGTTACATTTCCACCTCCAACATTATCTAGTCCAGCAGCCGCGTTCTTTTTAATCCTATCGTAAGCAATTAAAAGAAAGCACGGGTTACATAAAAGTTTATAAAAATTATTAAGCGCGGTTTGTTCCGCTTGGCTAAGTACAGCTTCATAAGCCGTCATAGCTTCAGTAAGCTTATCGAGTGTAAACGCCTTTTGAACTGATCTCGAAGCTCGATTAAGTCTATTCTCAAGGGGATTCAGAAGGGCTTTCGCCTGATCTGAAATCCTCTGCGCCTGGGTCACTTCGCAGGATTCGTTTAAAGATTGGTAAGTAGAACCATCTTTTTCATTATCCACTACTGTTGACCCGCTTCTATGGCTTAGAGATTTATTGATCATCTGACGCCACATATACATATTTCCGTTTATCCCCATTAAATATAATTTTTTGAGTTTAATCATCATAATAATCATATTTGATTCATTTTTAGGACTCTGCCTTGTATTCTATTCCACCAAAACATGCGCAAAATACTTATTCTCTCTGAATATTCGTGGGTTGATGCAGTAATAAATGGCAACATAATGCGGTACCATCTATTCCATATCCCATCAAGAGTTCTTACTTCCCTTGCCTGGCTATTGGTCAGGTCTTGACAAAGTATCAGATTCGTTAACCTATCCATAAATGAAAATAACAAAACATTACGAGCTATTATAACCAGACCCAATAAAATCAGAATCAAGTTAGTAATGACTGTCTGCTCCTGAATAATCTGCAACAGGTAAGCAGGGTAATAAACAGCAAAATGTCGCCCCATTGTAATTGCTCCGGCTAGTACAGGTAATGATAGTAATAAAAGAAATGCGGTAATTAAAACTGCCCATACGAAAAGAGGTAAATGGTGAAATGAAATTCCTTTAGCTCGCATATTAAATAGAAGAGTCAGCCGTAGCTGCTCACGAAGCTGTACGTACACGATTAGCGTATACAGCTTTCAATAAAAATAATCTTTAACTTAAAAAATAACAAGTAAAAAATTAAACAAAGACATTTTAATTTATTTTCGAATTCACGAAAATATGTCGTAATGTTAAAAGATATTCAAACTTTTAGATATCACTTGTTCCTTTTTCATATAATTCTTGAAGAATTTGATTATGATATATAGGAGTGTTATAAATTTCTTTAAGAAAAGAACGATCTAATTTTGTAAATTTACCAGACTCGAATTCTAAATGGTGTTGACGGCAAAGCGGTATCTGTTTTCTGTTTGAAGCAGTTAAGATTGCAGCAATTCCTTTTACTCGATTACCTTTGAGATCAAGAACAGATATTTGACCATCCTTTTCTTTTTTACGATGAAGCTTTTGAATATGATGGATTTCAATATCTGAATTAATACAACCTTCTACAGCGCACTCTGATAAAATAGCCTTAGACTTATATAGTCTAAAACTATACTTTCTCAGAATTTCATCTAATTCTAAACCGATACTATTTTTAGAAGACGATTTAGGGTATTTTGTAGATTTTTGACTTATAAAGTTCTCACTTGGAAGTTCTGCTAGAAGTTTTTGATCTCCATCCAAAATAGTGCAATTTTGACCGTATTCTAAATAAACCCAAGACTTGTTCTTATTATGTTTATGAGCAATTGAATAAACACAACCTTGTTTCAACTGAAAAACTATACCTTTTATACTTGAAAAGTTGTCCACTGGAGCGTAGTAATTAAGTAAGGTATGAATAATTTGCGAGTAACATTTTACAATTTCGTGGTTTTCAAGATGAGCTAAAAATCTATTAGAACTACAACGAGACTTAGTTGGATGAAAAAAGCCTTTTACTCGTAATTTATTAATAATATCAATAATAGGTGCGTGAATAGAAATTAATCTTGGAACGTCTGTAGTTAATTTAGCATCAGTTAACGCATCAGCTAATCGAATTGTTTTTTCAATAGAGATGTCTTTCCAATCTTCTTTTTTGACTATTCGTGGGCCTTTTTTTTGATTTTCTATTGCAGCTTTTCGTCTATCCAAAAAAAGTTTTCGTTTTTTTTGATAAATAGATTCATCTAATTCATTTTGAATTTTTCTTAGTCCTTCCAAAAATTGATTTTTTAATTTTAATAATTCTATACTAACTACAGGTTCACATTTTTTTGAATCAGGAAACGGCAATGCTTCAAATGTATCAATTAATTCTTGAATGTTTCTATTATCTAATTTATTGAGTTCCTGTTTCAAGTACTTAATATTTAAAAAGAGACTTTTGGCTTTTGCAGGTAATTGGTTAAAATCAATTTCAGAAACTATCCGTTTAGCCAAAATATCAATATTTTTTTTACCAATTGTTTCACCTGGTTTTATTTGAAAAGCTGCCGCTTGGCTAATAGATTTTATTAAAGCGATTCTAAGACTTTTAGCAATTCTGATATCTACCTTAGACATTCTGGCGATAGATCTTCTTTTATATCTTAGAATTGCTTCTTTTTTAGCTGGTATTATTCTTGTTTTTTGACGAACTGTAGGAAGTTTTATTAAAAAACCTAAAAATAGTATAGATCTTTCATTTCTATTAATAATTTCATCTTTTTTTATTTGTAAATGCAAGTTGCTTTTAATAAAACCATTGATTTCATTTCTAATTTGAATTGCAAATTTTTTCGGACCAACTATTCCAATCAAAAAGTCATCAGCATATCGAGCATATAATATATTTCTTGTTTTCATGTTAGTACCTAATGCTCTATGATATTTTTTATAATGCTCCTTTTTTTTTTGAATTAATGCTTGTCGAACAGCCTCTGGACTTCCATATTTTTTTAAAACAAGATGTGCTTTAGAAGCATGAAATTCTTTAAATATTTTATCATATTCTTTCGCAGCTATCGATGCAGTATCTGAACTTTCAAAGATTTGATTTTGTTTAATTAAAGATTCCATAAACTTATCAAACTCATGCATATAAATATTAAATAAAAAAGGCGATAAAACTGAACCTTGTGGAACTCCTAACTTTTCAAAGAAAACTTTATGATCTTCAATTACACCACATTTTAACATTGTACTTATTAAAATATTTAAATTAGGATCATTAAAATGTTTAGTCAAAAGACTAAGT
>Ga0075157_10001828_pt1 | contig 12883 bp, 14 predicted proteins | sample JI81BgreenDNA_FD_70967 | JGI IMG/M metagenome (GOLD analysis project Ga0075157, IMG submission 70967) | Wastewater effluent complex algal communities from Wisconsin, to seasonally profile nutrient transformation and Carbon sequestration -... | ecosystem: Engineered > WWTP > Effluent > Algae...
AGGAGAATGCGTAAAGACATAACATATGTTTTGTTTATATCAAAGTTAAATAAATAATTAAATCCAACTGGTTAGATTTTTATTTTTTCAAGAATTTTATTTATGGACCAACACACATAGACAGAAAGGTAGATATAAATCTAACGTTCTTCAATACGATACAATAATTTAGATATACCTATTTGTAGTATTATGAAGTAAAACTTATAAGGTAACGAAATTTGTAAGGTCTTGTTTCCCGAAAACACGCTTTTCGCTTGACTCGTTAAGCAAAGCTGTCGAAAACTGATTGGAAAAACCAACATACTCCACCTTCTTTCCAATTGACATAGAAAACTTTATAGCTGGTAACAAATCAGTGTCGGAGCTTACGACAATTACAGTGTCATATTCATCTCTCATCGCACCAATAACAAGATCAATAGCAATCTTTACATCAACACCTTTTTCACGAGGTATGTTGTCATACACAATCCTTCCACGTTCAATAGTAATACCTTGGTTTGTGAGTATCTGAAGGAATTTCTGTTGCTGCTTGACCATTAATTCAGATTTCGACGTATGGTCAGTATTCCTTACGATACCGATATAATACTTTATTGCGGTAACTGATCTTTTGTTGGCGAGGTAGGTTGCAAATGCAGTGTAGTCAAATTTGTCACCTTTTTGAAGTGGGGCAGCTGTCCCAAAAGATGCTTTATATAAAGCACGGTATGTATTGCCACCATCAATCAGTATGAGTACCCTTTCAGTCATAGGGATAGTGTACCACAAATAAAAACTGCCCTTGCCTTTCGGCAGTGGCAGCGACATTAACACTTGGATCATAGCATCCTAGAAGTTTCCCGTCAAGAAGCTTACCACTTCCACCATATCTTCCTATCTATCGGTATAGAGTACTTCTTTCTATGCTCAATACATGTCAACAAACAAACATGTACGGCACAAACGAAGACTACAAGTATTGGAACTTTTTGCAGGCAGCAGATCGGTTGGAAGGGCTGCGGAGAAGCTTGGCATGGATGTCTTTTCATCCGATATCAAGCAATTTGAAAAAGTCGATTATGCAGTGGATATTTTGAAATTTGATGTGAGAAAAATTCCGTTTAAACCTGACATCATTTGGGCTTCTCCTCCCTGCCAGGGATTCAGCATCATGTCATTTCGATACCACTGGACTGGCGGAAAGAAAGGGTATATCCCAAAAAGTGCTAGAGCACTTGAAGGTATTGCAATTGCAAAGAAAACACTTCGTATTATCAAGCAACTTAATCCTCAATTCTACTTCATTGAAAACCCTCGAGGTATGCTCCGTAAAATGAAGTTTATGGAGAAAATGAAGCGACATACGGTAACGTATTGCCAGTATGGTGATACTCGCATGAAGCCAACCGACATCTGGACTAACAGTGATCGATGGAAACCAAAGCCAATGTGTAAGAATGGAGCTCGTTGTCATGAGGCTTCACCTCGTGGTTCACACGCTGGAACATTGGGGCTAAAGAATTCGTATGAACGGAGCAAGATACCAGAAGCTTTGTGTATTGAAATACTATCCACTTGTTTTAAATAAGTATGTTTTATATGTACTCAAAAAGTATAAAGAATCTGGCAAAATTTTTTTTGCGTATTTCTACGCAAAAAAAAACGTAGGAACACTCTTGTTTGTAAAAGGAAATATTAATAATATTGTTTAACCCTAAATTTCTTACTATGAAGCAGGCTTTGCCATTGAAGATTCGTTTCTACACTATAGACATACTCATTCCCTACATATTTTTTTATCTGTAAATAATATAGTTCTTATGGACAAATTCTCTGGCATACTAAAAATTGACAAGGAGCTTCGTGACGAAGTATTTTCCATGATAGAAGGTGGCGAAAATATTCCTACTGCGAAACGTCTTGGGATAAGTAATAGTACAATGAAAAAGGCATTGGTGGGTCCCGTAAATGAATTTCCTAGGGCAGAAGCCATGATTATGGTGCACCTGCGACCCGCTTTATTGATTCGCAATAATCGAGTTCAGGCACCTGACTCACAGGAATTGCGAAAACGATTATTACCCTACTTGCCTAAAATTGAAAGCCGAGTACCGTCAGTAGGGCGTATTGACTTCAAAAAAATGGGCAAACCTTTCGGCGGTACTGGCTGGATGATAACAGAAGATATACTTGTAACAAATAGACATGTTGCTCTTGAATTTGTTGAAAGAAAAGGCCAATCTATTGTTGTACGAAAAAATCCATTTGGGGATACTATAGAAGTTTATATTGACTTTAAAGAGGAGTATGTCGGTTCTCATATTGCAACCCCTCAATTTGAAATTCCAATTGAGAAGGTTTTATATATGACTGATAAAAAGAAAACATTGCCGGATATAGCTTTTATTAAGATTGGAAAAAACGCACAGTTACCGCATCCTATTCCCATATCAGACGTTGACCTAAAAAAATCACAATTTGTTTCGGTGATCGGATACCCTGCTTATGATCCTGATGGTATTATTTCTTCTACCGATGCGGATAAAGTGTTTGGAGGAATTTATGAAGTGAAAAGATGCTCCCCTGGCGAAGTAGTGGAGTTTGTAAAAGATGCCTGGTATTTTAATCATGACTGCACAACATTAGGTGGCAATTCTGGGTCTGTTGTTATTGATAATAGTACAGGTGCTGCTGTTGGACTTCACTTTATGGGGGAAGTGCAAAAAAGTAATTATGCAGTAAAAGCGAAAGAAATTTTAAAGCATTTAAAACAAGTATCAAATAATTTTTTAGTAAGTACAATTAAACCATTAGAAACTAAAGAAATAGATCCTGAAATCGATGAAGACAACTTGGAGTCTCCTGTAGAAAGCTATGATGATAGAGAGGGGTTTGACGAAATGTTTTTGGGGTCTTCTGCTAAAATTAATTTGCCAATTGTTGTAAAAGGAAAAGCAGATGTAGTTAGTTTTAAAACAAAAAAGACCACTATAGAAGATTTAAAGTATCACCATTTTAGTGTGGTATATAATAAAAAAAGGAAAATGCCTTTTTTCAGTGCATGCAATATTGATGGTAAGCTAAGCAAAAGAGGAATAGCCCGTACAACTTGGAGGTTTGATTCTCGTATCCCAAAAGAAATACAGATTTTAAAAGAATGTTATGGAAGAGCCCCAAAGTTTTCTAGAGGCCACATGACACGCAAGGAAGACCCAATTTGGGGTGATTTAGTGATGGCCAAAGCAGCATGTGCTGATACTTTTCATGCAACAAATATTTGCCCTCAAATGCAACCATTCAATGCACCAGTCTGGCTGGCCCTAGAAGACTATGCACTGGAGCATGCCCGGCAAGATGACATGAAAATAAGCGTTATTACAGGACCTGTTTTTAAGTCAACCGACCCAACAAAGTATGGCATTAAGATTCCAGTCGAGTTTTTCAAGGTTATCGCATTCATACATGACAAGACAAAAAAACTATGTGTTACTGGCTATACTGTTTCCCAAGAAAGTTTTTTAAGCAATGAGGAGTTTGTTTTTGGTCAATTCAACGCTTATCAGGTTGCTATAAAAACTATTGAAAGAAAAACAGGGTTGAGCTTTGGCAGCCTATCGAAGTTTGATCCTATTAAACGAGAGGAGGCGGTTGTCAGTGCCTTAGCGTCAGTTGCCGACATACGATTTTGAATTTTGCACATACGTCAATAAGAACAACGCTAACCTTTAGTTATGCACAGGCTATGTAATGACTATAAACCAATACAATAAACAATTACTTTTATTTACGATTAATTTCATGGAATTTCAGATTGTTACCAAAGACAAATTATCAGAGAATATAAAATTGAGTTTACTCAACGAATACGGATGGGAAAACAAAGCTGTTAATGATGCTGTTATGCATATAGATTCATTTATTAAAGGCATGCTTCCAAATTTATATATAGGCATAGAATATCCCTATGTTGACAAGCTCTATCGAAATTCGTACTACAGTTATTTTAGTTCTAAGCATTTATCATATAGCCGGAATTCAATTCGTATCTCCTTCTTTAAAGAACCTATTAAAGGGAATGATTTTTTTAATCCAAGGTCCTTTAAAAATCTACAAAAAAATTTTTTAGGGTTTCTGGTAATTAGACCTACTCCATATAAGATAATCGGACGAAACATTCTACGACCAGATATTTTTGAAAAGAATAAAACCCATTATGTTGCTTCAACAAAAGGAAGTGCGGCCATCAGTGGCCTTAAATTGGAAGTGCAAGGATTCCCACATTGTTCACAAGATGCTGAAATGATGGTTTGTGCAGAAACCACAATATGGTCAATTATAGAATATTTTTCACATAAATATCCAGATTATAAACAGGTACTTCCTAATGATATTAATAAAATACTTTCCTCTACTAGTGTAGAAAGGCAAATACCTTCTCGGGGATTAACTGGATTACAAATTTCATACGCATTGAAGGAATTGGGTTTTGGTGTTAAAACATATTCTTCGATAAGTTATAAATCCTCTAATCTTTCTAAGATTATCAAGATTTATATAGAATCTGGAATACCTGTTGTTGCAACTATCAAAAAAAACAAACTGGGACATGTATTAAACATAGTTGGGCGTGAGGATATTGAATTTGCACAGAATTTTAAATCTGTTGGTAAACTTCATGGGGGTAGTAATTTGTTTGATTATTACGATCATACTGGTGATTACCTAGTGATTGATGATAATCTTGTCCCATACAGCAAGATTTCATTGGATAACCCTGTTAAGTCTTACATAAACTTTCCTAGTTTTAAAAAAATTTGGAAAGGGGCTAAGATTGATGGTGCAATAGTACCTCTTCATCCTAGGATTTATATGGATGCAGATAGAGTGCAAGTGTTTGTTTTTCAATGGCTAAAGAACATCTCGGTTAAAATGACGATGTCTCACACAGTAGTTAGGACACTGCTATCATCCAGCCGAAGTTTTAAGAATTATGTAGCTCTCAACAAAGAGTTTACCGAAGATGTAAAGACTGTTATTCTAAACATTGACATGCCTAAATTTTTATGGCTTGTTGAACTTTCAACTCCAAGCCTTGTGTCAGAAAAACTTGCATGTGGTATGATTTTTATAGACGCAACGGAGCCAAAAAAAGTAAATATAATAGGTGCCATCATTAACAAAATTTCCATGGAACTCAATGATGACAATTATCCAATTAGGCAATATCCCGTATCTTTGCAGCCCTTTAATATTTTTCACAACTTAAATTCATTTTAAAATGCCAAAAAGTGTCTTGTATTCTTCTAAGGAAGCACTACAGAAAATTCAGCAACGCGAAATAAGTAATGCTGCATTTGATGACGAATATTCTCATCGAATGAAAAAAGACATCGATACAAAAATGAATGACTTTGATTTGCAGAAAAGTCAAAAAGTTGTTCGATCAATCGAAGATCTAAGCAAGACTTATATTACTCATTAGAATCGCTTGTTGCGATAAAGCTGTTTTTATAACAGCTTTTTTTATTGCTGTTCTCCTCAATAGCAAAAAGTAAGTTTACCTTCTTTAATTAAAATCACTCCAATAAAACCCAGATTTTTTTATACGATTTCTGCACCTATTTAGAAAATACAAGTTCCCTCAATGCAGCGTCAACTATTTGAAAGAATTAATTTATACTTTCTAATCTTTTCCACAACACCTATCCACTTGCATCACTTTGTATCTTCATTATTTCTTGATATGAAATATATATTATTTAATGCATGGAACTTAATTGTCGAAAGATTCCAAACCACCTCCGAAGATTGAGGAAACAAATGGGGCTCTCACAAGTTGAGGTTGCTTCCCTGCTTGGCATTGCACATACAACCCGTATCATTCGATGGGAACAAGGAAAGAGTATTCCTGCGTTACATAATCTCTTTCGGTTAAGTGTTATTTATCACTGCTACCCTCATGAACTCTATCCCGAACTTTTTGCGAAACTGTATGAACAATTGCATACCAAAACGAAAGAGGTTTTATTAACTAAGCATTTTGCACCGATACATGAACAGCGTTATCAAAACTGAATATCGTAATAGCTGGTTTGCTATTCCTTTCCTTATAACTGAACGGTATATGCCCACTATTGGAGTGAAGGCATTGGCTCTCTATACCATACTTTCATCGCTTCAAGATGGGCAAGGAAGAATAACCTTGCCACTCATTGAACTAAAGAAACAATCGGGCTTGCGTACTTCACAATTTGTCCGCACCCTTGAATACCTAAAGGACAAAAAGTTGGTAAACGACATTATCATTGAGCACTCTTCGAGAGCACTTGAATTGTCCTTTAAGCCACAAGCAAGAAAGAGAAAATAATATTTTTTTCTCTAAATATCGAACGAAACGATTAAATAATAATCGAGCGAACGCTCTACTTATCAGCACACTATTCAACAGGTTTTTCCACAACCTCCCTATCTCTATGACAGAAGAACAAAAACAATTTGCCTATACGATTGCAATTAAACTAGGCGATATGCCTGCACTCTCACTCTATGAGGATTTTGTACGGCGTATTCCTCGGGAAATCCTCGAGGAACTATTAGCAAAAACACTTTCTATCCCACAAGAAAACATCAAGCGAACCCGTGGGGCATTATTTACTTTTCTTGTGAAGAAACATGCTTCAACATTCTATTCTCGGTATTAGCCTTGGCTCACGTTCCATTGGCATTGCAGTGATGCGGAATGAACGGCTCATTGATTGGCAAATAAAGTCATTTGCCGATGCTATGAATGAGCAGAAGCTGCACATCATCACTGGATCGATACTGAAGCTTATTCGGGATAATGATATTGGTTGCCTTGTCTTGAAACTTCCCCTTTCACTTGAACTGCATTCTAATCTTGTGGCTCTGAAAAAACACCTCTTAAAGACATGTGCAGCAAAGGGTATCACAGTTACCTCCTATACCCTTTCAGATATCAAGGAGTTAGTAGGTGAAGGGGTTTGTAACAAACAGGAATTAGCCGCTTGTATGGTTACATACTACCCCGAATTACGGTTCGTCTACATGAAAGAACAGCATGCACGAAACAGCTATTATTTGAAGCTTTTTGAAGCGGTTGCGGTACTTCATATACATACTCGTAACACCTAGCTATATCTGGTATATTCTCCCCTCTGATGCTTGTTCTTCAAGTTGGCTAGAATGGGTGTAAATCTTCTTCTTTAACACAGTAAAAAAAGTAAACATGAACGACAAAACCCAAACGGCTATCGATGTGTATTCACTCGTAACCACTCGTATCATCAGCCTGCTTGAAGCTGGCACAATCCCTTGGCGACAGACATGGACGGAGGGCATCCCTCCCATGAACATCATTTCAAAGCGACCATACCGTGGCATCAATATGATGTTGCTCGGTTCGCTTGAATACAAGCAACCCCTGTTCCTTACATGGAAGCAACTAAAGACAATTAGTGCTTCAGTTAAGCGTGGTGAAGTTGGACATATGGTGGTGTTCTCCAAACTCTTTGAGAAAAAAAGAGAGGATGGCTCTGTCGAGAAACGTTCCATCCTCAGGTATTACAAAGTTTTCAATGTTGAGCAATGCAATGATATTCCCAAAGCATTTTTTGCGGATATTCCTTCGTGTATTGACCACGCATTTGAACCACTGGAACGATGTGCTGCAATCCTTGATGAAATGAAAGATCCTCCAAAGCTGCAACACAAAAAGAATGAAGCGTATTATGTTCCTGCAACGGACGTGATTAATTTACCGAAACAATCTTCATTTGAAAGTTCGGAGGAATATTATGGAACATTATTTCATGAGCTCATTCATGCAACCGGACACGCAAAGCGGTTGAACCGAAAAGAGGTTGCTGAAAACTCCCAGTTTGGGAGTGAGCCATATAGCATTGAGGAATTGGTTGCCGAAATGGGAGCCTGCTACCTCAAATGCTTTACTGGATTGCCGATTGATGATCTCGATAACAATGCTTCCTATATCAATCATTGGCTTGGTGTATTGAAAGCTGATAGTCGCTTTATCATTAAAGCAGCATCACGCTCTCAGCAAGCTGTTGAGTATATTCTTAAGACTGGCACTGATATAACAGAAACGGAAGAAGTGGAACAATCGGAAGGCGTTGTGGGTTAGTTAGAAAGGCCTGTCTGGTTGATACCAGCAGGCTTTTATTTTTATATTTCTCTATATCAATGGCAATAGGTTAGGGTTGCCTGTGGAGCGTTTCAATGGTTGGTCAGCCATTCTAAATGAGAGTTCATCCCGAGTTAATTGGATTTCTGTGAACTTGGGATTAATTGAAAAACGATTAATTAGTGTTTGAGATTTGGTACAGATTATTACAGTACTGGAGTGCAACTCTATTATGCAATAATCGTTTTTGCTAGTCTTATATTTTTCAACTCCTATTTGAAGTTCATTAAAAGGGAGTATGGATTCGAAGTATTGAAGTTGCATTTTTACCTTCTACAATAGTGATTAACGAAGATACTGGCACATCCGTAAAGTGTATTGACAAATTATACTAGAGATGCTATACTATTAACAAAACATGTTGTTTATTGATGACCAAAGACAGACAGGCTTTTTGGTCATCAATAAACACTACAATGTCAAAAGAGAAATACAGAAAAGTTGCAATTGTATTAGCTATTATTATCTTTATTTTATCCTTAGCTATCTATCCACTACAAAAATGGACTATGCTGTGGAATATATTTTTTTGGGGAATAATAGCATGTATGATTGCAATACTAGTTTTACTTTCAAAAATGAGTAAATAAAAAACCTCCTATAGAGGTTTTTTTTATTATATTTAATTATGAATTCTTATCATTATGTATCTTTTGTACTTACCGCAATAGCGACAATACTAGCTGTTATTTATAACTTTCAAAATAAGAAAAATATTGAAAGCAAAGAAGAGAGAGTAGATAGGTTAATTGAAATTTATATTAATTATAGTTTAATTGGTATTGCTTTTTTAACTTTAATTTTTGGCATGCTTGCAACAAACAAAGAAGCGGTTGAAGATGAAAATGACAAAGAGGAAATTTTGTCTAAGACTAAAAGAATTGAAATTGCGATAGTTAAGAGTGATACTATGTTAGATAAGAGTGATACTATGTTAGAGAAATTATTAAAATTAAAGTCCTATTCTGAAACACTTTTGATTAATACTGATAATATTCTCTTTTTAAATGATTCACTAAATAAACTTTCAAATAAGCTTTATCTAAAGAATTTACTAATCCAACAAGTGCAAAGACGTATTGATAGTAATGTAAATAAATCTCTTAATTCTCTGTTCCCTGCAACTATTGAAGTAAGATTGAGTGTTTATTCGAATGAAGTAGGCATGGAGAAATGGGTGAATTATGCAACTTATGTCCAAGAACAAATATTTAGTAATAACGGAAAAATGCCTTTAGGGGTTGTGAGCAAAGGTGTTGGTATGTTCAGTACATTAATGTTTAAGGACTGTGACAGTTTGTTAGATAGACTTGGTCCAGATGGACTTCTCTCCAATAGAGCATACAGAATAACATTTGTTAAAGCTCCTCTAAATGATATAAGTGAAGTTAAACCAAGCATGCCGCAGCTAACAATTCAACTTGGTAGTGGTAGACTTAATGAACAAACAGCTGTTAAAAATTCAGTACGTTTTAAAAGTACTGAATCACTAGATTTTAAAGTTACGTATGAACAAAATCAAATACATTTCATCCCTAACAGCAATATTGAAAATCTTTCATTCGAAGATTTGGAGAACTGTTTTGTAATCTTCGAGGCAAATAGTCGGATTCCTTATAATTTAGATAGAATCATTTTAACATCTAATACAGGATTTAAAAAACAGTGTAACCTTCGTTTTATAAACTATAAAGATACTGTTGTAACAGTTGCTCGAGATATACATATCTTCAAAAGGCGTTATTACTTAAAAATTACAAAAGATAATTTTAATAGAACTTGGGAATGGAATTATACTAACCCCCCAGATAAATGGCTTCCAGTTAATCTCGATTTAATAAGGGACGAGTTTTAAATAAGAAATAAAACTTTGATAACTAATGTTATTCAAAAAATGTTCGAAACTTTGTCTCGATCTATCTCTCCCTATTGCATCAAAAAGTGCCAGCTTGAGGCAAAATATTGCCTTTGCCTTACAAGTCAATACTTAGCTAGTGAAGTTCCTCAATGTAGCCGTCTATTTGCGGCGGTCATCAGCACTAGTACAGCACCCACATCATTTAAAGTTTAAGTGTAGAATATTACACTCATAATCTCAATTGTGAAATGTCTATTTGCGATAAATAAGCTTCTAACGGTTCAGTGCTAATGAATGACTTTATATAACGTATATCATTAGGAATATCGAATTTGTCTTCTATATAAAACCCATCAATTTGATAGAGCGTAAACTCAACCTCCCCTTCTTTCCTATATGCCAATCTAATGCCATGTAACCACATTGCTTCAAGTTGTTTATAGTCTTCTAAGTCTTTGAATTCATACAATGTCATATCAATTACTTTAAGAATGTAAAATACAACTTTTGATATAACATTTGTATTAAAAAGGGGGCTTTTGGTTTAGGTAATAAGCCTCTTTTATTTGTATTTCAGTTATAATAAACATCTTTTACATATTCCCCAAAATAGGTATTGCATTTTTAAAATATGTTTTATATTTTACACTTTTATTTAAAACCTAAACCGTATTGCTATGCCAAAAAATGTCATTTCCCAAAATCACTGGCACCACTATTTTGAAAACCTTCAATATTCTTCAAAAGAGTTTTATGCAAAACTTAAAATATTAATTGAAGAGTATAAGTTTCCCGGTGTACAGATTTCAGTTTCAAACTTTTCAGAGGGTGGATTGATGTCCGCAAAACGAGAGTACCTCACTATCAAAAAAGGCGATTATCGCTTTGATTGTTGTGCTGCTCCTTTCGGGAATAGTTTTTTTGTATCGTGGTGGTTATCAGAATTGGAAAGTGGATGTCTCCCGCAAATACCGATTATCGGGAGGTTTGTTCGTACCAGTCCAATGAACAAAACCTTTTATCAAGTTGATACAGAAACCATCTTTAAAGCAAGCATTCATGCCCTCATTCTGAAAGTGATTGACAGCATCTTGCCTGCACATGGATATCGCATGTCAGAGAGTGCACGAGCCTTACCTGAATCTATCTAACATGGCAAGTGCAACCGAATTGACGAAGCAGTTTTATGAATGGGAGCGTCGAGGGCGAGGATGGGATATTGCACAATACCCAGTTGATCTCGAACCTCCCTTTCACCCCTTCTTTGGGCATTATATCCCTATGTCCTATATGGATGACGGTAAGCGACCAACACTTCTGAGCAGGGTTGCAGAACTATTTCAAACATCACCTGCTCGTACACATGATGAGTACTCGAATGAAAAGAAATATACACCCTATCCTTATACATCAACCGATGCCTTAGAACGTCTTAGCATACTGCTTTCAAAAAATCATATTCCTTCACCATCAAGTATGGAGCAATTACTTGTGGTATTGTCATATTGTGAGCATCCAGTAAGTTTTGAGATTGTTGCTGATGGAACAACAATAGAGTTGCAAATCGTTTGTCGAGAAAGTGAAACGTATTTTGTTGAACAGCAGGTACGAACGTATGTAAGGGATTGTGTCATTGTCAATACAACTGACAAGGGTGAAAACCTTGTCAGTATTGATGAACGTCCCTCATGCCTGATTGATTTCGGACTGTATGAAGAATTCATGCGTCCAATACTGACTGATCAACGAAATGGAGAAAGCTATGGTAACGTGCTAACACTATGCGATTCCTTGAAAGGAGATGAACGAATTGTGGTGCAGGTGTTGTTCAAGGGAGTGGTGAATGTGTGGGCTGAAAGTATCTATGTTTCTGTGACGGATAATGCTGACAAATCTTTTTTCTTGGATGCCCCTGAAATGCCCAAGCTCGCAGAGCAAAAGAATGCTGCTCCCTTGTTTGGAGTAACGCTCCGTTTGTTTGTACAAAGTGACAATGAGGATAGATCGAGTGAACTGCTGAAACTAGCAATTGTTGCTTTGAAACTAGGCACAAAATCACCATATAACTCCATCATCCCATTGCCTGATGAACGGTACACTTTTGATATGCGATTTGATGACTTTTTGAATCGACAAAGCCATCGAACAGGTATGTTGCTTAATGCAAAGGAACTTGCTTCATTCGTCTATGTACCACAAGCAGCATGGTCAAAGAAATTTGAACATAGTGATACAAAAACAAAACAGCTTCCCGATGCTGCCAATGGTCATGCGTATGTACTTGGAATAAATGAACATTTTGGACATGTAACAGATGCTACGCTCTCCACCGAACAGCGATTAAAGCATATGCATATTATCGGTTCAAGTGGTACAGGTAAATCAACGTTGCTTCTGTCTCTCATTCAACAGGATATGGAACAAGGCAATGGCATTGCCGTACTTGATGCACATGGTGACCTTATCGAAGCCATCCTTGCACATGTTCCAACTAACAGAATGAAAGATGTCGTATTGATTGACCCGTCTGATAGCGAATATCCAATACCATTTAACGTATTAAAAGCACATACAGCCATCGAAAAGGAAATTCTATCATCTGATTTGGTGGCAAGTTTTAAACGCTTATCATCAAGTTGGGGTGACCAAATGAACTCGGTATTGGCAAATGCAATCCTTGCATTTCTCAACAGTTCACAAGGTGGCACACTTATAGAACTTCGCCGTTTCCTTATTGAAAAGCCATTTCGTGAGGCATATTTAAAAACCATAGAGGATGAACACATTCTCTATTATTGGCAACATGAATATCCGTTACT
>Ga0075157_10001829_pt1 | contig 12877 bp, 10 predicted proteins | sample JI81BgreenDNA_FD_70967 | JGI IMG/M metagenome (GOLD analysis project Ga0075157, IMG submission 70967) | Wastewater effluent complex algal communities from Wisconsin, to seasonally profile nutrient transformation and Carbon sequestration -... | ecosystem: Engineered > WWTP > Effluent > Algae...
GCCTTCGAAGCGCGGCTGGCGGCCATCGACACGGCTGGCTGGGCGGTGGCCGACAAGGTGGACTGGCAGCTGGTGCGCGCCGAGATGAACGGCCTGAAGTTCGATCTGGAAATGGCCAAGCCCTGGGAACGTGATCCGGCCTGGTATGTCTCCATCTGGAGCGCCCAGAGCGACACGCCGGCCCACGAAGGCCCCGTGCACATCGCCCCGATCGAAGTGTGGCAGTATCGCTTCCCGCTGTCCAAGGCGGATGCGGCCAGGCTGGCCGGCGAACTGGGCCATATTCCGGCGTTGCTGCGCCAGGCGCGCGGCAATCTGAACGGCAACGCGGCCGATCTGTGGAACGCCAGCATCATCACGCTGGGCGAACAGGCCGATGCGCTGCGCGACCTGCAGGGCAAGGTGAAGGGCCATCGTGATGCGATGCGCGCCACCGCCGCCGCGCTGGCTGCCACCGAGGAATTCATCGCCTGGGTGAAGGCCGAAGCGCCGAAGAAGACCGGGCCGTCGGGCGTTGGGGTGGAGGCTTACAACTGGTATCTGAAGCACGTCCAGCTTTCGCCCTACACCTGGTCGGACGAGGTGGCGATCCTGAAGCGCGAACTGGAACGTGCCCATGCCGGCCTGCGGCTGGAAGAAAATCACCACAAGGCCCTGCCGGCCCTGACCAGCCCGACCAATCAGGCCGAGTGGGATGCCAAGAGCATGGCCGACATCGATCATTTCATCCGTTTCATGGATGAAACTGGCGTTGCCACCATCCAGCCCTGGATGAAGCCGGAACTGGTCAAGCGGATCGGCAAATGGCTGCCGCCCGAACAGCAGAACTTCTTCGCCATCGCGCAGGGGCGCGCGCCCAACAGCCTGTTCGCGCACTTCTATCACTGGTGGGATCTGGCCGAGATGCAGGCCCGCCCGCATCCCTCGCCGGTCCGCCGCGGCCCGTTGCTCTACGACGTGTGGGTAAGCCGGGCGGAAGGCAACGCCACCGCCATGGAAGCCATGATGCTGGATGCCGGCCTGTTCGACAAGGAACCGCGCAGCCGGGAAGTGGTGTGGATCATGCAGGCCCAGCGCGCCGCCCGCGGTCTGGCCTCGCTCTATGCCCAGGCCAACATGATCGACCTGAAGGCGGCGATGGCGATGCAGGTGAACCGCACGCCCAATGGCTGGATGAGCCCGGATCTGCCGCTGCTCGGCTTTGAACAGTCGCTCTATCTGCGCCAGCCGGGCTATGGTCCCAGCTACATCACCGGCAAGGCGCAGATCGAACAATTGTTTGCAGAACTGGCCGAACAGGAACGCGCCGGCTTGTCCGGCGACCGCTTCACGGTCAAGGGCTTCTATGACCGGCTGGGCGGCTTCGGCATGATTCCGGTGTCGCTGATCCGGCAGCAGTGGCTGAACCTGCCGCCGGGCAAGTGACCAAAGGAGACGAGGCCCGGCAAATCCGATTTGCCGGGCCTTGATCCTATTTCGGCGCGCGCGGGATCAGCATCAGCTGGGTCTGACGGCCGTCGATCCAGCGGAAGCTGGTACCGTTCCAGAAGCCGTCCACCTCCAGCGGGAAGCGCACCTCTGCGCCGCCCCATTCCGGCACCTTTGCCAGCGCCGCCAGCTCGATGGACCAGGCGGTGTCGGGATAGATGCGATAATCGCCGCGACCTGAGATCGGGTTCTGGTTTTCCCAGCTGCCGATCCACGGCCCGGCGCCGTGGCCGTGCAGGCCGATCGAGTGGGTGTAGATGATGGGGTTGGTACCGGCGGCAATCGCCTTCTCGCGCGCCGCCATCAGCACCTCGTTGCCGGTCAATCCGGTCCGGAAGCTGGCAATCAGCGCATCCTGCACCTTGTTGGCGGCGGCCATGCCGGCCTTCAGCCCGGCCGGTGCGTCGGTTTCGCCGGGCTTCAGCACATAGGCCAGTTGCTGCGTGTCGGTCTTCAGGCCCAGCATGCCGGCGCAGAAATCCACGTGCAGCAGATCGCCGGGCATGATCACGTTGTTTTCCGGCAGCGTCTGCGTGCCGGGCTTGATGCCCAAAGGACCTTGGGGCCCGTTGGCGCGCTGGATGGTCACCGAAGGCTGGCACCAGGCGTCCTGCCGCAGATCGGCCAGCCGTTCACGATACCACCACACCACGTCCTGCGTGGTGGTCACACCCGGCGTGATCACCTTTTCGGACAGGCCTTCGGGGATCAGCGCATGGGCGACGCGCATGATGCCCTGATACACGTCCATGTCCTGGGGCGTGCGGGTTTCCAGAACGCCCAGCGCCAGCCGGTCGTGGCTTTCCAGCCGGCTGGCCATCGGGCCCAGCGCGGTGACGAGCTGGCGATGTTCACCGGTGGCGAGGCCATCGGCCAGCGCGAAATCCCGGCTGATGTTGACGGCGATGCGCTTTGGATTGCGTTCGGCAATCACCTGGGCGACGCGCGCCCATTGTTCCGGCTGCTGTTCGGGGTTCCACACCGAGGGGAACAGATCGCCCACCGGATAGCGGGCAATGGCCAGCCGCTCGACCCCCTTTTCCGGGCCGCGATCGAAGAAGATCAGCACCATGCGCCGCCGTGCCGAGGCCCAGGTGGCGGGCAGCATCGCCTTCACCACCGGATCTTCATTATACTCGCTGGCGACGAGGACCCACATGTCCACCCCCACCTCGCGCATGATCTTCGGCACCACCGTGTCCAGCCGCGCCTTCACCAGCCTGTCCTGCGCTGCCACACGATCGCGCAAGGACGGCACGCCGGGCCGCCGATAGTCTTGCGCGAACGCGGTGGTGGCCCCGGTGGCAGCCATGCCGAGCAGCAAGGCGGTGATGAGCGGTTTCATTCTGGTCTCCCCTGTGATGTCAGGGGCTTTAGGGCAGGCAGACGCGCTTGTCAGCCTGCCCGAACCATGAACGGCAGGGCAGCGGCGATGAGGCTCTCCCCGATGCGGGTGATGCAGTGGGTATCGGCGAACATCGTCTTGTCCGGAAAGGGGGCGGTGGTGCTGCCGGGGAGGATTGAACTCCCGACCTCAGCCTTACCAAGGATGCGCTCTACCACTGAGCTACGGCAGCACGGCCCCGCTGTGCCCGTTTCCAGGCAGGCCCGGCCCTATGGCCAAGGGCCGTCATACTGTCAAGCGCTGACAGGCCGGGCGGCAATCGGCTAAAGGTCCGGCCATGACCAAGGAAACCGACAAGCAGGCAGCAGCGCGCGCCGAACGGCTGGCGGCGGCGCTGCGTGCGAACCTGAGGAAGCGCAAGGGGCTGGGTGGCCGTGCGGATCCACTTGAGGATCAGCACCCCACAGGCTGCGCCGACGACCCGGCGCGCAGCCAGCATCCCGGCGACGCGACCAGGCCCGATTAGCGCCAGACCCGATCAGCCCTTTGCGGCCAGCGCCTTCTGCACCGCTGCCGTCACTTCCGGGGAGGTGGGCGTGGTGCGGGTGCCGAAGGCGGCGATCAGCTTGCCATCCTTGCCGATCAGATATTTGTGGAAGTTCCACTGCGGGGTCTTGTCTTCACCCAGCGTGTTCGCCGCCCACTTGTACAGCGGGATCGCCTTCGGGCCCTTGACCACAGCCTTTTCGGCCATCGGGAACTTGATGCCGAACTTGCTTTCGCAGAACTGCTTCACTTCGCCATTGCTGCCGAATTCCTGATCGCCGAAATCGCCGGACGGCACGCCGATCACGGTGAAGCCCTTGGCCTTGTAGCTGTCGTGCAGCGACTGCAGGCCTTCATACTGGGGGGTGAAGCCGCACATGGAGGCGGTGTTCACCAGCAGCACCACCTTGCCCTTGTACTGCGCCATCGGCATCGGCTTGCCGTCGATGGTCTTCAGGGTGAACTGGTGCAGGCTTTGCGGGGCAGGCGCGGCAGCCACCAGCGCGGTGAGCGCGGCGGCGGCGAGGGCAACAGGCTTCATCATGGCAGGTCTCCGAAACAGGTTTCACGCCGCTGATAGCATGATGGCGCGCGGCAACGAAGGTGAAGGGTGACGCAGGGGACGCGCAGCGGCCTTGTCGACCGTGTCACAGCGGCGCGCAGGCCTGCTCCAGCCAGGCGCGCTCGGCCGCATCGGTCAGCAGCGGACCGATCTCGGCGGCGACCCGGGCGTGATAGGCGTTCCACCAATCCCGCTCCTCCGCCGTCAGCAGCGCCACATCCACCAGACGCCGATCGATGGGCGCCAGCGTGAGATCGCGGAAGCCCATGATCTCGCGTTCGGCGCCGTCGCTGTGGCGGGCTTCCACCAGCACCAGATTCTCGATCCGGATGCCGTATTCGCCGGTCTTGTAATAGCCCGGCTCGTTCGAAAGGATCATGCCCGGCTGCAACGGTTCATCATTGCCCGGCTGGGCCGACCAGGCCGCCGCGATGCGCTGCGGGCCTTCGTGCACCGAAAGATAGCTGCCCACCCCGTGACCGGTGCCGTGGTTGTAATCAAGGCCGGCGGCCCACAGATGCTGGCGGGCCAGCGCATCCAGCTGCACGCCGCGCGTGCCGGCCGGGAAGATGGCGCGGGACAGCGCGATATGGCCTTTCAGCACGCGGGTGAAGCGGTCCTGCATTTCCGGCGTCGGCGTGCCCACCACCATGGTGCGGGTCACATCGGTGGTGCCATCACGATACTGGCCGCCCGAATCGACCAGATAGATGCTGTTCATGGCAATCGGCCGGTTGGTTTCATCGCTCACCCGGTAATGCGGCAGGGCGGCGTTGGGGCCGGCAGCGGAAATGGTGTCGAACGACAGATCTTCCAGGCTGTTGCTCTCGGCCCGGAACTGGCGCAGCCGTTCGGCGGCGGACAGTTCGTCGAGCCCGCCCTTGGGCGCCTCGGCATCGAACCAGGCCAGGAATCGGGTGAGCGCCGCGCCGTCGCGGACATGGGCGGCGGTGGTGCCGGCGATTTCCACCGGGTTCTTGATCGCGCGCGGCAACACGGTGGGATCGCGCGCCTCGATGATGCGGGCGCCGCCGGCCTCCAGCGCTTCGAAGATGGCCGCCACGCAGCTTTGCGGATCGGCGACCACCGTCTTGCCGCCCAGGCCCTTCAGCGCCGCTTCGAAGGCGCCGCGCGGGTGGCAGCGCACATCCCGCCCCAGGTGGGCACGCACCGCGTCCGTCAGCTTTTCGGGCGCGGTGAACAGATCGACACTGGCATCGGCGTGAACAATGAGGAAGGCGAGCGCCACTGGCGTGCGCGGCACGTCGCGGCCGCGGATGTTGAGCAGCCAGGCCACCGAATCGAGCGCGGCGATCACCACCGCATCGGCGCCCTTCTCCTTCAGCCCGCCGGCGATCCCGGCGCGCTTGTCTTCATGGGCACGGCCGGCGAACATTTCGTCATGCACTTCCAGCGGCGCGGCCGACGGGGCCGGACGGTCGGTCCACACCGCGTCGATCGGGTTGCTGGGCAGGGCCACCAGTTCGGCGCCGCGCGATTTCAGCAGCGCCGCAGTGCCGTTGGCCCAGCCGCGCGTGTGCAGCCACGGATCATAGCCAATGCGCTGGCCGGCCTGCACCTGTTGTCCAAGCCATTGGGCGACATTGGTCTGCGGCACGTCTTCATAGGCGAACAGATCGCCCGGCACCTGTTGGCGCACCTGCACGGTGTAACGGCCATCGGTGAAGATGGCGGCCCCAGCCCTGCCCGAGACTTCCTGCAGGACCACTGCATTGCCGGCCGATCCGCCAAAGCCGCTGATCCACGCCAGCCGCTGCGCATAATCGCCGACATATTCGCTCATGTGCTCATCGGTGAGCGGCACGACGAGGCCGGCAAGATCAAGCGTGTTCAGATGCTGGCGCAGGGCGGCAAGCCGGGTCTGGATGGTGGACATGAAAATTCTTCCCTTTATCAATCCGCCTCCAGATAGGCGCTGACGCCGCGCGCCTCAAGCACGGGAACCCATCATGCGCCGCGCCATCGTCGCACTTGTCACCAGCCTTCTTCTCGCTTCCGGAGCCACTGCCCAGATGCAACCCGCCCCCACCAATCCCCCGATCGCCGCCAAGCGCCCGCACAGTTTCACCCACCACGGCATCACCGTGGAAGATCCCTACAACTGGCTGAAGGATCCCGGCTATCCCAAGGTGGATGATGCCGATGTGCTGGCCTATCTGAAGGCCGAGAATGCCTATTTCGAAGCGCAGATGGCGCCGCTGGCCGGCCTGAAGGACCGCCTGTTCGACGAACTGAAAGGCCGCGTGAAGCAGGACGATGCCTCGGTGCCGGTGCCGCAGGGCGCGTTCGAATATTGGTGGCAGTTCAAGCCGGGCGAACAGTATCGCACCTGGTTGCGGCGCCCGAAGGCGGGCGGGCCTGAGCAACTGGTGCTGTCCGAACCCGAACTGGCCAAGGGCCATGACTATTTCCGGTTGGGCGCACAATCGATCAGCCCCGATGGCCGGTTGCTGGCCTATGCCACCGATACCAACGGCAGCGAGCGCTTTACCATCCGCATCCGCGACATCGCAGCGGGCAAGGACATCGAAACGGTCACCACTGTCAGCGTTGGCGCGATCGAATGGTCGGCCGATTCGAAGGCCATCGTGTGGACCGAGGTCAACGACAACTGGCGGCGCATCAAGGCGCGGCTGCACGTGCTGGGCCAGACCGGCGACGACCGGGTTCTGTACGAGGAAACCGAAGACAAGGGCTTCGGTGTCAGCACGGCCAAGAGCCAGGATGGCAAGTGGATCATCATCGCGACCACCGATCACGTCACCAGCGAGGTGCGTCTGGTGCCCGCCGCCAATCCGGCCGCCGAACCGATCCTGATCAAGCGCCGCAAGGCCGGTGTTGCCTATGATGTGGACGTGCGCGGGGAGACGATCTTCATCCGCAGCAACGACACCCACGTGAACTTCCGCGTCGCCACCGCCAAGGTGGCACAGCCAGGCGAGTGGACCACGCTGATTGCCGGCAGCGACCGCGATTACATCACCGGCATCGCTGCCTTCACCTCCTATCTGGCGGTGCAGGGGCGGCGCGATGGCCTGGACCGCATCGTGCTGCGCAAGGACGACGGCACCGAAACCGCGCTGCCGTTCAGCGAGGCCGCCTATACCGCCAGCCTGGGCGCCAACATGGAGCCTGACGCACCGCTGCTGCGCCTCAACTATGCCTCCATGGTCACGCCGGCGACGGTCTATGATTATGACGTGAAGGCCGGCAAGCTCGTCACCCGCAAGGTGCAGGCGGTGCCATCGGGTTATGATCCCAGCCAGTATGAAAGCCAGCGCCTGTGGATCACCGCGCGCGACGGCGTGAAGGTGCCGGTGGCAATTGTCTACAAGAAGGGCTTCAAGCCCGATGGCACCGGCAAGCTGCATCTTTATGCCTATGGCGCCTATGGCATCCCCACCATGCCCAGCTTTTCGGCCAACCGGCTGAGCCTGCTGGATCGCGGCGTCGCCTTTGCCATCGCGCAGATCCGCGGCGGCGATGATCTGGGATACCAATGGTATCTGGATGGCAAGCTGGCCAAGCGCACCAACACGTTCAACGATTTCGTCGATGCCGCGCGCGGGCTGAACGCGGCCGGCTGGGCGGCGCCGGGCATGATTTCGGCCAGCGGCGGTTCGGCCGGCGGCGAGCTGATGGGCGCTGTGGTGAACCAGGCGCCGGACCTGTTCCGCGCCGTGGTGGCGCACGTGCCGTTTGTCGACGTGCTCAACACCATGCTGGATGAAAGCCTGCCGCTTACGCCGGGCGAGTGGCCGGAATGGGGCAACCCGATCACCAGCAAGGCGGATTTCGAGCTGATCCGCAGCTATTCGCCCTATGATCAGGTCAAGGCTCAGGCCTATCCGCCGCTGATGGTCACCGCTGGCCTCAATGATCCGCGCGTCACCTATTGGGAGCCGGCCAAGTGGGTGGCCAAGCTGCGTGACGTGAAGACCGACAACAACACGCTGATCTTCAAGACCAACATGGGCGCCGGACACGGCGGCAAGACCGGGCGCTTCACCGCGCTGGAAGAGCTGGCCGAGGAATATGGCTTCATCCTCAGCCAGTTCGGCATCCGCGACTGATGCCGGCCCCGCCCGACAGGCGCAGCTTTGCGATGACGGTGACCGCGCAGGCGGCCGACATCGACGAACTGGGCCATGTCAACAACGCGGTCTATCTGAAGTGGATCCAGGATGTGGCGACGGCGCATTGGACCGCCGTCGCCGCGCCGGAACACCGCGATGCCTATGTGTGGGTCGTCACCCGCCACGAGATCGACTATCTGCGCCAGACGCACGAGGGCGAGACGGTCACCCTCACCACCTGGGTGGGCGCGCCAAAGGGCGCGCGGTTCGACCGGTTCGTGGAGATTGCCGGGCCGGACGGTCAGTTGCGGGTGAAGGCGGTGACCACCTGGGCGATCATCGACAAGGCCAGCGGACGGCTGGCCCGGGTGCGCGCCGATATTGCCGCGCCGTTCATGGCGCCCGCAGCAGATTGAACAGGTGCACGGCGGCCAGCAGCGCCGCCGCAACGCCCACGAACGCCACCCCGTTCCACGGCAGATGCGCATGCCAGGCCAGTGGCGAACGGGTGCGGGCCACACCGCCCAGCGCGCCGGCCGCGGCCAGCCCCAGCCCGGCGCCCAGCAGCAGCCATGTGGTCTCGATGTCCATGGCGGCTGCTTTGGCAGGCGGGCCGCCGCGCGACAATCATCTGTCTTGCCCCATATGACTTGCGGGCGTCACACCCAGCCTCTACCCATGGCCCATTCCCATCAGGAGACTTCGCATGATCCGTTCCCTTGCTCTTGCCTCGGCCTTCGCCGTCGCCGCGATTGCCGCCCCCGCCATTGCGGCCGGCCCGTTCGATGCCGCCATCGCCGGCAGCTGGCGCAAGGATGCCGACAAGGCGCGTGACCAGTATCGCCACCCGGCCGAAACGCTGAAATTCCTGGGTGTGAAGCCGGGGCAGACGGTGGTCGAAATCTCGCCCGGCGGCGGCTGGTACACCGAAATCCTCGCTCCGGCGATGAAGGGGAATGGCAAATATGTGGCCGCGCTGGCCAACCCGCTGGCGTCGGTGAACGCGGCGAAGAGCGTGGAAAACTTCAAGGCCAAATATGCCGACAAGACGATCTATGGCGACATCGGCATCGGCGTGTTCGGCAAGGGAGTTGACGAGATCGTGCCGGCCGGCAGCGCCGATGTGGTGCTGACCTTCCGCAACGTGCACAACTGGCACATGGGTGGTTGGGACCAGGAGGCGTTCAACGCCTTCTTCAAGGCGCTTAAGCCGGGCGGCACGCTGGGCGTTGTCGAACACCGCCTGCCGGAAGACCGCCCGGATGCCGACATGAAGAAGAGCGGCTACATGAAGGCCAGCCACGTGAAGATGCTGGCCGAAAAGGCCGGCTTCAAGCTGGTGGGCTCGTCGGAAATCAACGCCAACAAGAAGGACACCAAGGATTACCCGGATGGTGTCTGGACCCTGCCGCCGACCTTCCAGCTGAAGGATCAGGATCGTGCGAAATATGCCGCGATTGGTGAATCGGACCGCATGACGCTGAAGTTCGTGAAGCCGAAGAAGTAAGCAAGGGAATGGCACACGCGTGACGTCGAACGGGCTTCAGGCAAGCCTCTGGCCCGGCAAAGCCGTGCCGCCGGCTTGCCCGAACCCGCCGGCCGGCTTCGCACGAGTCGGAGGATAACGCCGGGCGTTATCCTCACGCCGTGCGTCAGCTGAACCGCCGCACCCCGGTCACCGGTTCGGCCACACCCGTGGTGGCCAGCCGGGCGATCACGTCGGCCAGCGGTTCCGTCACCACCGCCATCCAATGGGCGTTGGCGTGAAGCAGCTGGTCGCCTGCCAGCAGCAGGCCGACATGGCCGGGGAAGAACACCAGATCGCCGGGCGCGCGCGCAGCGAACGGCACTGCTTCACCCTGTTCGCTCTGCAGATCGGTGTCGCGGCGCAGTGCGATGCCTTCGGCGGCAAGCGCCGCCTGCACCAGCCCGGAACAATCGACACCATCGGGCGTGCGGCCGCCCCACAGATAGGGCGCGCCCAGGAACAGCGCGGCGGCGGCAAAGCGGTCTTTCGGCGGGCTTTCCAGATGGCGGCGATGCACGAAGCCGCCATCAGCCAGCGCCAGGAAATTGCCCTCCAGCCTGCCGTGCAGTCGCGCGCCGAACGGCAGTTCGCGCACCACGGCGGCCTTGATGCCGGCCTCGCCAAACACAGGCGCGCGCCGGGCGCTCACCTTGTGCGTCGGCGTGGCACCGGGCAGGGCCAACGCCGCGAACGGCGCCCAGCCGATGTAGCGATCGTGGGTGCAGCGGCCGAGTGCGAACCCGTCCTTCACGTCAGCAATCTCGAAGGTCTCGCCCAGCAGCAGCTCGCTCACCGCTTCGGCGCCGGCATCGGGGGCGCTGCGCAGCGCCACGCGCGGGGCCGTGCACACCAGCGGCCGTGGCTCGACGTAGCGCACTGAACCGATCTCGCCGGCCAGCGCCAGTTCGATCACGTCCGGCCCGGCGAACCATTCGCGCGGCTCGAAGCGCTGCGCCGGGCCCTTCAGCACCCAGCTCACTGGAAGCGGCTCCGCAGCACGGCCCACACGGCGCGCAGGCCCAGCGCCTCGCCGCCCTTGGGCCGGCCTGGCCTGTCGCCATTGTTCCAGGCGAAGGTGTCGAAATGCGCCCACGGCACACTGGCCGGCACGAACTTCTCGAGGAACAGCGCCGCGGTTATGGCGCCGGCAAAGCCGCCTTCGGCGCTGTTCACCATATCCGCAATGCGGGATTTCAGCATGTCGTGATAGGGCGCCCACAGCGGCAGCCGCCACAGCGGATCCCCGGCCTGCATCCCGGCCGCCAGCAGTTCGGAGGCCAGCGCATCATCATTGGCGAACAGCGCCGGCAGCTGCGGCCCCAGCGCCACGCGGGCGGCGCCAGTGAGGGTGGCGAAATCGATGATCAGGGCCGGCGCCTTTTCCACCGCCAGCGTCAGCGCATCGCACAGCACCAGCCGGCCTTCGGCATCGGTGTTGGTGATCTCCACCGTCTTGCCGGCGCGCGTCGCAATCACGTCGCCGGGGCGCATGGCATTGCCCGAAATGGCGTTTTCCGCCGCCGGGATGATCAGGTGCAGCCGCACCCGCAGCCCCGCCTGCATCACCAGCCGGGCCAGCGCCAGCGCGTGGGCCGCGCCGCCCATGTCCTTCTTCATCAGTGCCATGCCGCCGGTGGGCTTGATGTTCAGCCCGCCTGAATCAAAGGTGATACCCTTGCCGATGATGGCAAGGCGCGGGTGCGCGGCATCACCCCACTCCAGGCTGATCAGGCGCGGCGGTTCGGCGGCGGCACGGCCCACGGCGTGCACGGCGGGGAAGTTCTGATCCAGCAGCGCCTCGCCCTTCACCACGTCCACCGTGGCACCGAACGGGCGGGCGGCATCAATCACCGCCTGCGCCAGTGCGGCCGGACCCATGTCGCTGGCCGGCGTGTCGACCAGATCGCGCACCAGCGCGGTGGCCTGGGCCTCGGCCACGGCAGCCGGGATGGCGGCCAGGCTGGTGGTGGCCAGAACGCGCGCGCCTTTCGGTTCGCTGCGGCGATAGCGGCCAAAGCCATGCTGGGCGAGGCACCAGCCCAGCCCGGCCTGCCCCAGCTCGCCAGACAGGAGGTAACGCCCCGCCGGCAGCCGCGCGGCCGCCGCCGCCAGCGCCCAGGGACCAAGCGCGCCCGGCGTCACGCCGGCGACCACCAGCCAGTCTGCCGGGCCATCGCCGGGCAGGATCGCCACCGTATCGGGCGCGGCCGTGAAGCCCTGCGCCGCCACGGCCACCCGCACGCGTTCCGGCTGTGCGCCCAACCACGCCTCCAGGCCGGCGGCGGCAAGCGGGATCAGCGGGATCGCCGGCTGGGCATCGGCGGGCACAAGCAGCGCGGAAAAATCGCTCAAACCGGCACTCCAAACAGATCGGCTTCGTCGGCATCCTCGATGCGGGCCGAAACGATGTCGCCGGGCTTCAGCCCGCCGGCATCACGCAGATGCACCATGCCATCGATTTCGGGGGCATCATATTGGCTGCGTCCCGACGCGCCACCGTCGTCGTCCACCTCGTCGATCAGCACGTCCAGCGTGCGACCGATCTTCTGCGCCAGCCGCGCTTCGGAGATGCGGCTTTGCAGCGCCATGAAGCGGTGCCAGCGTTCTTCCTTCACCGCCTCCGGCACGGCGCCCGGCAGGGCGTTGGCCTGCGCACCGTCCACCGCTTCATATTTGAAGCAGCCGGCACGATCGATCTGCGCCTGTTCCAGCCAGTCGAGCAGATACTGGAAATCGGCTTCCGTTTCGCCGGGGAAGCCGACGATGAAGGTGGAACGGATCGCCATGTCGGGCACCATGGCGCGCCACTTGTGGATGCGTTCCAGCACCTTGGCTTCGTTGGCCGGGCGCTTCATGGCCTTCAGAACGGCCGGGCTGGCGTGCTGGAACGGAATGTCGAGATAGGGCAGCAAAAGCCCATCGGCCATCAGCGGAATCAGATCATCCACGTGCGGATAGGGATAGACATAGTGCAGCCGCACCCACGCCCCCAGTGACCCAAGCTCGCGCGCCAGATCCTGGATGTGGGCGCGCCGCTCAACGCCGCCCAGCGTGCTGCGGGCATGTTTCAAGTCCACGCCATAGGCTGACGTGTCCTGGCTGATCACCAGCAGTTCCCTCGCGCCGGCCTTCACCAGCGCTTCGGCCTCGCGGATGATGGCTGCCGGTGGCCGGCTGGCGAGTTTGCCGCGCAGGGACGGGATGATGCAGAAGGCGCAGCTGTGGTTGCAGCCTTCGGAAATCTTCACATAGGCATAATGGCGCGGCGTCAGCTTCAGGCCGGCATCGGGCACCAGATCGACGAAGGCCGA
>Ga0075157_10001833_pt1 | contig 12857 bp, 13 predicted proteins | sample JI81BgreenDNA_FD_70967 | JGI IMG/M metagenome (GOLD analysis project Ga0075157, IMG submission 70967) | Wastewater effluent complex algal communities from Wisconsin, to seasonally profile nutrient transformation and Carbon sequestration -... | ecosystem: Engineered > WWTP > Effluent > Algae...
GGGACTCCCCAAGCCGGATAAACCACCGTGAATTTTTTGCAAACAAACATTACACTGCCGTTTCGCTGGCTGAACTGGCCCCCGATCGCCCCCAATCACCCCGCCTTCAAGGACAAAAAAATCGTATTGAATTAGGACAGCCAAAAGCCAGAAGCAGTTGCTCAACAAGGGTTTTAGAGCACCAGATTGTACGATCGCCCAAGAGCATTCATTGCCCAGCCACCGATCGCCCCAGCTTGCAGAATTGGGGATGATCGCGATCGCTGGAGTTCCACAATCCCAATCACCCATCCCTAATTCCAAAAGATATTGCAATCACTGATGAGGTTTACACAACAACTTAGGCACTGAAGCCTGAAGATATAGGTTTAATCTTGGGCTGTATAGCGAGATTGATTACCGCAGCTCAAGTGTCTTAATACAAACCAATTTTTATTGCCAGACTCAGAGGTTCACCAAAAATTTAAACGGCGGCGGCAATCGGCGATCGCACCACCCACTCACACTTGCCCAGCCATCGGGCAATCAAGGCCGATCCAACCGCGTCAAGAATCGATCGCACAGCAGCCACGATCAAGCCAGGCTCTCAGCCATCCCCCACAGGCAGGACATGCCCTCGACCCGCCCAGCCGAGGCCCCGCACCATCAAACACAAGCACCATCAAACACAAACACCGTCAAACACAAAGCGATCGCCCCTCGTGGAGCGATCGCTTTATTGGCAATGGGGTTTATGAGTGGTGCGATCGACGGCGCTTAGGGTTCGTCGCTCGTATCATCATCGTCGTCATCGAGTTCGTAGGTCGATTCGTCGCCCACCAACATATCGGCGATTTCTTCATCGCGCTCGTTGTATTCAAAATCCCGTTCGTCGCGATCGCGCAGGCGACCGGAAGACTCCAACCAGTCCAAAATCGAGGCATCGGTTTGGGCCGGAATTGCACCAGCGCGAGCGCGGCGCGGTTCTTCACGCAAAGCAGGACTATTCATGACAGGGGAAGAAGGGAACGGAAACAGTTGGTTGAAATGACCCGAGATGGGGGTGAAGCGTTGGCTGTTAATCGTGGCGAGGTTTCGCCACCGATTACCCTGCTAGGGTGGTGATTGCGGTGAGTTGGGTTAACAGCGGATCCTAGTTTTTTCTGAGGTCGCTCCTATTGTCAAGTGTGGCACGGTTATCGATCGCCCAACGATCCCCGCTCAACACCCAACGCAAATCACCAATCCAAAACCGTCCAGGGAACCACATCTCGCCATCTTTTGGGACAAGCCATGTTGGGAAAATCAGAATTGCTCTCGGCCCTTGCTGCCCAAAATCGCGGCATTCGCGCCAGTGCCAACGACCAAGCCGTCATTCTCTCGCTCATTACCCGCCTCGAAGAGCGCACCCCAACCCCCCGCCCCTTGGAACAGCCGGCCAAATTAGCCGGTAACTGGCGGTTGCTCTACACCACCAGCCGCGAGCTCCTGGGGATCGATCGCCCCCCGATCGTCGGCTTAGGCGACATTTACCAATGCATTCGCCCCACCCTGGAGACGATCTACAACTTGGCGGAGATTAATAACAACCTGGGTTTGCTGGCGGGCTATGTGGCAGTGGCCGCCCGGTTGGAACCACTGTCAGCCGTGCGGGTGGCCGTCCGGTTCCAAAAAATTATTGTGGGGTCTCAATGGCTGGCAGGCTACCGCAGCATTGGAGATTGGGTCGATCGCGCCGATCAGGGCGACTCGTTTCGATCGCTCCAGTTCCAGCTCAATTTCGAGCAACAGCAAGGCTGGCTGGACGTGACCTATCTCGATGATGATCTGCGGATTGGTCGCGGTAACGAGGGCAGCGTCTTTGTGTTGAGCCGCGCCTAGCCTGACGATCCAGCACTCGCGGGGCGATCAGTTGAATGGGGACAGGGCCTGTCGTCATTTCGCCCAAAACCCTGATGATCTCGTTCTCCCAACCGATCGATCGTAGGGGCAGGGTCTCCCCGCCCAACCCCGTGATCCTCCCGTAATCCTTGGGTATTCCCAGAGGTGAATCGGGTTGTGGCAATCGCTCCGGTTAGGGTTGGGAGACCCAACCCCTACAGCGATGGCAATGACGACCGGCCCTAACCTTCATGGGTCTAATCGTTCGATCGCTGCAAGCTGCGGGGATCAAGGGCATCCCGCAGCCCATCGCCCAACACGTTGAACGACAACACCGTCACCACAATTAACAACGCTGGCGGCCACACCAACCAAGGCTGCAACGTCAAAATCGACGCATTGGTACTCAATGACAGCAGGTTGCCCCACGAAGGATCGGGCTGCTGAATACCCAGCCCCACCAAGCTCAACACCGACTCCGCCACAATGAACCCCGGCACGGCCAGCGTGGCAGAAATGATGATATAGGTCGCGGTTTGGGGCAGCACATGCAGCACGATGATCCGTAGGGAACCCGCCCCCATGGCCCGCGCCGCCTGTACAAAGGGGCGCTCTTTGATCGACAGCACCTGGCCACGAATCACCCGTGCCAAACCCGACCAACTAATAAAGGAGGTGATGGTGACGATTAAGAAGAAGCGTTGGGCACTGCTGAGGGTGGGCGGCAACACAGCCGCCAGAGCCACCAGCAGATAAATGCCGGGAATGGTCATCAGCACTTCGGTGAAGCGCATAATCAGCCCGTCGATCCAACCGCCAAAGTAGCCCGACAGACCGCCCACCAACATCCCGATCGGGAATGAGATCAAAATCCCGACGAGGCCAATGCTGAGGCTAATGCGGCTGCCATAGACGATGCGGCTGAACTGGTCGCGACCCTGCTCATCGGTGCCCATCAGGTTCAGTCGGCCCGGGCCGATCGTGCCAATCAGGTGATGGCGGGCGGGGATCAAGCCCCACAGGCGATAGTCGGGCCCCGGTGCAAACAGGCGAATAGGAGATGGTTTGGTGCGATCGACCGACAAGGGGCGATCGCCCGTTTTCAGATCCGTGGGGCCGAGGGTTGTGGGGTAAACATGGGGCCCCAAAAAATGCCCGGCTTCGTCCTGCCAATGAATTGCGGTGGGCGGCAGCAACGATCCTTGCGCTTGGGCCTCGTAGGGATCGTAGGGCGCAACAAACTCAGCTAACAGGGCAACGAGGTAGAACACAATCAGGACGATCGCACCCCAACGAGCCAGAGGATTTTCCTTGAGCCTTTGCCACCACTTCATCGCCGATCGAACCTGACCTTTAGAATGTTAAGAAATGAATCTAGCCGGTCATCGATCCGGCGTTCACTCAGCCCTCATGGGTTCAGTGCTCATGGGTTGGGCGCTGATCGAGTCCCGATCGCCCGCCGATCATCCATTGATTGGACAATGCTGGGACAGGCATATTGATCGCCTCGGCTTGCTCGATCGAGCGGCCCGGGGGACGATAGCAAGGCAACCACGGTTTAGCAACCAGGTGCGATTTGCCGCATTGCCTCAGCCCGCTCCCAAATCTTAGCGGGTTCAACGACGGGTCTAGTCGATTTCCCAGCGCATCTGATCGCTCCATCCTGGCCGCTCCATTTTGGCATCCGCAATCCCTATGACCGCTTCTCCCGAGCTAGACGAACTCAATTCTCCAACCGCTCCCTTGGCCACGGATGCGATCGACCCTCCGCCGATCGATCCCGATGACGACCTGCCCGGCGAAGTGGAAATGACCCTGTTCGAGCACCTCGAAGAGTTGCGGTCTCGGGTGCTGGTGTCTTTGGGGGTGGTGGTGCTGTCCATGGGGCTGTGCTTCGTGTTTGTGCGGCCCCTCGTGCGCCTGCTAGAACAACCTGCCAATGGGGTGAAGTTTTTGCAGTTGGCCCCCGGCGAGTTTTTCTTTGTGTCGATCGAAGTGGCGGGCTACAGCGGTTTGTTGCTAGCCACGCCGTTCATCCTTTACCAGATCGTGCAGTTCGTGTTGCCGGGGTTGACCCGACGCGAACGGCGGTTGGTGTTGCCCGCAGTGATTGGTTCTAGCGTGCTGTTCATTTTGGGACTGATTTTTGGCTACAACGCCCTTGTGCCCGCTGCCCTCGATTTCTTTGTCAGCTACGGCGGCGATGTGGTGGAGCAGGCTTGGTCGATCGACAGCTACTTCAAATTTGTTTTGCTGCTGTTGTTTAGCACGGCGCTCACGTTCCAAATTCCCGTGTTGCAGGTGCTGTTAGGCATTTTGGGATTGGTCTCGTCGCGCCAAATGCTGGCGGGATGGCGCTATGTGCTGTTGGGGGCGGTGATTTTGGGGGCGGTGCTGACCCCTTCGACGGATCCGCTCACCCAGGGATTGCTTAGTGGGGCGGTGTTGGGGCTGTACTTCAGCGGCGCAGGCGTGTTGACGCTGATGGGGCGCTAACCTAGTCGCCTATCCAATCGAATCGGCCAGGTAATCGGTTGGCTGCATCAAATCTCTTGGGACTTCATCAAATCCCTTGGGAAATGTCTCGGGCACAATTTCTCGAGCCAAATCTCCAGAGAAAATCTCCCGGGCAAAATCTCCAGGGCAAAATTTCTCGGGCGATCGCTGCCAGAATGCGCTTCAATTGCCTAGCAGTTTGATGTGGCTCCCATGACCTCTTCCCCCGCACCCGTGCTTCCCACCGCGATCGAGCTGTGGCAGTCCACCGTGCAATGGCAACCCAGCCCAGCCATGCAAACCCAATTTCAGCAGCTCTATGAATTGGTTTTGGCGGGAAATCAGCGGATGAACCTGACGCGGATTACCGAGCCGATGGACTTTTGGGAGAAGCACCTGTGGGACTCGATGCGCGGGCTGTTGTCGCCTGTGTTGCAAGCTTGGCTCGCAGACCACAATCCAGCCAAAATCACCGTGGCGGATTTGGGAACCGGCGGCGGGTTTCCAGGCTTGCCGGGGGCGATCGCCTTTCCGGAATGGCACTGGTTGTTGATGGATAGCACCCGCAAAAAAATCCAATTTGTGTCGGAAACGATCGCCGAATTAGGTCTCAGCAACGCCAAAACCGAGTGCGATCGCGCGGAGCAGTTTGTGCGGCGAGCGGGCCCCAAACCCAATTTTCAACTCGTCACCCTGCGCGCCGTTGGAGCAGCCCATTTGTGCGCTCATTACGCCTTGCCGATGCTGGCCCCTCGAGGTGTTGCGGTGCTCTATCGTGGCCATTGGAGTGCCGAAGAAGAAGCCACCCTAGACGCACCACTAGAGGAATGGGGTGCCAAAATTCTGGAGATTGATGCGTTTAAAACGCCCGTTTCGGGGGGCGATCGCCATTGCGTTTATCTGCAAAAGATTGACTAAACCAAACAGACGTTAATTCACGGACATTAATCATCGGTCTTGGGAGCCGAGTCAGACTGCAAGAGCTGGCCTTGGCCCTGGCTGGACAACACGTATCCTAAAAATGCCTGGGCTGCTGGATTGGGCGGATTTTGGTAGGCGTAGGACAAAAACCGCTGGTAGGGATAGGAAAGGTGATCGGGCGCTTTTTGGTCGATCGGGATGGCGCGCAATGTCGGCTGCGATCGAATTTGCTCAGCGGAAATATAACCAATGCCGTCCATCCCCAAGGCCTGAATCAGTTCGACCACCGAATCACGATCGAGCGTCGTGACCCAATCGCCGGTCAAGAAAGTCCCCCGTGACAACGCCAGCGATTGAAAGCTTTCTCGAGTCCCACTGTCGGGCGATCGATGAACAATACGCAATGGGCGATTCGGCCCACCCAGCTCCGACCAATTACGAATCTTGCCTTGGAAAATGTCGATCACCTGCTGACTGCTGAGCTGCCCTTTCCAAGGGTTGATGCGGTTGACCACAACAGCAATCGAGTCCCGGGCAATCGGAACGGTCACAATCCTGTCTTGAATCTCATTGGGGCTCAGCGATCGGGACACACCAGCCACATCGGCCCTGTTATTCCGCAAATCTTCCAGGCCGCGAGTTGAGCTTTCAGTGGCGATGTTGACCGTCGTGCCGGGGAAGGACGCCTCAAAGCCCGCCTTGAGCTGGCGATCCATGGCTTTCATGCTGGTTGAGCCATTGAGGCGCACCACTAAACCAGCGGGCAATCGAGTCGGTAGCGGGAATGCCTGGGCCACTGCTGGTGAGGCATGATCCTTTGGGGCGATCGAGCGTTTGTCAGAAAGCTGATCGAATAAATAATAGCCACCACCCAATACGGCAGCGAGCAACACAAAGCCTGCAATGATGATCGGCGTTTCGTTAGGCTGGCTCATGGCAGTGCGATCGCAGGCGAGCAAGTGAAGATTGCCTTTAGCGTTTTTAAGCGCGATCGCTCGTTCCTGTCAATCAATAAACATCCGTCGTCAACCCTGGTTTGACATCGGGTTTGGCAGTGCTTGAATTCGGATTTTGTAGCCAATTTCGCGACAATCCTGTGTCAATCACAGATAGAAATCGCACACAGATGGAAATCACGTAGAAATTACGTGGAAATCCCAGAAACTTAGCGATTGGCTTCATCAGACTATCGCATCACCAGCCATGCTAGAGCGCCCTTAGCTATTTTGGCGTGATTGCAGAATCATAAGAATTGTTGGTGAAGTACACATGCGGCAAGGGGCGGCCATTGTAGGTGCGCTTCGTAAATCGCCAGCCTGGAAATAATTGCAACTTCAAAAACCCTGAAGTGAATCCGCTCGTCGTCGCAATATCCATGACCGGCCCTCGGCCAGCGCTAAAAGGCGTGCCTTGCAACACAATGGAATTGAATCGGCGGCTTAAACGCAGGCTATATTGCAGCGCCAAATCGTTACCAGCCACGCGAATTGAGAACCCATTGCTATCAATGCTGCGGCCACAAATGCCCGTGAAATTAAACGTCACGAGGAGGGGTTCAATCTGTGTGGGATAGCGTCCAAACTCCGACCAACAAGGACGGCTATTGGAAATTTGCTCAAGAACCAGCAATTTATGGGAACTGGTGCCCAGGGGTTGAGCGATCGCCACAAAACGCGATTGATCGACTTCCTGCTGACCAAATTGGGTTGCCTTAGTCGTTGCAGCCTTGGCAGTTACGGTCTGTGCCATGGCGCGATCGGGGGCGATCGCAGGATTGAGTCCCAGTCCCCACAACAGTGCAAGACAGCCGAGATAAGCCTTCATAAATTGAGTTTTTGCGTAAGTCTTTTCGGGAAGATCGGGCAGCGAAGCCAATCCGCATCGTCAGTTCGCCAAGATTCAGTCAGCCAAGATCAGCCATTCAAAACCATGACCAATTCCCTGATTAGTCATTCCCTGCTCACCAATCCACAAGATCGCCAATCCACAAGATCGCTAATCCATGATCACCAATCACAAGCGTTTCGTTCCCGCCCCACGATTCACTAGTTACACCTTGCAGCAGCAGCAAGCCTCAATCCGCAGGCAAATGGCGATCACGCAAGTTCTAGCAACGCCTTTGAAAATACCGGAAATTGCCAAAAACCAGCCAAAATTCTTTTAAATCAGCCAAAATTGCTCATCGTCAAGCACAATACCCCAGAGATCGGCGTTGACCAGTACCCAGCAACCCCGCCCAGGAACTGGCAACGAGCCCCCTAAGCGCCAACATCCTAAGCGCCCCATGTCCCCCATCTCCAGAGCGCGCCCAATCGCGCAGGACGATGGGCTGACGTAGCGACCCGTGCGAGCGCCTCAATCAGCCCTTGCGATCGGTTCTGGGACATTTCTGGAGCCGCGCAGGGCCATCCCAACGCAGCAAGAGACCATCCCAGACCCTAAGCCGCCAAAGCACCCTCGATCGCCGCAATCAACTCCGCATCATCGGGAGCCACACGACTCGGGAAGCGCGCCACAATATTGCCTTGTTTGCCAATCAAAAACTTCTCAAAATTCCAGCCCACATCGCCCGCTGGCGTTGCTTGGCTCGTCAACCATTGGTAGAGCGGATGCTGTTCGGAACCCTTAGCGTGAACCTTGTCAAACAACTCAAAGGTCACGTTGTAGCGTGTTGAACAAAACGTCTTGATTTGGTCATTGCTTCCCGGCTCCTGAGCCCCAAAATCATTGCAAGGAAATGCCAAGACTTTTAAGCCGCGATCGCTATACTTTTCGTGCAGGTCTTGTAAGCCCTGGTATTGGGGGGTGTAGCCGCAATAGGATGCCACATTGACAATCAACAGCACATTGCCCTGGTAATTGCTCAAGGACTGCTCTTGGCCGTCAATGGTTTTTACGCGAATGTCTGTCATGGTTGTCATGGTTTTGGAGAGAGATCGTGTTCGAGAGAATGTGTCGTGTCAACTCAGTGATGCAACTGAGAAATGGGTAAACTCACCCATCAGAAGCTTAAGCTGCTGCCAGTTGTTGAACAATGGCTAAAGCTTCGCTGACATGGGCTTTTGCATTCAGCATGTCGTTGAATTGGTGGCGCACAATGCCCGCTTTGTCGATGACATAGGTCACACGTCCGGGCAACACCAGCAACGCATTGGGCACACCGAAGGCTTTACGCAGTTGTCCATCGCGATCGCTCGCTAAGGCAAACGGCAAGCTGTATTTACTCGCAAAGGATTGGTGAGACTCGATCGAATCACTGCTCACACCAATCACCGCCGCTCCCGCCGCCTGGAATGCATCGTAGCTATCCCGAAAGGTACAAGCCTCAATGGTGCAACCGGGGGTGTCATCCTTGGGATAGAAATACAGCACGATCGGCTGTTTACCCAAGAACTGCGCGAGGGTGACCGTCTCACCAGTTTGGGTCGGAAGCGAGAAATCAGGCGCGCGATCGCCCACTTGGATAGCCATAGCAAGAGAGATGCGAAAAACTGCAACCCATAAACTATGGCTAATGCTACATCAGGGTCGTGAATTTCGCCGATTTCATTCGAGAAACCTTTAACCCCAACTGCTGTTTTCACAATTCAACAGCCACTCGCCGACGTTAAGCCATCAATCAGCGCTTAATCAGCCACATTCGAGCGTTTTCGCTCATCTAGCTTCAGCAAGATTTCAGCATGGATTTCCCGGGTAATCGGGTAGAAATAGGCCAACACTAAGCCAGCAATCAAGGCCGCCGTGGGGAGTGGGCCGATCGACAATCGAATGGCTAACAATGCCGAGGCCGGTTGCTCTGGAATGGCTTGGCCCGGCTGGCTAGCCACATAGCCCGCGAACTCCAACGCAATCCCCACCAACCAGAGCGCCAGCGCCAAACCCAGCTTTTGCAAAAACACCATGAAGGCATAGAACACACCTTCCCGACGCTGGCCCGTTTGCAACTCGTCCAGCTCAATCACATCCGGCAGCATCGACCAAGGCACAAGGTACGCCGTCGAAACGCCCACCCCCGCCATCACAGCCAAGGCATAGAGCAGGCCCACTTGGCCCGGTTGCAGCAACAGCAGCCCCCCTTGGGCCACAATCCACAACCCCATCCCCGCAAAGTAGACCCCGCGCTTGCCCCACCGCCGACTGAGGGCGCTCCACACAAACAACATGGCAAAGGAGGTGAGCTGCACGGCGATCGCCACCAGGAAAAAGTCTGACTGCTGCATGCCCATGTAGCTCACAACGAAGTAGGGCAGAATCGAGGCGGTCAGTTGCACAGCCAGCCAAGAACAGAGATAAATGCCGATTACATACAAGAAGGGTCGGTTGCTAAAGGCGATCGCCAACTGCTGCTTCAGACCCATCGGTGGTGCGCTGTCGTTGCGCTCGGCACAGCGGCGCTCGGCGGCCATGCCGTAGCGAAACGTGCCCACCACGCACCAGACGATCGGCAACACAGACAAAATGGTGCAGGAACCGGCCAACCAGATGTAGCGCCAGGCCGGATCGGCAATCCACTGAGCAAACACCGCCCCCAGCACCAACGACAGCAAACTCCCCCCGATCGAAAAGGCAAACCGAAAGCTATTGAGGCTGGTGCGCTCGTCGTAATCATCCGTGAGTTCAGCGGTCAGGGCCGTGTAGGGCAGGTTCACCGCTGTGTAAGCAATGTTGAACAGCAGCCCCAGCACCACGTAGTAGCCATAGAGCGCCCAGGTGTCACCCGGGGGCACAAGCCACTGCAAGAAAAACATGATCCCAAACGGAATCGCGCCCCACAGCATCCAGGAATAGCGACGACCCCAGCGCGATCGGGTGCGATCGCTCATCACGCCAATAATCGGGTCGTTGATGGCATCGCCAATTTTGCTAACCATCAACACCGACCCCGCCAACCCGGCCGGCAAGCCCGCCACATCGGTCAAGAAGGCCAGTTGCAAAAAGACTAAAAGGTTGGCCGTAATGGCCGGCCCGGCATCACCCGCACCATAGGCCAGCTTGGCCGGAAAGGTCAGGCGATCGAGCGGGGAAGAGCGATCGACAGTCACAGGCTCGGGTCTCGCAAACAACAAGAATGAATGTCGCTAGCTTAACCGTTGATTTGCCTCTGCCAAGAGCCGCCATCGCCGACCGGCTATCGCTCAGCCCGTTTGGTTTTGAGTCGAGCAGCGATCGCGCAGCTTGGAATTTGGCAAATTTTGGAATCTCGCCAATGGGCAAATGGCTGGATCGATCCGTTATGGATCGACCAATACCAATCAGCCGATCAGCCGATCAACCAATCAGCTAATCAGCCGATCGGCCAACTGTGCATCAGGATCGCGATCAGCACCCATCACCATCCCCAAGTCCCTGGCGACCCCTTAAAGGGGCCCACAATGTCGGCCGTAATCCAACCGCCATAAAAATCGCCGGGCTGGGCCTGTACCTGCTCGCCATCCACATAACAGGCATCCACATAGCTGGGATAGATCGCCACATAGTTTTGGATCTCGGCAAAGGCGGGGGTCGGCGCGGGATAGAACCAAGCGGCGGACTCGGCCCGGCGATCGCCCACTTGGATGCTGTAATAGCGAGCTACACCTTTCCATTCGCAAAAGGTCGATCGGGCAATCAGCTCGAAATAGTCTAGTTGCAAATCCTGGGGCGGAATGTAATAAACCGGCGGATGACTGGTTTCCAAAACCCGTTTTGCTTGGCAGGTTTCAGCGATCACAACGCCATTAAATTCCACTCGAATTTGCTTACTAGACGCTTCCCATCGCGGTGGACGGGGATAGTCCCAAACGGATTCTTGACCGGGGCCGGGTGCAATGCGATCGCGATGTGTCATAACCCAAAAATACTAACGATTAAGCCTGCATTTCAACCAAATCTTAGAAGAATTTCAGAACATATTCAGTACATTTTTCAGAATTTGAGTTACTCATCAATCATAAATGTTCGCTATTCATCTTCATCATCAGTCTACGTTGCTCGTTTGGGTGCGGCATGGCTGGCGATCGGGCACCAAGTCAGCGGGGATTTGGATCACAAATTCACTGCCATCACCAGGATTGGATCGACACATCAGATATCCTCCATGCTGTTCCGTCACGATTTGATAGCTAGTGGATAGCCCAATACCAGTACCTTTCCCGATCGCCTTAGTTGTAAAAAATGGCTCAAAGATTCGATCTTGAATGTCTGGGGCAATACCGTCCCCGTTATCACGGATGATGATTTCAATCCAACTGTTTGCGCCTTCGTCCAAGGAATTAAACAGCCTATGCCCCAAGAGGGGATGTACTGACAATTCAATTGTTGGGGGATCGGTTTTTTGCCACCCCTGGGCGATCGCTTCCTCCAAGGCATCGATCGCATTGGTCAGAATATTCATCAACACTTGATTAATTTGTCCTGCGTAGCATTGCACCAGTGGCAGAGGCTGATAATGCTTCACTAGCTCGATCCGTCGAGAGAGCGATCGCCGTGTAAATCGATAGTCCACAATCGTGAGCAAACTATCTAAACTCTCTTCAAGATCAATTAATTTAACCTCTGACTCATCCAATCGAGAAAACGTCCTTAAAGCCGTGACAATTTCTCGAATGCGCGTCGTGCCATTCCGCATCGACTGCAAGAGATTTGGCAAATCGTCACGGATAAATGCCAAACTCACCACCGCGTCATCCCAATCTCTTAGATTTGCTTGAGGTGCTGAAGAGGAATCCATATGAGATTGAATCAATTCGAGCAGATCTTCTAAATAGTCTTCTAAACATTGAATATTTCCATGAATAAAGCTCAAGGGATTATTAATTTCGTGAGCAATGCCCGCCGTCAATTGACCCAATGCTGACATCTTGGCATTTTGAATCAGTTGCGCCTGACTATTTTTCAAATCGAGAAACGCCTGTTCCAATTCGGAATTGAGTTTTGCTTGTTGATCCGCATAAGCTCTCAGAGCAGCTTCGCTTTTGACCTTATCGCTAACATCTCGAAGCAGAACAAATGCATACATTCGATCATTTAAGCAAAATGGATCAGCTGTAACTTCCACGTGGATCAAATGCCCGTCCTTATGAACCTCAATAGCCCGACCGCGAACCGATTTTCCCGCCGAAGTACCTTGAATGGCCTCATAGAGAAATGGGATAGAATCCGCATGAATAAATTGATCATAGCGAAGCTGCATCAGTTCATCCCTGGTATAGCCATGCATATCGCAGGCAGCTTGATTGACATAAATCACGGTTGCTCCCGTGGGACTCAGCGCATTGACAAACAAAGCATCACTGAGCACTTCAGCCAGAACTTGGTATGACAGCTCAAGGGGTAACGTCATTACATTCAGTGGCGATCGGTTTCAGTCCTCGTCCCTTGTGATCTTAACAAGAGTCCAATCAATCTCCAGAAAGCACGGTTAGGAATCAAAATCGTTTTGATGATGAGGGCAAATAGGGTTGCTCTTCTGCATCATCGATATATCACCCCATGCTCAATCAACAATTGTTTGAACAGCCGTTTTACAGAACCCGAATATTGGGTCGGAAACGATCGCCCTGGTGATGCCAAATGGCCGGCATGACCCGAGGCAGAACGGG
>Ga0075157_10001834_pt1 | contig 12856 bp, 9 predicted proteins | sample JI81BgreenDNA_FD_70967 | JGI IMG/M metagenome (GOLD analysis project Ga0075157, IMG submission 70967) | Wastewater effluent complex algal communities from Wisconsin, to seasonally profile nutrient transformation and Carbon sequestration -... | ecosystem: Engineered > WWTP > Effluent > Algae...
GGATGCCCCGCATTGGTACCACCAGCAGGAAGTGTAGATGCATTGAGTTGGATATCAGCCTGACTGAGGTCGTCCTTATAAAATGCTACTTCATCTATCAGTCCTGTAAAAAAATCGGTTGGTCCTGCATTCCTGGCACCTAATTGCCAATTATTGCTATCCCAATTACCATTGATGTTGGTATAATTTAAAGTGTTGATTAAATCACCATTTTTATAATATTTTACTTGATTAGCTTTTAAAGTAAGAGAGATATGTTGATAACTTTTAGTCAGTAGTCCCAGATTTTGAGTTTGCCCATTGAGCGTAAGCTTAAGTTGGCCTGATTCTATCCATAATTCGAAGTCTCCATTTCCATTATTAAGTACTGTTTGTCTGGATTGGATATCAAATGGTTGTATGGTCACTTCTACTGTAGCACTATCAGGCAAGTCAAAAGAAGTCAATGTCACATGAGATTGGTACGCTGAGTTAAACTCTAGTGCATAATTTGAATAAAATATCTTAGATGGTGTAGCCGTAAAAGTTTGTTCTTGACTATAATTAACACCTTCTATAGCATAAAATCCGCCTACATCGGAGATCCCTGCATTCTGAATAGATGGTGTGTCTGATGAAAACTGCGGACCATTGATGTATACATGCATTTTATTGGCACTTATATCAAATACTCTGGTACCTAAACCTTCATCAAACTTCCAATATGCCGTAAGACCAGGCGTGGATTTAGATACAGTAATTTTATTAGTAAGAAAAATTTCAGATCCTGTCAGAGGCCTGCTATAAAGACGTACATCATCTATCTTACCATGAAAGAAACCAGTCTGATTTCTACGACTACCGATAGTAAAAAGTGCTGCCTCATTGGAGATAGCAGACTGACCTGATGAAACAAATGCACCATCTACATATAGCAGTAGAGATCCACCTGCATATACTGCAGCTACATGGTGCCATCCGTTGGGATCGGTACTAAATTCATGGGTTAATGTAAAATTACTCGTTCCATTTCCTACACCGGCAACGACACCTTTTCCCAAACTAGAAGGTGTTGTATGAATAAAGAAATTTTTATTTAAATCACTACCCAAATCTACAATACCATCGGAGTTGTATCCTGCATCTATTTTGACCCACGCAGAGGCTGTCCACATATTGGTGGGAACTACAGGCTTGTGCGTCACACAGAGATAGTCATTGATACCATCAAAAAGCATAGAATTACCAATACTAGGAGTCAAAGTGACGATCGCGCCCGCTACAGGATTTCGGCTTAAGGTCTCTACTCTACCGGTGACTACTCCATTAGGATTGACAAAGCCAATATCCTTGCCCTGAGTACCATTACCAAATTGATTGCGCCCGTAGACACCATACTCATAAAATTCTCCCGGCAGTACATTAAAATCGATGAATTGTTTTATACCCCTATCCACCTGTGCCAGGAATGCACCGTCACGAGTTACTACATAACCATTGGATGCATCAGAACTCAAAGGATCTAGATTCCAATTGATCAGCACTCTATCGGGAAATTCTCCTTGGCTAGATTGTATCTGAGGAGCCTGTGGAGGAAGTAGAAACCTGGACCAAAACCCAGATTGAGCAGAAAAATCTTTAGCTACATTGTTTCCAATCACAGACTGAGCAACAGTATAGCTTGATCTATTCCTGAATGAAAAAGAATTGGTTACACTTCCATAATTAAAGTCCACTTCTCCCTGCGTTATAGGTAGATTGGCAGTCGGATCGCAATCAGTTTCCTGTGCATTAATGACATTCACAAAAAGGCTGCACCAAAAGAGGAGAACATATTTTACTGTTTTTGTTAACATGGTAATTTGCTATTATAAAATTTATAAATTATAATCATTGAATGGTTGTTAATTGATCCGAACATAGATCCAGAAGTTAAGATTTTTAGGCCTTGTTTCTGTTGTTCCAGAGGCATTTACCGTGGCGCCGATAGATACTAAATTTGTAGATACAGATTCATTAATTAAATCAACATTATTAACACCTGCATCATCAGCAGCTTGCCTGCTTCCATTTCCAATTCCAGCATAAGTAGGTGCATTTATGGTGGTACTCCTTCGATCCAAATATTGATGCGAATGAGCTGTTTCAGATACATTATGCCCATGCGGTTTTACTGCACTTGGTTGTATAGATGCAATTGGGGACAAACTAGTTCTATTTGGATCATAATTATTGACATTATTAAATTCTTGCATTCTCAGAAACATACCACTTCCATCTGGCACATTATTGATACCTAAAATACTTTGCAACTTGGAACCGGAAATGGCCCTGCCATCCATAGGTATCCAACATGTCCCATTTACAGCCGCAAATTGTGAAGGATTCAGAATAGAATATTTTACATCACCCGTAGCCCCAGAACAGACAACTTCCTGAACAGCAAATGCATACGGTGCGTAAGTCAATTCCGTTCGGGGTGATAATTCAATCCCTCCCACTTGTACACCTAAAAACAGCGGATTGCTAAAGTCTGAATTATTCAACGGAGTTATGCTACCTAAATAATGACTGTAAATTCCACCTACTACGTCAACTATTGCTACCTCAGACCAAACAGGAGTTCCTGAAGTAGGAGTGGTGTACAACTTAAAGGTAACGTTATAATTACCATCTGCAGCTGCAGCTCCTTTAGCATTTTTGAGCGTACCTTGAATGCTAACTCTTGGTGATTGAGCATCTAAATCCGCAGGCATAAAACTTGCTGATATAAGTAGAAATATGATTTTTATATAATTTGTCATGTCTTAATAATATTTGAAGAAATTTATTTTATTGAATGAGATAGAAATATACTTTAATTTCCTTTAATACGTAAGCATAAAATCAATTGACTCTAATATAAATCCAAAAGTTAAGGTTCTTCGGTCTCGTTTCTGTTCCTGAACTATTTTGAACTGTTATAGATGGGTTTGCATTGAAAAAACTTCTTGATAAAGTATTCGTTGTAGAGTTTGCGTTGGGGTAGTTACCGTTATTTATACCAGAATAAGTAGGTGTTGTTGCATCGGCATGTCGTGCATCTGAATAAGTATGTGTATGACCTGGATCGTTGACAGGATGATCATGAGATAAAAGTGTTTGATCTTGCAGTGTTGCAATAGGACTTGCGCTTGTTCTGTCCGGGTCATTATTTGCACCACCTATGTGTTCATGTGCTCTGATAAATAATCCTCCACCATTGGGTACATTATTTACACCCATAATAGTGGCTAATTCAGTGCCACTTATGGATCTACCATCCATAGGAACCCAACAGGAGCCATTAACTTGAGCAAATTGGGATGGCTGCAAAATAGAATATTTTATATCACCCACTGCCCCTGAGCAAGCTACTTCTCTCACTGCAAATGCATAAGGAGCATAAGTCAACTCTGTACGTGGAGATAATTCGTAAGCCCCTACTTTAACCCCTACATATAATATACTACTAAAGTTGGAGCCATTCAGGGGATTGACGCTGCCTAAATAATGATTGTATATACCTCCGGCCACACTTATTATGGCTTCTTCCGACCACAAAGCCGTTCCTCCAGTTGCACTGTTATATAATCTAAATGTAACTGAATATTCCCCATCTTCTACAACAGACCCATTATTATCTTTCAACGTGCCTTGAATACTAACACGTGGGGATGATAATTGAGATTGCAAACTTGCTACAAAAAAAATATTGTATATAACGATTATAAATATCTTATAATAAAGGTTCATTTGACTTAATATTTATGAGTGTATGAATAGAAATAAAACTTGATATAAATGCAACTACCAATTATCAATTGATCCGTATATATGCCCAAACATTCATGTTGATCGGGCGAGTTTCTGGGCCTGCATTATTGCTTATACTAATCCCCGTGGTATTCGAACTACTAGTTCTCTGGAGATCAGTATATTGATCACCTGCAACCGGAAAACTACCATTGTTTACTAAAGCATAATAATTTCCAGAAGTAAGCTGCTGCTCTTTATCAGTGTACCCATGCGAATGAGAACCACCATAATTTATTGTATGTCCATGAGCCAAAACTTCGTCGTTTTGAAGCGTAGCAATGGGTGAAGATGTTGTTCTATCTGGGTCATTGGTTGTAGGGCTACTGACAAACTCTTGTGATCTGATGAATAAACCACTACCATCAGGTGCCGATGCAATACCAAAAGTAACATCCAGTTTTGAATTAGAAATATCTCCCCCATCCATTGGAACCCAACAATCGCCATTAACCAAAGCAAACTGCGTTGGGTTGAGCAATGAGTACTTAATATCTCCTACTGCACCCGAACAAACAACCTGTTGTGCAGCCACAGCATAGGGTGCATATGTTAATTCTGTACGCGGAGTGAGTTCAAAGTCACCAATCTGCATACCCAAAAATAGTTTAAAATTAAAGTTGATATTGCTTAATGAAGTTATACTGCCTAATAAATGGGTATATACTCCTCCTTTCACATTTACTGGTGCTACTTCGGTCCAAAGCACAGTCCCTCCACTCTCTTCATAATATAGTCGAAAGATAATTGTATAAACACCATCATTTACAGCAGCACCATTCGCATCCTTAAGATTACTGGTAGTCCTGATGCGTGGTGATACCTGGGCAGATATTTGCTCAGAAATAAAGATACTAACCATAAATACAAACAGCCATTTAAAGTTACTGCTTGATTCGGTTCGCATTTTGGATTTTGATCTTGAAATACTATTCATTTTTTTATGTTATATTTATTGTACAAAACGTGATTATACTAATCTTCGAAAAATGATGATCACTAATGGCGGATCGCAAAAAATGGAAATCTGCCTTTGATTTTGAATTATCTAGGTACTTCATATATGGCATCTTTATACCGTTTGTTGTACATCACAAAATTACATGGCAAGTCCTCCAAATGGGTAGTAAAAATTTTACATTGTTCCCTATTTTCTTCACATTATACCGTAAAAATCGAGCATGGATAGTAAAATTCGAGCATTGGGGTGGTAGATGTGTTCAATTAAGTCTCATTTTTGGCCAGAAATGGTTGTATTCAAAGTAGCACATTATGATGTTTTAATGTGAAATATCAATGAATAAAACAATCTTTAGTTAAAGGCCCAAAAACACCAAGAAACACAAATTTATTGTTAGAAGTAAAAATTTATATTGTAGTATCAACTATGAAAATATATATCACCGTTACGGAAGGCGATTTGGTCATTTAGAAAAATCTGCAGTATGTTGAATATTTTTAAGTATCTAAAACCAGGATTAAAAATCGGGGCAAAATTTAGAAGATCGTATTTAAATCAAAATTTTCGTTTAAAAAAAATGAATATTAATTATTTAAATTTTATGCTTCTTTCATTATTCCAATTCCAATACACAAATGGTGAAGTATTTAAGGATCACATCCAAAAACATGTCAAATTGTCGTTTAAATTTGCCAAAATAGACAAAAACATATGCCAACCGACAAGAATCATTGTTTGGTATATAAATTGCAAATGATTTGTACTTATAACAAAGATATTCATGTTTGATAAAAATATAATGACGATGGAGATGCAAGAAGAAGGAGATTTTATCCCTGTATTCAGTATGGGCGATGATGAGCTTAAATTTGATGATCAATATAAACTCACCATGCCTGTCTTGGCACTCAAAAATACAGTCTTATTTCCGGGTATTGTCATCCCCATCACTGTAGGCAGAGATAAATCTATCAAAGCATTGCAGAAAGCTGATAAAGGAGATAAGCTACTTGGCGTCATCACTCAAAAAGATATGGAAAGTGAAGATCCAGATCCAGATGGCTTACACAAAATAGGCACTGTAGCACGAATTATGAAAATACTAAAAATGCCTGACGGAAGTACGACTGCAATATTGCAAGGGCGAACTAGATTTACTCCAGGCGATTTTATTGAGAATGACAAAATGCTCGAAGCACAGATTAATGTCATCAATGATGAAGTGCCACAAAAAAATATGGAATTCAATGCGATAATTTCATCTATTAAGGATTTGGCTAAAAGAATTATTGAACTATCACCAAATATACCCAATGAAGCTCAGATGATGCTTCAAAATATAAAAAATAATGGCTTCCTACTCAATTTCATTGCTTCCAATATGAATTTGGGAGTCACCAAAAAGCAGGAAATTCTAGAAACAGATGATTACATGGCGAAGGCTCATATAGTCCTAAATGTGATGAATAACGAGCTTCAGTTGCTCCAAATAAAAGATCAAATAGAATCTAAAGTAAGAGGAGATCTCGAAAAACAACAAAAGGAGTACTTCCTGAACCAGCAACTCAAAACTATTCAGGAAGAACTGGGCGGAAATCCTCATGAAGAAGAACTTAATCGTCTTCAAGCTTTATCAACTAAAAAGAAATGGCCCAAGGAAGCCAAAGAAGCATTTGATAGAGAAATCATTAAAGCCAGAAGAATCAATCCACAAATAGCTGAGTATTCTGTTATCTTAAATTACTTGGAACTCATGTTGGATTTACCTTGGGATGAAGTATCCAAGGACAATTTTAACCTTAAAAAAGTTAAGGCCGTCTTTGATCACGATCATTTTGGTCTAGAAGATGTCAAAAACAGAATCATAGAACATCTAGCCGTCCTTAAACTCAAAGGAGATATGAAAGCTCCTATTCTTTGTTTGGTCGGACCTCCCGGAGTAGGAAAAACGAGTCTAGGCAAGTCCATTTCTACAGCTTTAGGCAGACAGTTTATCAGAATGTCTTTAGGTGGTTTGCATGATGAAAGCGAAATACGCGGACACAGAAAAACGTATATTGGTGCAATGCCTGGCCGCATCATACAATCCATTAAAAAAGCAAAAACATCCAACCCTGTGTTCATATTGGATGAAATAGATAAGCTGGGCAAGGATTTCAGGGGTGACCCTTCGTCGGCATTATTGGAAGTATTGGATCCAGAGCAAAATACGACATTTCATGACAATTATTTGGATATAGATTATGACTTGTCCAAAGTATTATTCATTGCTACTGCAAATTCATTATCTACGATACAACCTGCGCTTCTAGACAGGATGGAAATCATAGAAATCAGTGGCTACTCCATGGAAGAAAAAGTAGAGATAGCTAAAAAACATTTGGTTCCTAAACAGCTTAAAGAGCATGGGTTGAAAGATAAATCTGCTGTGTTGAGTCCAAGTCTGCTAGAGTTTACCATTCAGAAATATACCCGTGAGTCTGGTGTAAGGTCATTGGATAGATGTCTTGCAGGTATCATGAGATCAGTAGCCAAAAAAGTGGCTATGGATGAGGCGTACAATATAAAACTTACCGAAAAGGATATCACAGATGCGCTCGGACCAGTAAGATTTGATAAAGAAATGTACACTTCTGTAAATGTACCTGGTGTTGCTGTAGGCTTGGCTTGGACACAAGTTGGAGGTGATATACTATTTATAGAAGCTAGTACCAGTAAAGGTAAAGGAAAGCTTACACTGACTGGAAATCTAGGCGATGTGATGAAAGAATCAGCCACCACGGCTTTGAGTTTTATCAGAGCTCATGCGGACCAATTTGATTTGGCATCAGAAATTTTTGAAAACACAGATCTACACATCCATGTTCCCGAAGGCGCTATTCCTAAAGATGGTCCAAGTGCAGGTATTACCATGCTTACAGCAATAATTTCAGCTCTTAAAGAAAAACCTGTAAAATCTCATCTTGCCATGACGGGAGAAATAACACTAAGAGGAAAAGTACTTCCTGTAGGTGGTATTAAAGAGAAGGTCTTGGCAGCTAAAAGAGCAGGCATAAAAGAAATCATGCTATGTGAAGACAATCGTAGGCACGTAGAACAAATTACTGCTGAATATGTCAAAGGGATACAGTTTATCTATGTGACAGATATGATGGAAGTAGTCAAAAACGCCTTGGGTTCATTGAAATAAGGGTATTCAAAAGAATATAATTTCTTCCTACTTTCAAGTTAAAATCGTGTTAAATGTGATATAAAGACTATATTTACGTCTTTTTTATCGTTGAACTAAATGGTAATTAATTAGTTTTGTTTTCAATGCATAATTAGATCATATGAAGTCAGGATTTTTCGCAATATTAGTAATGTTCGCCACTACTTTTGTATTTGGTCAACAAAAAGATGAACCTATTAAAGTCATAGAGTTTTCTGGCAAGGTAGTATACGAAGATGACAAAGGAAATCCTGCACCACTTCCATATACCAACGTATCTGTAAAAGGAACCAATAGAGGAGCATACACAGAATTTGATGGTTTTTTTGCCTTAGTAGCTTTAGCCGGTGAGACTGTTGTCTTTTCTAGAATCGGATATCAAACAGTAGAAATCAAAATACCAGAAAAGCTGATAGCAGACCGATATACGTGGGTACAAATCATGACTGAAGATAATTATTTGCTACCAGAAGCTGTCATTATGCCTTGGCCTAGTAAAGAACATTTTAAACAGGAATTTCTTGCCATAGACATTTCCAATGAGCTTAGAGAAAACGCTATGGCTAATCTTGCGGACGAAAAACTTAAAGAAATAAGATATTCGGTCCCTTCTGATGGACGTGAAACATCTAGTTTAGTGCTCAAGCAACAAGCTACTGACTATGTATATACTGGGCAGACTCGCCCTATGAATGTTTTCAATCCCATAGCATGGAAAAACTTTATTGATGCATGGAGAAGAGGCGACTTTAAGAAAAAGAAGTAATTTGGTTTTTAATATTTCTAATTTAACACCTGAGTTGTTAGGAATTGTGTTATGCCGTATCGTACCTTTGCGGCTCATATAAGGGTAGTTAATGAAAATCACAGATTATTTCGAAAAATCCAAAGGTCAGACTTTGGTGTCATTTGAAGTTTTGCCACCTCTCAAAGGAGGAAGTATGACTGACATCTTTAAAACATTGGATCCATTGATGGAGTTCAAACCACCATTTATAGATGTCACTTACCACAGAGAGGAGTATGTTTACAATAAAAGGCCAAGCGGATATTATGAAAAAACCGCTATTCGTAAAAGACCAGGTACCGTAGGCATTTGTGCTTCTATCATGCATAGATATGGAGTAGATGCGATTCCTCACCTTATCTGTGGTGGTTTTAGTGTGGAAGAAACAGAAAACGCACTGATAGACTTAAATTTTCTAGGAATTAATAATGTACTCGCACTCAGGGGCGATGCCCGACAATTTGAAGATAAGTTTATACCCGAACCCAATGGTCATAAGTTTGCCGTAGATCTAGTAAAACAAATCGACAACATGAATCATGGGATTTATCTAGATTCCAATATTGAAAAAGGTACTCCTACGGAATTTTGTATAGGTGTGGCAGGCTACCCTGAAAAGCATTTTGAAGCGCCCAATCTAGCTATAGATATTGAGTTTTTAAAACAAAAAATAGATGCCGGTGCTAGCTATATTGTGACTCAAATGTTTTTTGATAATGATAATTTTTTTAAATTTAGAGATGCTTGTGTCAAAGCCGGAATCAATGTGCCCATTGTACCAGGATTAAAACCATTGACCAAAAAGTATCAACTGAACTCCATTCCACGAAAGTTTTTTATCAATTTTCCAGAGCCACTAGTCAAGGAATTGCTCAAAACAGAAGACAAAGATGTCAAGCAGCTAGGCATAGAGTGGTGTATAGCCCAATGCAAAGAGCTGAAAGCGGCTGATGTTCCATGCTTGCATTTCTATACCATGGGAGATGTAGATACGACTTATAAAATCGTGGAAAAAATCTGATTACAGTACTTTTCGCACCAGAAGATTTGAATCTGTAAAATTTTACATTCAAAAAGTGGTATTTTCTATGCAGTAAAAATAATATTTTTTACAAAGTAATTGCAATTCACTATAAAGCCTATCTTTGTATTAAATTTTAATATCATGCTGCGTTTTTTATCTATTGTATTCATTTTTATTATTGCCTATAATACTACATTTGCTGGGGAAGGTATGTGGCTTCCTCAACTACTCAAACTTCTCAATGAAAAAGAAATGAAGAGTATGGGCATGAAAATCACAGCAGACGATATCTACAATGTCAACAAGGGTTCGTTAAAGGATGCCATCGTTCATTTCGGCGGATTCTGTACTTCAGAATTGATCTCTTCCAATGGTTTACTACTTACAAATCATCACTGTGGTTATGGTCAGATACAATCTCACTCCACCGTAGAAAACAATCTTATTAAAAATGGGTTTTGGGCCAAAACGCATCAGGACGAACTCCCGAATGCAGGACTTACAGCCACATTTATTGATTATATAGATGACGTAACAGCCAAAGCACTCCTTGGTGTCACACCTTCAATGACCGCTGCTGAGCGCCAATCGATAATAGATAAAAACCTCACAGCTATTCGAGAAACCTACAAGCTGGAATCTTATCAGAATGTTATGATCAGACCATTTTTTGATGGAAATCAGTACTTTGCCTTTGTCACTACGGTGTATAAAGACGTACGATTAGTAGGTGCACCACCTGAGTCTATAGGGAAGTATGGATCTGATACAGACAACTGGGTTTGGCCAAGACATACTGGCGATTTTGCGCTATTCCGCATCTATGCTGGCAAAGACAATAAACCAGCTGAATACTCCAAAGACAACGTACCTTACAAGCCTAAACACTTCCTTCCTGTATCTATGGATGGAGTCTCAGAAGGTGACTTTACTATGGTTTTTGGTTTTCCAGGTAGAACCAACCAATATCTTCCTGCGTCAGCCGTAACTCAGGTATTGGAAACGTTAAATCCGGCCAAAATTTCCATAAGAGAAACGTCTTTGGGCATTATGGATAAATACATGAGACAAGATGAAGCAACCAAAATTAAATATGCGGCCAAGTATGCCACAATAGCAAATTACTGGAAAAAATGGATCGGCGAATCCATGGGACTTAAACAAACGAATGCAGTTGACAAAAAACTCAAATACGAAGCCGATTTTCAGAAAAGACTTGCCCCAGATAGTCCCTACAAAAACCTATTGTCAGATCTAGGAAAGCTTTATAAAGATATAGATCCATATGCTTTGGCCAATGATTACTACTCCGAGATAGTGCTTAGAAATGTAGACATTACCAGTTATATGGGTATACTCAAGAGATTAGTTAATGCTTATGAAAAAAATGGAGAAAAAGGGTACATCGACATGCTACAAAGAGTAAAAGACAATACAGCCGGATTTTACAAGGATTTTGACAGTCAGATAGATCAGGAAAAAATGACGGCTCTATTAACTATGTATGTAGAAAAATTGGACAAAAAATTTGTACCTGACTTTTTGCAAAGAGAAAACTTAGGCATGAGTACTGCAGAATCTTATGATCAGATGGTCAAAGATCAATATCAATTGTGCAGTTTTACATCAGAAAAAGAAGCATTAGCCATTTTGAATTTAAGTCCTGATAAGGCGGTCAGTGCTATCAAAAGCGATCCCATGTACGCCCTTGCAGCAGGTTGGGCTGATTTCTACAGTAAAGAAATATCAACTCCATATAACAGCATCAAAAGAGAATTGGACCTCAAACTTGCTTTATATACCAAAGCGCAGATGGAAGTATTTAAAGAAAAAAGATTTTATCCAGATGCCAATAGTACGATGAGAGTTACTTACGGAAAAGTAAATGGTTATCAACCCAAAGATGCGGTCACCTATAATCCTGTGACTTATCTGGATGGCGTGATTGAGAAATATATTCCTGGTGACTACGAATTCGACCTACAACCTAGAATGCTAGAGCTATACAAAGCCAAAGATTACGGTCCGTATGCAGATAAAACGGGGAAATTGCCCGTATGTTTTATTGGTTCCAATCATACTACAGGTGGAAACTCAGGTAGTCCGGCTATAGACGCTCATGGCAATCTGATAGGATTAAATTTTGACAGAGTATGGGAAGGTACGATGAGTGATATCAACTATGATGCTAGTATCTGCCGCAATATCATGGTGGACGCAAGATATATTCTTTGGGTGATAGACAAGTATGCAGGTGCAGGACACTTGGTTAAAGAAATGAAACTGGTGAACCCTAAAAAAGTAAAAAAAAGTAAAAAATAAAGTGTGGCACTCCTAATCATTACATCTCGAATAGATGAAGGCATTTAAATCAAAATTAGTTATATTTATATTTTTACTGATTATAACTAATCTTTTATTTTCATTTGTTTTGACTAATGAAATATCAGGACCTGTCACTACCATAAAAGGAATCACGGTAGTAGCTCCTCCTAAAGAAATAGGTGCCCCAGCCTTCAAAAAACTTACATCTATCCATACGGAGTGGGTATCATTTGTGCCCTATGGCTTTATAAAAAAAGGGACGTCAGATATCCGACATAATTTGGAATGGCAATGGTGGGGAGAAAAAAAAGAAGGTGTAGAATGCTGTGTGATGGAAGCCAAAGATCAAGGACTAAAAGTGATGCTCAAACCTCAAATATATATCGGTGGAGGCTGGATCGGAGATTTAAATTTTGATAATGAAAAGGACTGGCAAAACTGGGAAAAGCAATACCGAAAATATATTTTTGAATATGTAGATCTCGCTGTAAAACATCAAGTAGAAATGCTTTGTATTGGGACAGAAATCAACCATTCTGTAGAGAAAAGGCCCCAATACTGGAAGACACTCATCAGTGACATCAGGAAAAAATATAGTGGAAAACTTACCTACTCGGCCAATTGGGATCATTACCAAAAAGTTAGTTTTTGGAAAGATTTAGATTTTGTAGGTATCAGCAGTTACTTCCCATTGACAGATGATAAAAATCCGCTTCTCAGTGATTTGCAGCAAGA
>Ga0075157_10001836_pt1 | contig 12850 bp, 13 predicted proteins | sample JI81BgreenDNA_FD_70967 | JGI IMG/M metagenome (GOLD analysis project Ga0075157, IMG submission 70967) | Wastewater effluent complex algal communities from Wisconsin, to seasonally profile nutrient transformation and Carbon sequestration -... | ecosystem: Engineered > WWTP > Effluent > Algae...
TCGATGTTTCCAATCAAGTGGGGGCCCCAGCGAGTGGGGCCAAGACATCGTGGGCGGTGTCGTGACTAAGACCGAAGCATTTTTGTTTCCAATCAAGTGGGGGCCCCAGCGAGTGGGGCCAGAACACAAGAGAGGACACGGACATGACCGAGCTGACTTTGTTTCCAATCAAGTGGAGGCCCCAGCGAGTGGGGCCTGCTTTGTGTTTGAACCGTCTGGAAAGTTCCTCTGTGTTTCCAATCAAGTGGGGGCCCCAGCGAGTGGGGCCCACTAACTCCCATAATTCCACCGCGCACGATAACCCCGAGTTTCCAATCAAGTGGGGGCCCCAGCGAGTGGGGCCTATGCCTAATGAAACCGAAACGACTGTCAGGGTTTTGTTTCCAATCAAGTGGGGGCCCCAGCGAGTGGGGCCCACGATTGACGGTAAAGATGTTGGATGGTACGGCGAGTTTCCAATCAAGTGGGGGTCCCAGCGAGTGGGGCCTGCCAGTGCTGAGTTGGCAGCTCAATCTAAAACCGGTTTCCAATCAAGTGGGGGCCCCAGCGAGTGGGGCCCAAAGTTCAACCATTTGAGTGCTTGGAGATCGGTAAGAGTTTCCAATCAAGTGGGGGCCCCAGCGAGTGGGGCCTAACGCTCCGCGCGCGCCGATCGGGTTTTACTCCGATAATGTTTCCAATCAAGTGGGGGCCCCAGCGAGTGGGGCCCCGATCGCGATGCACAGTTTATCGAAAATATGCTCTCAGTTTCCAATCAAGTGGGGGCCCCAGCGAGTGGGGCCTGTAAACCCCTGAGAGCGTGGCCGTCCCACCCCGCAATGTTTCCAATCAAGTGGGGGCCCCAGCGAGTGGGGCCCATGATTGTTGACGCTGCAAATCCTAATGAAGTTAACCGCCTGTTTCCAATCAAGTGGGGGCCCCAACGAGTGGGGCCATCGTGAGTCAAGTGATCTTGATAAATGGCTCGATTCGTTTCCAATCAAGTGGGGGCCCCAGCGAGTGGGGCCTTAGATGTCGAAGTCTGGGATAAGGTCTACTTTGTAAGTTTCCAATCAAGTGGGGGCCCCAGCGAGTGGGGCCAAAGAATCAACAGCCACCCCAGAAACTAGCGCCGAGTTTCCAATCAAGTGGGGGCCCCAGCGAGTGGGGCCTTTTCACCAATTCCATGAGCGATCTGTTTCATGAGGGGTTTCCAATCAAGTGGGGGCCCCAGCGAGTGGGGCCGTGGTGATGGAACTCCTCTCGCCGACGGGGACGACGTTTCCAATCAAGTGGGGGCCCCAGCGAGTGGGGCCCTAAACCCTTTCGGGGTTGATCGTGTAGCTGGTCAGGTTTCCAATCAAGTGGGGGCCCCAGCGAGTGGGACCCCTTGGAAGGACTGCGATCGAGCTGCTGATGAGGGCACCTGGAATGTTTCCAATCAAGTGGGGGCCCCAGCGAGTGGGGCCCGCGCGCACAAACCTCCACCTGAGAGAACTGATCGCCGTTTCCAATCAAGTGGGGGCCCCAGCGAGTGGGGCCGACGGCTTGCCCTGCTCGATCGTCTGATCTGGAAGTTTCCAATCAAGTGGGGGCCCCAGCGAGTGGGGCCCTGGAAATCACCTGGACCGATCGCACCCCGCGCTGGGAAGTTTCCAATCAAGTGGGGGCCCCAGCGAGTGGGGCCCGACCTGACAACGATTTGGGCTGAATACGGCTGGAGAGTTTCCAATCAAGTGGGGGCCCCAGCGAGTGGGGCCCAACCCTACATTCTGGAGGGGAAAATCGTTTTTTAGTTTCCAATCAAGTGGGGGCCCCAGCGAGTGGGGCCTCGGGCAGCAGGGAGTCTATGGCGCAACAACAGCCCGTTTCCAATCAAGTGGGGGCCCCAGCGAGTGGGGCCTCCCCCCCAAATTAACCCTTGCTGCATAAGGGTTACAAGGGGCTAGATCTACAACCCCCCTCAGACCCGCACAAAACCCAAACATTTCTTCCAAGCAAAAACCCCAAAACCCTTTCCCCACAACCGATCCACAACCTCCACGACAAAATGAGGGTTTCAGCCGATCGCCCCAGGTTGTAGATTTCCGACACAACCCATTACAAAATGACCGACCCCGGCGGCGACGACAGCGGCCGCCCGCCCCAAACCTCCACCTGGGCCAGCATTTGACTCGACAACGGATAAAACCGAATCGAATCCTCCTCCGGCTTAAACCACTTGCGTAACCGCCGCTGGAGCTGGGCATAGTGACTCGGCGACAAATGACACTCAAACACGCTGTACTGCACCCGCTGACCATACCCCTCCAAGGTCGCCGCAATTTTGCTGCGCCGCTTTTGGTTGGGACTGTCGTAAGCAACCACATACAACACAGACTGAGCCGCTTAGGTTCGCAGGCGATAGGGCTGGTAGGTGTAGACCGGCTGATAGATAAATTGCTTGTAGGCTCGCACTTGCCGACTCAACAACTCCCAACGGGGAATCGAGCCGCCCTCATCTTGGTCGATCGACTCCTCCATTCGATCGATAAACGCCCGCAAATAGAGCTTGCGACCCGCCTCATTCAAAAAACAGCCCCCATCGCGCTGTTCCGTGTGCTGGGCGCGATCGACCTGGCCCCGATTCACCAACGCCAAGATCGTCGCATCCACCAACGGCGCGCGAAATTCCTCCAGCAAGTCCGACACCAAAGCCGGGTGGCGATCGGACGGTTCATGCAAACAACCGGCATAGGGATCAAGACCCTGTAGCTCCACCAACACCAACAGATGGTTCCACAACACTTGGTAGCCAAAACTGAGGAAAGCGTTGATCGGGTCTTGGGGCGGCCGCCGGTTGCGATCGCGAAAGCCCAGATCGGAGCCCGCCAGGATCGATCGCAACGCCCCAAAGTAGGCCGCCGCCCCCGCCCCTTCCAGACCAAACAGCTCGTCCAGACTGGTGGCCCGGCGGGCCCGATCGCCCAGGTGACGAAATTGCTCGAGATCTTGCCCCAGGTCTTGGCCCCGTTGGCGATAGCGCTGGAGCAGGATGCGGGAATTGTGCAGCTTGTTCGCGACGATCGCCCGGGCCGCCAATAGTCGATCGCCAAAACTGAGATCGGCTTGGTGACGCGCCAGGGCCCGGTAGCCGCGATGGAGCGTGGTGAGTCGGCCGTGGCAGTAGCCCCTCCGCGACAGGTAGACCACCGGCACATCCCGCACCAAACAGGCCCGCAACACCTGGGTGGTGAGCTGCACATTGCCAAACACCAGCACTTGATCGAGTAGCGGCAGGGCGATCGTTTGGGCCGGTTCGTCACCCTGCTGCACGGTCAGGCGATCGGCGCGGACGGTGACGCGGCTGCCCTGCTGGGAAAGGTAGAGCGATCGCATGGCATCCTAGGCCCGCAATTGGTCTAGGCCCCAGTCGTAAAGCAGGCTCAATAGGGGGCGATCGGGCAGGTTCAATTCCTGGGCGATCGGCTTCAGGGGTGCAAGCAACAGTTGCTCTCGCGGGGCGATCGGCCAATTAGCCTGTTGCCAAATTTGCTCAATCTCTGGCCAGTCGATCGTCGCCACATCGTGAGCAATCCGATTGCGCTTCCCGCGAATTTTGTCCAAAGCTTCTGCTTGCGGCAATTGGTCGTAGCGCTCCACCCAAACAGCCATCAAATCTTCTAATCGTGGTTGATAAAAACCACCTTTTGGATTGGGAGTGAGGGTAATCCAGCCCTGATCCCGCCAGCGGTCTTGGTCATAGAGATGACTGAGCAAACGCTCCAGGGTTTGGGCCATCAAAAAGAATGCATCCGTGGGGCGATCGGCAGCAGCGTGGATTGGCATTTGAAAGGCCGATTCCCACGCGAACAGGACAGCTTTCGCTTGGGGCTGAAGACAGGGATGGGTTTGCCAGTGCGATCGTTGTTCTTCATTAACCGCTCGCTTGACAATTTTGTTGTTTAACCAGTAAGTCCTCAGATCTTTGAGCAATTCACCCAGGTTTTGCCGAGTGGCTCGCTCTAGGTATTCAGCAAGTTTGTAAGCCGCACCATAGGTAGATTGGTGGCTTTGGAGCCAAACTTTCGCTTCGCCAAAGTCTCCTCGCTCCCAAGCTGAAATAATCTTGGGTTTTTCGAGGGGCCAAAAATATTGACTGATGGGTTTTTGGTCAAATCGAGTTGAGAATTCTGCAATGCCGGTGGCTACCCTATCTGTTGGTTCTTGGGGAATCATCCGCCAAACATTGGCATCGCGAGCTAACGCGGCTACGCAAATATCACAACCTGCACTCATGCCAGGGGTTGAGCCTTTGGTTTGCACCCAAATCGTGGGGCGATCGGCAGCCAGATCACTATCCTCAGACACTTGCAATAGCAGGCTGGCGTAATAGTCACGGATGACTTCACTATCACCCAGATCAGTTGTAATTAAGTGGGTTTTAACTGGGAGATTGGGCCAGGTTTGCTGAATTTTGCCAGCCATCAGCGCAGCTAGCCAAACGGTGTCGCCCGATCGATGAAAGTCTGGCACTTCGGGTGCTTGGTCAGAAGCAATTAGCCAAATTTCTTGCAACTTCTTAGCTACTAGGACTTCAATAATTTGCTGATCAAAGAGGAGTTGGACAGCACTAAAGTCTTGAGCAGCCTGACACTGTTGATAAAGTAGTTCTCCTAAGTGCCGAACAGCACGAGCACTGGAAGAACGGGGCACACCCAACTCATTGTAGAGATAGGCGATCGGGTCAGCTTCGAGCGTGGCGGGTCTGGTAGTGGTGCTGAGGCAACGAATTTGACCGTCTTGGCATTGCCAACCAACTTGGCGAGTGCCAACGGTGATGATCAGAACGTTGGGCATGGTATTGAGTGGAGAGGATTGGTCGTTAGAGATTACTGGGAAAATCGAATCGTTATTGCGTTACCAAAGCTGATCGAATTTCGGTATTCAAGCGATCGAACGGATTATCCGTGAGTGAAACCGTCACAATTCCCTTCAAAATGCGCCGCAGTTGATTCAACACCGCTTCGGGATTTTCCATGCGAGAAATGCCCTTAAACTCATGCACCATTTGGTTACGATCGGCGCAGAGTTTTTCAATTTTGTCTAAATCTTTCAGAAACTCTTTCGAGTCAGGGTAACAATCTAAAATCAGCCGCATGGTTAGGCGATTAGGAAAATAGCTGGTGCGGACAGCACGATTTTTGGGGGCTGCCTTCTCTAGGGCGCGATAGACTTCACCCGATTTGAGGGCCTTGACCGCTTCCCAGAATCGATCGGTGTCGGCCTCATCCTTGGGAAATTCAGCCAACTGCCCGATCACATATTTCAGCACATTTTCTTGGATGCCAAATACTCGCGTGAAAAAGGTGAAATAGTCGCGATTGTGTAGCGCCAAAACCGCGTTGAAATAGGCTTCTGCCAAAACCGTGGGCTTGTGTCCCGATCGCAACTTGGCAACGTCCTTGGCCCAGCGATCGTCAATTTGTCCCGCCAGGTTCTGAATCGCGTCGCTGGCTCCATGAAAGTCAAAGGCCTTGCGACAGCGGGCATATTCCAACAACCCTTGCAGGCGATCATTACCCAAACCACTGGCAGCAACTTCTAGGATGGCACCACTGTAGTTGTAGTCCGCAATTTGTTGTTCAATGCGTTTGCGATCAAACTCCTGCCGCAACACCAAAACATCCGTGGGAAAAACCCGACTTTGATTTAGTTGCATTTTCTCAGGATTGCGAACTTGCCACACTTGGCTATTGCTGGGATAGCCCGCCGCCTGCAACAAACTGAAGGCAGATTTCATGGCTGGTGTGCCAGAAGACGCATTGAATTCCAGGCGATCGCCCGGCTCCAGCAGTAATTTCACCTGCTCCAAACCGCGCTTGGCTTCTTGGGCTGCCAACAACAAGTCGGTGGGATCTTTCGAGAGTTGATTGCTGGTTGAAATCAGTACCACCGACAGCGCCAACAATTGCGCTTCTGATTCGATATGCGCTTGAGTATCATGGGCGTTTTTGGCTGTGCCTTCCGTATGCAGCAACAACACTTTTTTAATTGTTGCCCCCCGATTCAACAGAAATCGCAGCAAACTAATAATCGATCCTTCGGTCTCCGTTGTCGCAAACGGATCTTGAGTACCCACAAACGACAAAACAACACTAGCCATGGTTTTGAGTTTAGAAAGATCAGTTTTGGTGTGCAGGAAAATTAACTATCAATCGACCAATTCAGATTTTGCTAATGGTCTAGTATTTATCTCTGTTTGAATTTGGGCATAAAGTAATTGCGCCTGTGCTTCGATCGATAAACTAGATGAAATGCCAATTGCTAGTCCAAAAAATAAGCCAATCAGGAAAGCGACTCCAAACCCACCAGCTCCTAAAAAATTCCCCAAGATCAACCCTACCAGCAGTCCAGATAATCCCCCAGCGATGCTATAGCCTAATAGTAGGGATTTTGCTTGCCTACGCAGTCTAGATGCCACTTGTAGGGCAAACTCTGGATTGTAAACAAGACGCTTTTGGTCAGGAGAACGCGAGGATTCTGGGTAAACTGCCTCAGAGGGTGGCTGATGAATTTCATTGCCAGTCAAATAAAAATGCTCATTCCAAACAGGCTTGAGTTGACCTGTTTTTCTGGCTTCTAGATTGAGAACCTCTATTCCCTCTGGTTGAATGGTTTTGAGTCCACGAAAGAGGCGATCGCGGATGTCCTCAAGTTGGGGTGGATTTTCTCCCTCAAAGGTCAGCTTCAGTTCGTTGCCGTTGGTGCGGCCTTTGCAAGTCCAGCCCTCTTTTTGGAACGATCGATTCAGCATCGCTGCGATCGCCCCTGGTTTCCCCTGTTTCGCCAAGTTGAGAAGCGTATTATCTGCCATGACTGGATTCCTCCAAGGTTGATGCACAACAATGATCAAAGCGGCCACAGTGGTTGATAGCTTTGTGCATCTTTTTCAAGCTTCTGAAGAAACTCCTTCCTAGGATCAGATGTAGCTCCAAAAACCGTCACTACTTGAAAATGATCGAAATCAATTACCCAAACTGGAGAAGGTATCGATTTCCTAGGCTCACCATTAACCTTGTCCTCAATTGTGCCCCCACAGAGATTTTTGGCAAGCGCAAGAAACTCATTAGCTTGCTTACTAAGCTCATTAGCTTGCCTGCGATCTTTCAAATTTTTATCTTTGCTCTCCCCTAACAAGTGCTTATATTGGCTATCATAAGGATGCCATTGCTCATGCAAGATCTGTAAGGCAAAGCATTTAGCCTTGCATGAAGAGGAATGCTTTACTCTTCCAGATACTGCGACAATTTGACAATCTTGATCAAAAGCTTCTCGCCATTTATTAGGAGCCGTGTTAAAAGACGAGCCCGGCTGAAGTGCCAAGGATTCTTGTTCTGCAAGGGCAATCAGGCAAGAACGTACAATTTCAAGGTGTTTCTTGAAGGATTTAGTAAATTCTTCAATTGTTGCAGGAGTTTCCCATGCACAAGTCTCCACTTGGCATAGACAACCACGAATGGGCGGATTACCTGAGCGCTCATAGAAAGGCCGCCTTGCGCCTTGACCAATGCCACCCAAGTGAAAAACCAACCAGGCTAGGCTTATAGTCAACTTTTTTAGGCAATCATCAGCTTGTTCTGATAATGAGCATAGTTTTGCTGGCTTAAGAGCAAGACTAGGAGACAAGCTGATTTTGAGGATGCCTTTTTGCATCGTTGGATCAGACTCCTTAGATCTGCCAACCCTAAAAGTAAGCCATCCCCAATCCTGCGGCTCAATGCCACCAAATAATTTAGATTCTAGTTCCTTGACGGATTGTGAAGATAACAATCCCAGCGCAATGCTACGAAACCAATATCGAAAAGAAGACTTGAATGCAATGGGTCGAATTTCAGACTGAGATTCGCTATCCCATCCTTTTTTGTGGCTATTCCACTTAATTTTCTGATATCCGTGAATGAGTTGACCTGAAATCTCAAAGCGAACTCTAAGGAAGGACAAATTTCGAGGCTTTTCATCACGTATAATCAGTTCGCCATAGCCAGAGTTGATTTGTGAGCCAATTCCCGCTTGTAGTCCTTGAATTAGCCAACGCTTGACTTTATCCAGCAATTTTTGATCGTCAACCCCAGAAGCCAGCTTTAGACCAATCAAGAATTCTGGCTCCTTCAGAGAAATGAAGTTGTTGGGATTGGTCTTATATTTCAGTGTTTCTCCTTCCCACTTCCAGATGTTGTTGGCCATGTCGATCGCCAATCCATCCCGATTAGGCAATGGATAGGCATCAAAAAAGACGATTTTTCCCGTTCGATCGCCGCCTTGAGCGTCCAGGTGACCAAACCACTGGGCAACATACAAATCAGCCTCTTGCCAACTCATGCCACTACTCACAAATTCGCGCACCGCTTGGGCACGAGCCACACCGCGCAACGTACTGGAGGGAATGTAGGGAATTCCTAACGCATCAAAAGCAGGCAACAGAATACTTTCTGGCCCTTTGGTGCCACCAACTCGGATACGCCAGGGGCATTTAACCTGAAAGCTGGTTGCAGCCAAGCGTTTAGTACGATTGACCAGTTGCTTCAGGCGATCGCCATAACGCGCACCTTTCTGCGCCATCTGCAAAATCTGCACCTTGGTGGGATCTTTGTATTTATGATCGGGCGATCGCATCCACCGCAAATACTCCACAAAACTAGCCCTGCCCTGGGAATCAGGGATTGGCTCATGGTCTGCATCCAGCCACGGTGAAGGCTCGGGTTCGTTGTTATTATTTCCACCATTGCCACGATTCCCTGGAGGGGGTGGATTGTTGCCACTTCCTCGGTTTCTGCCAGTTGGAATGACTTTTTTGGCAGGGGTTTGGCCAGGGCGTTGAGGTTCACTGTTTTTTGGGGGTTGGTTGGTTTTTTGGGGACGTTCCCAGGGCTTACGAGAGGACATGATTTTTCTTTGGAAATGGGGTGAATCGACCAATCAAAGGTGTCAATAATTACTGATGAGAAATCGGATAAATTCAACTAGAATAAATGGCTTCATAGTACAGAGGCATCAACTGTTCAGCAGCAACAGAAATGAGCGCATAGGGCTGGCCATCAGAACGTGAAAACTCAACCTCAAAAGCTGCACCATTTTCATAGGCTTCAACTACTGTTCCCACTTGTCCACGTCGCAGCAAAATGGGCAGCTCAGTCATAAATTCCACAACTTGTAAATCTTGAATTAAGGCCACGCTATCGTGAATTTGAATCAAGTTCGTGACAGTTGCTGTCATGGCGTGATCTGCTCCTTAGCGAGTTGGGTAAATGCTAACTAAGCGTGGATAGTCTTCACCAAAACGAACAATCCAACAGCTTCTGATCTGGGCAGTACCAATTTCTGTTTCTAGTATAAAATCGACGACATACTTTTCGCCGTATTCACTCGAAGACTGATAGATCACTTCTGCTTGGGCTACAGCATTGAGCAAAGCGTCTTCGAGAATTGATTGATTTGCGATCGTAATTCCCAGCTTGACACTGAAGAGACGCGCCTTGTGCTTACCATCTCGATGATTGGGATTGAGCGCATACTGGCTGAGTTTGCTGGCAATTTGATTGCGATCGATCCGATCGCCCCCAGGCAGCTTGCTCAACTACTCACTCCCTCCCTGAATATCGTGGTAAACCGCGTTAGCCCAAAATCCGAATTCTTTAGACAGCATCAATGCCAAACCACTCAGAGCCAAATACTGATCGCCACTCAGTCCGCTCACTGTTTTTAGATCTTGGCGCTGTCCTGAAATTTCCTCTAGCTTTTCAAAAAACTTTTTCATCACTTCTTTCCGACCCTGTTTAGCTGCCTTTTTCTGAGCTTGCCCATTGTCGATCGCCAGTTCTTCAGCCATTAGCCGCAACAGACCCCAAGTTGCCAGATAGTTATAAAGCTCAGTTGCTTGGTTTTTTTGTGCCTTCAAGCGATCGCGGACTTGCTCACCAGCATCCTCCAGGCGATCGCTGTTTTTACCAGCATCCTGTCGGCAAGCGTTCAGTGCCTCGTAAGCTGCGGTTGGAATTTCCTTGAAATCGATATCTACCATGACTGTTTTGCCTTGCTAGGACTATTGAATTGACCAATGTTGAACAAAGCCACGGCCAAGGCTTTCTTGCCCACCAATTTGCAGTACATCTTCGGCTTCTAGAATGGCTTTGAAGGTGTCCTTCAGCTCTGCTGCTGCATCTTTAGATTGCCGAGCAACGACCGTCGTTCCCCAGGGAAAATACATCACCGTATCGGGTGGGATGGCTTCTTCGTAGCGAAACGAGCCATCTTGCACGGTTTTGTTTTGATCTAGTTTGACCTTGACCTGTCGCCATAGGCTCATTTGAGTCACGGTAGCAAAGTGGCGATCGGGCAACACCAAAACAGACTGGATGATTTCGGTTTCCAAATGAGTAGGAATAAATTTTTTCCACTCAACTTTTTCCCAGGACTTCAGATGATCTTTTAAGATTGCATCTTTGAGATAAATTGGACGATTGATCGGCAAACTAGTGCTGTAATCGGCAGGGATAGCAGGCAAATTGGGTACAAAACGACGATAGCGATGGAGCAAGATCGGGCAAGTAATCCAAATTACGCCATGACTGAGCGAGGGAACCGGCAACCATAACAGCGAACCATCACCAATCCAAATCGCTCCTTGGGTTAGCTGATTACTACCGGTCAGTTCGTGGCCAAAGAGATCTTCTTCGATTTCTTTGTCGCGTACCAACGATCGCAACCGACCCCGAATGGTACTCGAAGGCAGGTAAGGAAACTCCATGTGAGATTCACGGGCAATTCCCAGTACATTACCCTCCTGGGTTGTGCCGCCTGTGTGCAATGGTGAAAGCAAGTACAAACCAACTAGTTCACTGTTCATGATTGCTGCAAGAGTTGTTGGACGAAGAAAACTTGAAAATGATTAAAGTTAGAGCAATTTTTGTTGAGTAAGTTAACCCAGAAACCCAACTTATATTGACACTTAACCTTTTAGATCATCGCTAAATTTGCAGAAACTCATGCTTCAAAAATCACCTATTTTGAGAAAGTTAATCACTGGCTTTAGTTGTTTTCTCGGGCGGAGGATCACGCTTCTGGTACTTCACCCACAGCAACTCGGAATAGCCCAGCGATCGCCACTTTTTGACCTTGGGTGAGTTTGCTTCTTGGATGGAGAACGGATTTGTTGGTTGAGTCAGGTAATACTGACTTCCTGGAGGGGCAGCGAAGACTTGTGGCGAGGGAATGCTATTGCCGAAATTGTTTTTGCTGTCCCGAATGCGACCGGCGATCGCCACGGGTTTATCGGTCGCCACTGACACTAGTGGCCCGCCATCTTGTCTGAGTTTCCATGCCCAGGGCCAAGCCCGACAGGTCGCGATCGCCCGCCCACCATCCTTCACCCGCCGATTTCGTTCAAAGACACCCGGCGTAATCAGATAGGCGATCGCCCGACCCCCTTCGTTGCGGTTGTTCTCGCTGGCTTCCTGTAAGTTTTTCCACTGTTCATCCAGTTCCTGGGCCCGGCGGACGATCGCCCGGTGTCCTTCACCCCCAAAACGAATGATGAAGGTATCAGGAAGCTGCTCTTTAGGCGCTGAATTGTTCAGTGCAAATGCGATCGACCAATTGGGTAATAAACGCACCACATTTTCGACAAAATAGCCTTCTTCCGTTTTGACTTGGCGGGTTCCGCGTTCTAAATGATTGTGGGGGCGCGTTTCGATCGTCCAAGGATCTTGAAGCTCACCATCAGATAGATCCCAACCTCCCACCGGAATTTCGCAATCGTTTAAATAATCCAAAATAGTTTCTGTGGGCAACCACTGCCGCAGTTCGGTCGTTTCTTCTTCTGCTTCTCGGTCTGATTTTGTTTCTTGGCTAGGAAGTCGCATCAGCGGTGCTGGCTGGGATCGATCGCACCGAATTTGACTGAGCAGAACATGATCAGATTGCCAGGGCAGCGGAATCAGGGGTTCTTTGCTGATAAAGCCCAAGGGACGAGGAAAGCAAAGCTGTCGGCCAGGATTACAGAGAAAGGGGCCAGTTAATTGAAGTGTTTGCTTGCCGATCGCGGCTTGTAAGGCTCCGGCGATCGCGTGGCCCGTGGGCGGGAATGTGCTGGCAGCCCAGGCCCGTTCGCTGGGGCTAAAGGGCTTGGCATCGCGAAACATCAGCACGTCTAACGGCTCGATCGTGTACCAACGGGGCGACAACTGTTGGGAGGGTTGGGAGGATTCTAGACTCATGGTTCACCTCCAACCGTCATTTCAGAAACACCGATTTTGCGTTTACGCAGAACAAAAGCCGCCAACTTCAGCCAGTTAGTAATCTCTGCAGTTTGACTGTCTGGCTTGGTGGTTTGATAGAGTGCTTTCAAAAAGGCTTCTAAGTCTGTTTGAAAAGCATTGTTCGAGTCATTTTTCAGGGCATCGCGGCGGCTACAAAAGCCCTTTGTCCAGGGGGTGATCGCTTCCTCACAGGGGGCAGGGTGCTGTTTCCAAATTTCGGCTGCTTGCTCAAACAGGCTCGGGTCTTGGTCGGTGTTATTCAGCAGCGATCGCCACAAGTTGAAAGTGTCAAATTTAGCAGTTGCTTTCAGGATGTTGCCATTTTGATAGAGGACTCGAACTTGCACTGCATCTTTATTTTTAGGCTTATTTTCACCATCGCTTAAATACTCGTGAGCTTTGGCGGCTTTTTCGGCGGCGCGCAGGTTTTCCAGGGCGATCGCCAGGGGAACGCCCTGATTGGCAATCACGATGCCAAAGCTAATCGTCGCTTTGCTACCCAAGGTAAAGAGGGGGCGATCGGCAAGATTTTCAGGTAATTTTCCAGCTTGCCAACGCCAGTAGTCTCCTTGGTT
>Ga0075157_10001839_pt1 | contig 12835 bp, 12 predicted proteins | sample JI81BgreenDNA_FD_70967 | JGI IMG/M metagenome (GOLD analysis project Ga0075157, IMG submission 70967) | Wastewater effluent complex algal communities from Wisconsin, to seasonally profile nutrient transformation and Carbon sequestration -... | ecosystem: Engineered > WWTP > Effluent > Algae...
TCGCCCCGGGATTCCCGGAGGCTCCATTTCGTGAGAAGATGGAGTCATGGCAAAAGGCACACGGTTCTCCCCAGAGGTGCGTGAGCGGGCCGTCCGGCTGGTCCACGAGCAGGCCGAGGACCATGGATCGCCGTGGGCCGCGATTCGGTCGGTCGCGGCGAAGATCGGCTGCTCGGGTGAAACGCTGCGGAAATGGGTCCACCAACGCGAGCGCGATGTCGGGAGGCGGACGGGACTGACCACGGACGAGCAGGCGCGGGTGAAGGCGCTGGAGCGTGAGGTGAAGGAGTTGCGCCGCGCGCAGACGAGGTTACTCGGCGCGCACCAGTTGTGGCGCTCCACTGCAAACATTTCGCAGCAGTCCCTCAGTCTCCCCCCCAACGTCCCTCAGAGGAAATCTGGTACTCAGTCGTACGTCACGTGTTGTGAGAACAACGCGCTGAGCACGGACGGCGCCTCCAGAGACGTTGATGGGCTGACATGTAGTTCAACCTTCCACACAGAAGGCAATCGGATCAAATGTCCCATTAGTTGACAGTCCATTGCCGTGCAGCGTACCGACAAGACGTCAAATCGATCAGCTGAAGAGCGCGATGGCGTCTTGCACGTAGATGTTTCCACGCGGACCGGGCTGCCAAACCCTCCCAGCTGCGCTCCCACCGACTGGGCGACGACGGTATCCTCATCACAGAGCCGCAACTCGAGTTCGGTCCCGGCAATTTCCTTCACGTATTGAAAGGCCATATAGACCGCACCGGGCTTCTGCGATTGTGTGACACTATCGCTTGTCACCGCTCGACTCGCTGACTTGGTCCGTTCGCCTTCCCTGGTGCAACCAACGACAGCCATAAGGACAAATGCGATCAGCGTAGAGTGTAGCACCGTCACATCACGCATGCACTTACCCCCGTTCCTCTAACGTACACGGTGTACTGAAACGGCGTCCCCGTATACACACCGTTTCCAGGATGCATCTGCCCGACAGTGTGTAGGCCTTCATGCATCAACACGTTCAATAGTAGCCTTCGTGCGAATGCTGACCCCGGCAGGGGATAAGTCGCCGCCTTGAGAACGCCTGGTTCGATGTGAATTTTCCTATTGTTCAGTGTAGCGCCAAGATGCTCCGTCCTGAGGGAACCGTCCGACTTCCCTCTGAACACATTTCCCGATTGGAACGCTCTGGTATAGCTGTTGAAGGCCGAGTCACACCACACGCGAGTTGCACTATCAGCGATGGAGAGGCTAGGTCGCTTGTATTGTGTGATCTCTGCCAAGATGAGCGAATCGTTGTGCGTTAATGGCTGCAGGCACGAGGAATCTAGATCCGCGTCGCACGGGACCGTTTTGATGCACGCGGGCGCGGCTTCCGACGCGCTCACGTTTCTCCGCAATGCACGGAAAGCCGTCTCGCAGGGAGGCAATACGGTGATTGCGACAGAGGCGGTCTTCAGACGGCCATTGACGAGGGCCGAACCACTAAAGCTTGCGGAGGCGGACACTACCGCTCCGCAGGCCCCGTCCATGCACCACGCCTTCGAGCCGCCGGCTCCGGCAACGATATCGAACCCTGTAATAAGGCGGCCAACTGGCGATGTTACGGCAAATATGGTCGATGTATCGCCCGAGAGAGCGTAGGGCGGCGCCGCCACCAGGTGTAACTCCAGGGGGAGCGACGTGACGCTGGTCGTCGCCTGCTCAATGAATGGGTTATTACCCACGCGACCGCGAACGAACATACGGCCCGACCCTGATGGCGCGAACTTGCAAGACGTGCCCGAGAGGGAACATCCAACATTGGCCGTGGCGCCCGCCGAGTCTTGCCAAACCCAAGAGCGAACTGACACGAGCCGTCCGTCTGTCGATGAAGCCGTGAAGGTGACGGTATCTCCCTCATAAATGGGGGTCGGCGCGGCGTTCACCACGAGCGTGACTCGTGTCGGCTTCACTGTCAGCACCTGCGTCCCGTTCACACGATACTTGTTGATCGGCCCGCACGCTCTCGCCCCGCCGTTCGCGCAGCCCGGTGGCTGAGGCGCCAATGGGCCTGTGCACGACACCGTATCCTGATTTCCAGAGCGCAAAACCCTCAATAGGGTCGAGCCTTTGCCAATGAAGTAGCCGTCGCCATACGCGACGACTTCGGCGGGTGAGCCGAAGAAGATCGAGGCGCCCGTCGCAGTATCGCGAGCCGGAATCGAGAAGGTCCCCGCGGTGGTTGAGACCCCCCTGACCGTCACGAGCAAACGCATCCAATCTGCGCTACTGCCACCGCCCATCGGACCGTAAAAGCCAACGGCGGATCCGGACGCTCCCGGTACGCACCACGAGGCGTCTGGGTTTGGACTCGACTGCAACTTGCCGCGCACACGGATGGCCACGAATGTCGAATCGCTCACACTACAGTTGGTGCTGGTCTCCGCGAGACTGCCATCGCCATCCTGGACGACGGGGATCGTGTAGGTACACTCACCAGGGGCGCCATCCAGTGTGCCGTTCACCACCGTGCGTGCAGAGGCTCCGGGAACGGTTCCTTGTGGTGGTTGGGTGATCGTTGCCTGCTCCTGGTGGCAGCCCACGAGCAACGTTACAGACGAGGCCACAGCGATCAAGAACAACGGGGAGCGAGTGTTCCGCAGCATTTGCATTCGGGTACGTGGTGGCGGATTGGGTATTGGCTGACGCGGAATCGTGGCATTGACCGCGCGAGGCAATCCCGTTGGGCCAAGGAGCGGCAACGCGAGCCGATTAGACGCGGCAGGATAGCGCGCAGCGTCATCTCACTGTCATCTGGCTGGTTCGGTCTGTTTCGCCCTCGGCCTGAAGCGGGTGTGTCTGGGACGTGCCGCTGTTCCGGACTTCCGCGCCGCCGGACTTGCCCCGGCCGAGTCCCTCAGTTTCCCCGTCAATGTCCCTCCGTCACGCACAAACGCCGCGCGGCACGCTCAGGTCGAGGCGTGCCGCGCGGCGGAAGTCATTGATGTTGCTAGTGGCTTGGGACGGAATCGAACCGCCGACACGCGGATTTTCAGGTCCTGTGCCACTTGGGCGTACAGAGGCGTACTCCAGAGGAGAATGCCTTGTTTAGGACGGCAGGGTCCCTCAGTGGAGCGAACAAAGTCCCTCAGTGACGTGGTCTGGCGTTAGATCGTTGAGGTTCGGCGGTCAGTAGTAGCCGAAGCCGGACGTATGGTTCTCGCGTACACCAATTTCTTCCTTGCCTATGGGCGCCTTTTACGGATCCATGCTGGTCACCGGTTCGGCCGCACCGTTGGCCGCTGACTTTCTGCGGCGCGTGAAGCGGACCGCGTACGTGCTTCCTGTTTCCGACACCCAGGTAATTGTCTGGGACAAAGAGGTTCAGGGATTCGACGGCGTGGATGATCTGCACCGGGTGGCCAGCGTCCCATCGGTCCCTGAGGAGACGACCGTCATTGGCGCGCTCAACTTCGACGACGATGTGCTCGGGTTGAGCCTCTACCGTGGCGGCGAAGAGATCGACTTCAATCTCTCCCGACCGGAGATGCTGGACGGGCCGGAGGAGAGTGTGGGCGATGCGGACGTGTGGTGTGACACGCTCAACGTCCCGTGGTTGAAGCCCGAGGTGCAGGCGCTGTTCGCGTCGGAAGACGTCACGTACGCGAACGAGCGGCACAGCGCCATTGCCGCAGCGTTCGGCTGGCCCGCATGGGTGATCGGCGTGTCGTACGACACCATCGCGTCGGGCGACACGCCGGACGACTTCCCACGCGACCAGCTCGTGCACATCACGCCGAAGGCGTAGTCCCGCCGCTCGCGGCGGCTCGCTGGGCGGCCTTGGCCGCGCGCGTGGCCCAATACGGCGGCAGCGGCACCAGCACCGGCTGCAGAAACTGCTCGAGCGCGAGGAGCCCCGTCTGCATGGCCGGCGTGGTGATCGGCTCCGGTTCCGGCGTCAGCTGCAGGTAAAGCGCACCCTCGCCGAAGGGCTCGACGAGATGCACGGGTGCTTCGCGCAGGATACGCTCCGCGCCGCCCAACTCTGCGACCATCTCACGGCCAAGAAACGTGCCCCAATAGGTGCCACGCAGGCGCGAGCCAACGAGCGAGCGAACGTGCGCGAGTTCGCGAACGCGGTCGTTAGTGTCTTCGATATGCTTCCAATTGAGCCACTCTTGTGCCGCCTGTGTGTCGACCGATCCATCCGATCTGCGGGCGGGTGGGGGTCTGTAGGTCGATATTGGCTGGAACCCGAGCTCACCTTGAACCAGAGATCTATCGGACGATACGTGGGCATATGCGCTTGGCGCATCAAGTTGAATGAAGAGAGCCTTGAGCCCGCGGACGACAGCGCCTATTCCGGTTACCGTGGTCAAACGGTCTAAAGCGACGGAGCGCAAGACGTTCTCAGAGCTGCCCTTCTTGTAGGGGACGGGATCGCGACAGATCCTTGCTGCAGCACTCGGTTCCAATCCGTGCAATGGATTCACGCCAGCGGAACTCAAATGCAGCTCACTTGTTGTGCTCCGCAACCACAGGGTTCCAAGTCCTCTCACATCCTCGATCATCTTCGGACGTGAGAATCGACCCGACGTGGAGATCACAAAATAGGAAGATAAGGTGTAAGGGTCACACACCTCGGCGATAGTGTTGAGCACCGCAGATATGCCGGCGCCCTCTGCCACATGTGGGTTCCGACATGTAACGACAGCGCCAACGAACAGGGTCGGAGGCTTCATCGAGTTGGTTCCGTGTGATCAGTATTTCCGCAGGTCGGTCGCGATTGACCAGCCATCACTTAACATCTCGCGAAGCGGAAGATTGTGCCCATTTGTGACCCAACGCTCCATCGACTGCAGGGCGGATTTGTAGTCCACAAGCTGGCGGAGACCCTGTGCGACCGCGTCGATGTTTGAAGCCGGTTTCAGTTCGATGATCGTGATGATCTTATTTTGGTGATCAATAATGGCACCGTCGATATACCCGATGCCACCGTTGACCAACGTAACGCGTGCGGCCCCGATATGCCCCATTGCGCGTAGCTCGTTCGATAGTGCCGTGTGTCGAGCTCGTCCCACGGCCGCAGCGGCATGCAACGCCCGGAGATTTCGAGACTGCGCGCGTGTAGCCTTTGCAGCAACAGCCAACACTCTTGGCGCGGGCAGCCCGGGAACCAACATGGCGGCAGCGTCGAGTGCTAACCCGCGCACACGCTCTGCGTTCGGCCCAGCTACGACGATCTCACCGATATCGTACAGCACCGCGATCAGATCGAGAACATTGCCCGGCGTCGGTGTAACCAGCGACGCCCGCTTGGGAATATCCGTGGCCGTTGCGTCGGCTCGGACCGCGACAGGTGGTTCATCCCAATTCGCGGACATCGCCATGAGCTCGCCGTACACCGCATCAGTGAGCGCCGCGATCTCCTCGTACGACACGGAATCGCTCGGCGTGGGAAAGCTCCCGCCCTCGTCTGCCCACGCGCGGCAGGCTGCCAGATTCTGCCGACAAGCGGACCGCTCCAATGCGCTGAGCCCGAGCACAGCGGCGCGTTGCGCGGCTGTCAGCGAGGCCAGGACACATCCCAGCGGTCAGGATCGGTGCAGGCCGCGGACGGTGGCGTACTGTCCGAGGTGACGCAGGGCGTCACGTCGACAAAGACCGTGATCGCTTTGGGGCGCCCGTTGATCGTCGCGCTGACGCGGACGGAGTCCGACGACAGCGCCAACGCATCGCAGAAGGCCTCGGCGCTGCACACCACATCGGCGAGTGCCGGCGCCGAGGTGATCGACAGCTGCTGCACGGGCCGGACATCGGGCACCGCGTTGGCGACGAAGCTCACCACGGTCCCCGCGGTGGCCGGCGTCGAGTCACTCAGCACATGCACGCGCAGCGCGAGCGGCAGAAGCTCTGCGTAGGCACTCGCCTGTTCATAAAACGGATTCGTGCCGACCTTGGCCCGCACATACATGATGCCCGTATTCGGCGGCACCCACCGGCACACGGGGCTATAGCCGCAGGGGACGAGCGTCGACGTGCCCGTCGTATCCCGCCAATACCAATTGCTGACCGTTACGGGGCGGTTATCCGTGGATCTCGCCGTGAAGGTGACCGAATCACCTTCGTAGTTGGCGCCGATGGGCGTAACATTGAGCTGCAGGGTCTTCGCCGCCCACCGCACGCTCACGGTCTGCGTCCCACTTACGTCGTACTTGTACGCGAAGTAGCCGTTATATGGGCAGGGAGCCCGTGGAGGATTACCCCCGCACGACACGCCGATGCCCATGGCCGTGCGCTCGAACATCACGAACCGGCCGAGCCCGGTCGTGACGTACACATCGTTGATCGTAACGCTGCTCGCTGGGCTGCCCATTGGCGAGCCCGTGACATAGCTGACGCTTTGCGTATTCGCCTGCACCAGTTTCAGCCCGACCAGGAGCTGCATCCACATGCTTCCCGTCCCACCCATCGGCCCGTACGTGCCCGCTTCGGGATAGGTCGTGGCAATACAGCAGGTCGACGCCGGGGAGGGCGAGGCCGTGAGCGTGCCGGAGATCGTGATCGTATTCACGCTCTGCGGCTCCAAGTAGCAGCCCGTGTCCTCGTTCAGCGCGAATCCGTTGCCCGAGGCCGTGAAGGTCTTGGTACAGGATCCGGGTTCTGGCGGCCACTCCCCGACGACCGTCTGGCGAGGGAGTGGCTCCTCCACCTTGGGGGCAGGGGCAAGGTCCGTCGGTGCCAGCGTGTCGCGACATGACGCGAACACGACCGACACCACCGCAATCAGCAGGGCGGCGAGCTAACGCTTGTTCACAGGAACTCCATTGATTGGCGAAAGTTAAACGCGGCTTCATTGTACGCCCGAGACCTGTCACGCTCAAGGCGCTGATCGTCACAAGTACGAGCCGAGTTGCGCGCAATCAGGGCCGGGTCGGCGCTTTGACTGATTCGGCCGCAGTGTTGGTGGCTAAAGCGAGCCGCACTACCCGCACTCTGACGAGGGTACTCGGCGCGCATCAGCTGTGGCGCTCCACTGCAAACATTTCGCAGCAGTCCCTCAGTTGCCCCGCCACCGTCCCTCAGTCACGCACAAACGCCGCGCGGCACGCTCAGGTCGAGGCGTGCCGCGCGGCGGAAGTGATTGATTTACTTAGTGGCTTGGGACGGAATCGAACCGCCGACACGCGGATTTTCAGTCCGCTGCTCTACCAACTGAGCTACCAAGCCATTCCCCGGCACACACGTCTGTGCACCAGAGTCCCGGAATATATCCCAACACCCGCCAAAGGGAACCCGGGCTACTTCACCCGCGCCACGCTCGACACGTGCGCGTTCACCGCGTGGTTCATCCGCACGCCGAAAATGCCGTCCGGTCTGGCCTGCGCCCGCGGTAACGACACCGCCTCAGTGCCGTTCACCAGAAACCGCACCGTGGCCCCCTTGGCTTCCACCCGCAGCACGTTCTTTACGGCCTCCTCGCCGCTCTGCTTCGCAATCGCCGGCAGCGCCGTCCAGTCGGTCAGCGTACTCGTTTGCTCCCCCACCCGCTGCTTCACCAGAAACTTCCCGTCGTTGCGCAGCAGAAAGTACGTGTAGCGCTGCCCTGCCCCGCTCAGCGCCGCACCGCCCACCATCAGGCCGTACCCCTCACGGTCGCGCCCCTTGGTGGGAAACAGAAACATCGTGCTTTCCACCGTGAAGTCGCCCGTAGCCGAGCTGTCGTTGTGCCACAGAATCGACGCCGCCCCGGCCGTGGTGGCGTGGAACCCCGGCGTCATCTGCACGAAGCTCATCGAATCGGCGCCGTGCGCCGCGTGCTCGCCCGCGTCGTAGCGCACCTGCCACCCGCGGGGACGCTTGCCCTCGTTGGGGTCGGCGGGTTTGGCCTGGGCCGAGAGCGATGAGGCGCACGAAACAGCGGCAGCGAACAGCAGAGTGAGGCGCATGGAAAGCTCCTGACCAGAGGGGAGTTACCGCTCGTACTTCACCGTGATGATGCTCTTGAGGCCACCGCGCACGCGGAAATCGCCCACCACCGTCATCGCGTGCGGCTCGCATGCTGCCACCAGATCGTCGAGGATGTGGTTGATCGCCCGCTCATAAAAAATGCCGTCGTTGCGATAGCTCCAGAAGTACAGCTTGAGACTCTTGAGCTCGAGGCACTTCGCGGCCGGCGTATACGTGATGCGAATGGTCGCAAAATCGGGCGCGCCACCTTCCAGCAGCTTCAGTTCCACGGCGTCGGTTTCCACACCACCCAGCGGACAGAGCGACGTGAACTCGTCGGTCTCCATGTAGATCTCGTACTTCCGGTCCGCGTACGGGTTCGGAAACGTTTCCAGCAGTTGGGGCTTGGGCATGATCGTTGGGTAAAGGCAACGGGCGCCCTCGACAGGCGCCCGGTCGGTTTCAGAGACGGTGCGAACGTCGCACCGGGTGCATCAGGTCAGATCGCGGAGCCGCTGCGACCATTCGTCGAGCATCAGCCGTTCGGCCGGCGTGAGGCTCTCCATGCCGGTGGCCGCAATCTTGTCGAGCACCGCATCGAGCGCGGTGCTGGCGGCCGGCACGGCCACAGGCGCCGGCGCTGGCGGCGCCTGCGGCTTGGGTGCCGGAGCGGGTCGCACGCGCGCCATGGCGGCCTTGCTTTGCGCTACGATATCGTCGGTTTCCCGCTCACGACCGTCGCGTGGACGACTCGATTTGGGCACCGCCCGCGGCGTTTCGTCGCCGTAATCCGGCGCCGGCGCAATGCGACTGCGGAACCGGTCGAGACTGCCCACGTTGGGCGCACGCAGATATACCCACCCCGCCAGCATGCCACCAAAGTGCGCCGCGTAGGCGGTGCCGCCGGTGCTGCCGCTATCCAGCACCGTCATGGTGATGTTGATGAGCGCCATGAACACCACCAGCCACTTCACCTTCATGGGCACCACACCGAAGAAGAGCACTTCGTCGTCGGGCCAGCGGCTGGCGTATGCCACGGCCACGCCGAGAATAGCCGCCGAGGCGCCCACCAGAATGCCACCGTTGGGCTGGAACATGTAGTGGAAGGCCCATCCGCCCAACCCGCACCACAGGTAGTACCAGGTGAAGGTGCTCGCGCCCCACGCCCGCTCCACGCGCGGTCCGAACAGCCACAACGTCCACATGTTGAGCAGCAGGTGCACCAAGCCACCGTGCACGAACATGTAGGTGACCAGCGTCCACAACGAGCGCGACTGCAGGTCACCCGACGCATAGCCCAACCAGTTGGCCATGTTCGCATCGCCCACGAGCGTGGCCTGCACGAAATACACGGCTACACACAGCCCGATCAGCCAGTACACGGCGCTCGGACTGCGTGAAGACTCGAACTCGTCGTAGGTGACGTAACTCATCTCAAATCAACGATGGCGACGCGTCTGGCGATCCCACGGGTGGCAACTCCGGCTCAACGACGGCGCGAGGTCCCGGCCAGCGCCAGCTCCACGATGCGCTCACAGAGATCCGGAAACAAGACACCGGCGGCAGCCGCTGCCTGCGGGATGAGACTGGTAGGTGTCATACCGGGCAACGTGTTCGCCTCCAGACACCACGGCTGCCCGTGAGGGTCCAATCGGAAGTCGATGCGCGCGTACCCGCCCAGTTTGAGCGCGCCAAACGCCCGCCGAGCCTGGTCGGCCAGCTTCGACTGCACCTCGTCCGACAGTTCGGCCACGAACTCCTTGGCCATGCCGGGCGTGTACTTGCACTCGTAGTCGTACAGCTCCTTCACCGGCACGATCTCGATGGTGGGCAGCACCTGGTCGCCCAGAATGCCCACCGTGAGCTCCTGCCCCGGCACAAAGCGCTCGATCATCACTTCGTCGTCGTACTTGAACGCTTCCACCACGGCGGCGTGCAACGCACCGGGCTCCCGCACGATACTGAGCCCCACGGTGCTCCCCTGCTTGCTCGGCTTCACCACCACCGGCCAGTCGAGGTGACGCCCCACCTCCTCGGCGTCGAGCTCGGCCACGTTGGCCGGCGCCATGATCCAGTTGGCCGTAGCAACGCCAGCAGCCCTGAGCACCACCTTGCTCAGGTGCTTGTCCATGGCCAGCGCGCTCGCGAGGTGGCCGCTGCCGGTGTACGGCACCCCCACCATGTCGAGCAGCGCCTGCACCGTACCGTCTTCGCCCTGTCCACCGTGCAGCGCGAGAAAGACCACGTCGGCCTCGGTGACCTCAGGCAGCGTACCCAGCGTGGGCGACAGCGACTGCGCCGCCAGACCCGCCAAGGCGTCAAGACTGGGGGGTGTACTGCCCACCCCCGCCGCCAGCAGCCGGCGCTCGGTTTCGCGCGTGAATACCCCCTCCGCCGGGTCGAGGCATACCACCTCGTGCCCCTTCTCCCGCAGCGCCGCCGCAATGCGCAACCCGCTCGACAGCGAAACATCGCGCTCGGCGGAAACGCCGCCTAATAGGACAGTGATTTTGTGGGCCATGCTGGAAACTACAGACGGCAGACGGCAGGCACTACAGACGGCAGTATGGCAGGGATGCGGAAATACAAACGGGGGCGGCCGCTTTGCGGCGCCCCCGATTTCCCTTACTGCGGCCTGCCGTCTGTCGTTCCTGCCGTCCGCCGTCTTGTATCTAGCTCTGAGGTGATCTGCTGATAGATCTCCTCCAGCGGGTAGCTCGATGCCGTCTCGGTGGTCGACACCGTACAGCAGCAGGAGCCCCGCTGGAGTGATCCGCAAGCCCGAACAGCTGCACGGGGCCGCTGGTGCGAGCCCGCATACAAGACCGGGACAGCCGATCAGATCGTTACGCTCTCACGAGGGGAGAGGCCTGATGTTTATCGGGATTGATGTCGCGAAGGATGAACTGGTGGTGGCCGTGCGGCCGTCCGGCGAGGTCTTCACGGTCGCCAATACGGCCCAGGGGGCGCGGGCGCTCGTGCGGCGGTGGGGCGAGTCGCGACCGACGCGGATCGTGCTCGAAGCCACGGGTGGGTATGAAGCGGTGGCCGCAAGTGCGCTGGCGACGGCCGGCTTACCGGTGGTGGTGATCAATCCCCGCCAGGCGCGGGACTTCGCGAAGGCCACCGGCCAACTCGCGAAGACCGATCAGATCGACGCGGGCATCCTCGCGCAGTTCGCCGAGATGGTGCGGCCACCGGTCCGGGGCCTCGCCGACGAGGAGACGCGCCACTTGGAGGCCGTGCTCAGCCGGCGTGAGCAGTTGCTGGAGATGCTGCAGGCCGAGCGCCAGCGCCTCACCCAGACGCGCCTCGGCGCAAAGGCGGTGCGCCAGAGCCTCGCCCAGACCATCACGTTTCTCGAGAAGCAACTCGGCCGCACCGACGAGGAGCTCCGCACTCGCATCGCGGCCAGTCCCGTGTGGGCCGCGCGGGACGCGCTGCTCCAGAGCGTGCCGGGCATCGGCGCGGTCATCTCGCGCACGCTCTTGGGGGCGCTTCCCGAACTCGGGCAGCTCACGCGCCAGGAGATTGGGAAACTCGTCGGCGTCGCCCCGCTCAATCGCGACTCCGGACAGCATCGCGGCAAGCGCCAGATCGGCGGGGGACGCGCCCACGTGCGCCAAAAACTGTACATGGGCGCGCTCGTCGCCATGCGACGGAATCCCCGCATCCAGCAATTCTATCAGCGCCTGCTCGCGAGTGGGAAAGCCCCGAAAGTGGCCCTCGTCGCCTGCATGCACAAACTCCTCACCATCCTCAATCAGATCGTGCGAACGGCCACGCCGTGGGATGCAACCCACCACATGGCCGTCCTGCAGCCGGCTTGACTTTCAAGACAGCTGCTGCCGTCTGCTGTTGCCGCGCTGCAGGAATGCCTACACGCTGAAACAGTAAAAAAGTCCCGCGCCGCCAGTCGCCCGCAGATTGTCCTGCCCGCAACCACGCGAGGGATGCGCGGAATTCCACGACGTGGGGTTGGCGCCGCCGCCTTGCCGGTCGTGATGTCCAAGCAACGCGCTGCCCGTGGCGGCGTTGCTGCTGTAGTTGCTGCAGGTGCTGTCGCCATCGCCCGGCTGCACGCGGCCGTCGAGCGTGGAGCCGGTGAGAATGTCGTGCGTGTTCGGCGTATCGCCGCGGCCGTTCACCATGGCGCCCTTTTCGGTGATGCTGTTTTCCTTGCTCAGTTTGTTGGCATCGCTGTGCAGGTCATCGACGCTCGTGGCCACCACCACGCCTTTGGCGTTCTTCCACGGCCCCTTGCCGATACGATCGCGTGCGTTGATGGCGGGTTTGCCACCCACCGCCTGCTGGCTGAGATACGCGTGCCAGGTCTTGCCACGCACGCCGGCGGCTTCAGCCAATGTGGCGCAGTGCTTGTCGGCCCCCTCAAGCCCACCAAGGTTGGCGCCGTCACCGGAACCCACGCTGGTGATGAAGAACGACATGTCCTGTTGCGCAAAAACCGGTGGATCAACCGGGGCGGCAGCCAAGGATACGCTGGCGATGACGACGGGCAGGGAGATGGACAGCATGCGGCAGGCTCCTGAAGTGAGTGACAACGGGCGGTCGATGGTGCCGTACTGCGGGTGGAGAACTTCGGTCGTGGTGCCACCAGAGAGATACGACGGGACGGCAGACTCCGTTCACGGCGTGAGCATCACGACCTCGGCCATCTGCGCCTTCACGGCCGCCGATGAATAGGGCAGTGGCGCGAACAGATTCGCGGCCCAGCGTGGAAAGAGGTTGGCGTAGAACGGGCTGCGTGGGTCGCCGCTTTGCCCCGGCGTATTCGTCACGATGGCGCTGTCCCAATTGCCCACGTCGATGACCACGCGCAGGCTCGCGCCATGGTTCTGATTGTCGGCGTTGGAGGTGGCAAGCAACGTGTTTGCGTAGCCGCCGCGTGGCA
>Ga0075157_10001840_pt1 | contig 12834 bp, 10 predicted proteins | sample JI81BgreenDNA_FD_70967 | JGI IMG/M metagenome (GOLD analysis project Ga0075157, IMG submission 70967) | Wastewater effluent complex algal communities from Wisconsin, to seasonally profile nutrient transformation and Carbon sequestration -... | ecosystem: Engineered > WWTP > Effluent > Algae...
AGCCACGGGAGCCGGGGCAACAGATGGCGCCGCAGCTGCTGCGGGAGCAGCAACAGGAGCGGCTACCTGTGCAGCGCGACGCGCACCTGGAACAAAGCGGCGGGTGGTGGCCGGCGCCGTGGGTTGGGCCACGCTCGCAGGCGCAGCCAAGGCCGCCACGGTCACTTCAGGAGCAGGGGCCGGCGCAGAAACGGGAGATGGCGCTGGTGCAGGGGCCAACGCAGGGGCAGGAGCAGCAGCTTGAATCACAGGCGCCTCTTCCTGGGGCTTGGCATCGCGACGGCCGCTGATCAGCTGGACGTTGCGCGCCTTGACCTTGGTGACATCAAACATATTGCCATCGACCACCACGGACTCGGTAGACAGGGAGCCCTCAAGGAACAGGCAGGAGCCCTTGGCGGCAGTCGCGACCACCATGTCAGCCAGGCGATCCCAGAACTCCACGCGATGGCGCTCGACGACTTCACGGCGCTCGCCGGTGGCTGGGTCGCGGTAAGGCTCAGAGGTCAGCACCACGGCATTGATGACCTTGGAGGCGCCGACATTGAGCACCTGGGGGTCGGAGGCGAGCGTGCCGATGATCTGGACTCGGTTGAGTGTGGGCATGAGAGGGAACTCCTAAGTAGGCGTTGGCCGGGTCTTTCTGACCTCATAACAAGGGGCCCGAATCAGGGCACTTGTCAGCGCAACAGTTGCGGATACAATCAGCATATCAGATATACTCTGCACCGTCCAATATGTAACAGACGAGGCAAAAAACAGGAGATACCGACGTGCCATCAAACATGAAAGTCAGTCGAATCCGGCGCGATAGCAGCGAGGAGGGGGGAGGTGAGCTCTCCTTGCGTGACTTTCGGGATTGCACGGCACTGGTGGTCGACAGCCAGCAGATGTCCCGAGGCCTCCTGACACTTCAGCTTCGTGATCTCGGGGTGGGCAAAGTGATCCAGTGCTCCAAGCTGTCTGAGGCCAGGGCCCACCTGGAGCTTCGGGAGTTCGATTTCGTCGTCTGCGAGCAGCACTTTGACGGGGAGAAGCTCTCGGCCCAATCCCTGTTAGATGACCTCAGGCGTGAGCGGGTGATCCCGTTCGCCACTGTCTTCATCATGCTGACCTCACAAGCCACCCAGGGCGAGGTGACAGAGGCGGCCGAGGCGGCTCTGGACGGATTTCTGCTCAAACCCCATCGGGCGGTAGATCTGTATGAGCGAATCCTGGCCGCGCGCCGCCGCAAGTCGATCCTGCTTCCCATTTTCAAGGCGATCGAGATCAATGATTTCGAGGATGCTGCAGCCCTGTGCTTGCAGCGCTTCAGCGAAAAGGCCGAGTTCTGGCTGTACTCGGCCCGGATCGGTGCGGAGATTCTGCTGCGCCTGAAGAGGGTGGATGAGGCGCTCAAACTCTACAAAGCCATCCTCGAGGCCAAGGCAACCCCCTGGGCAAAGCTCGGCATTGCCCGTTCCCAGCTGGAAATGGGCGAGTCGGCCCAGGCTATATCGACACTGGAGGATCTGGTGACGGGAAGTTCCACCTACGCGGACGCCTACGACGTCATGGCGCGAGCGCACATTGAAATGGGAAATATGGAAAAAGCAATGGAGGCCTACGACATGGCCGTGAAGTCGACCCCGGGGAGCATTGTCCGCTCCCAGAAGAAGGCCATGGTGGCTTTCTATATGGGCCTCGATGAGGAGGCCCGCACGGAGCTGCTCAAGGCCAGCCAGCGCGCCAGTGGCTCCAGGCTCTTCGACTATCAGTCCCTGGTCATCCTGGCCATCACCAGCTACCGCGCCAACAAGGAGAAGGACCTCCAATGGTGCCTGCAGAAAATCCAGGACGCTTCCTCCTCCCGGCCTGACTCATTGCGTATTGAGCGGATGCGCATTGTCATCTCGACCCTCAACGCCTACGCCAGCGGTGACGCCTCATACGCGGCCAAGCAGGTAGAGCGCCTGTGTGCCGAGCGCGGCGCCCTGGACTTCGACTTTGAAGCTGCCTGCAACCTCGCCACCTTGCTTGCGACCCTCGCGCAAGCCCAGATTGAAGTGCCAGACGCAATCACAGCGGTGCAGGACCTTGGCATGCGGTTCTGCGGCACCAACGGAGCCACAGCGATGCTGTCGCGCTCCGCCTGGATCCATGAGCCGTACGCCGAGATGTTGCGCGAAGCCCACGCCCAGATCCTGCGTATCGCCCAGAACGCCATGGTGTTGTCCATCAAGGGTGACCCGGGGGCGGCGGCGCATGCACTGATAGAGCGCGGCGAGCAGCTACTCAACTTCAAGCTCATAGACAGTGGCTTCCTGGTGGTGCAGCGCTACCGCGAACGCATCGAGGCTGCAACCGATCTGCTCAAGCGCATTGAAGACATACGCAGCTCCCCGGCGATGCGCGGCTCCAAGCCAGGCACGTCCGAGGGGAGGGTGGCCGATGCAGCCCTGCTCAGCGTACGCGCCAGCACACAGAAGGCCGAGCCTCAGGATCTCACCGCAGTCGCCGACCCCTCTAGCGAGCAGGCGCAAGCCAGGAGCCAGCGTACCGCCGCCCCGGCCTGAGTCGGTGAAGCAGGCGCCACGGCGGCTTCTGCCTGGGATCCGGTGGGTTAACCCACCATGATCACCTTGGAATTCTGCCCAGAGGGGTTGCTAACAAACGGTGAAAGCGATATACTTTATACAAGTGTTCAAATTTGGAGCCGATGTGGCAAAAGAAAAGTCGTTCGATATCAAGGGCAACGCCGAGCGTGTTCTGAGCGCCGCTGCGCGGGCCTGGGGCCTGCAGATGATGGCCACGCTGGGCGCTGCCGTTACTGTGGGCGCATCCATCCTGGTCCCCGCAGACGCCTATGCCTCGCAGGCTGCGCTGATGGCGCTGTCCAAGCCGGGCGAGGCCACTGTGGCGGCTGCCCGTACCGCCTCGGCATCATTCTTGATCCAGCACCCTGAGCGCATCGGTGGTGATGTCAGCCACATTGATGTTCCCACCATGTCCATGACCGGCGCCTCGGTGGCCATGGCCCTTGACCTTGCCCTGGCAGACCGTGGCCTGACCGTGGTGGTGCGCTCAGCTCTTTCCGAGGCTGCCTCCCAACAGACCGCACGTGGCGCCAAGGGCAACCTGGAACAGGTGCTCAACCAGCTCTCACAGAGCCTTGACTTCTTCTGGGTCGCAGCCGATGGCGTCATCACCATTGACGGCACCCGCATGTTCTCCCTGGTGGTGCCCGCGGCGTTTGCCGCCGACCGCGCCAATGTGGAGAAAACCCTCTCCGCCGCTGGTGCCATCGATGTGGTTTCTGTCCCCCTGGACAACATCGTGACCTTTCGCGCCAGCCCCTCGGCCCTGCTGACGATTCGCCAGACTCTGGATGCCGCATCAACGCGCCGCGCGCTGGGTCCGGTCTCTATCGCCTTCGGCCCCGTGGCCGCCCCCGCCCCGGTGGCGGTGGCCACCGCTCTTGTGGCAGCACCCATCCAGCCCTCACCGGCAACCCAACCCGCACCCGCCGCCCACACCGCTGTGGCTCCCATGCCCACCGTGCCGGCACCAATGTTTACCCCCCAGGATCCTGCGGCCGCCGCTCAGCGTTCGGTCGGTGATGTGGCTGCGAGCTACACCGCCCCGGCTCGGAAGGAGGAAATCGACAGGGTGGCCCGCCAGATCGCTCAAGGAGCCGGCAGCCAGCAGTCTGCTGCCGCTAAGGCCGAGATTGCGCCCAAGTTCTGGGGCATCAACGTAGCCGACCGCACCGTCGAGGGCGTCCTGCGCCGCTGGGCCCGCGAGAACGGCTGGGAACTGCGATACGAGTTCGATCGCATCCCTGTACTTCGCCCCGCTTCTGTCATCGCCGTCGACTTCCTGGGCGCCGTAAAGGAAGTGCAACTTCAACTCGTGGAGGCCGGCTACGACATGGATCTGGCCGCCATCGGTTCCACGCTTCGTGTCTCCCCTGGAGTTAACAAATGAAAACCTGCACCCAACTCACCGCACTCGCCCTGGGCGTCGCGACCGTCTTTGGCGCCCAGGCGCAGACCGCCAACTCCAACCAGGTAGCAGCCGCCCCCATGGGCGTGGCCACCTCTCGCATTGGTGCCGACAGCGGCGTCTCGCAGAGCGCATTGCGTGCCGCGCTGGCGTCGCTGAGCGTGGTGGCCATCGTCGGTGAGAGCGCCATCCTGAAGGCTGAGCGCCCCGTTGCAGGCCTGCCCCGCGAACTCACCGTTCGCACCGGCCGCACCTTCGCCGTCCTTGGTGTGGCTGTGACCCCAGCCGTGACCGCCAATACCGTCGAGTTCACCACCGCCGTCTCCGCAGCCCCCATCTCCATCGCCCGCCTGGGTGAGGTGGGTGCCGAGGTGGTGGAGCAGGCCCTGGTAGCCGCTCCTGAGGAGGAGTGGGTGATCGAAGCTGGCAACACCATCCGCAATTCGGTGCAGTCCTGGGCTGATCGCGCTGGCTGGCAGCTGGTTTGGTCGCTCGATGAGCGCGAGGACTTCGAGTTCCTGGCCGGCAACCGCTTCACGGGCGATTTCCGCTCGGCCATCTATGGCCTTTTCAACTCCCTCCCCCTGGAAGTCAAGGTGCGCGCTGAGCTGCGTCCGGACAACTTTCCGCCCATGGTCCTCATTTCCCGCGACGAAGGAACCCGCTGATGTACTCCGTAAAACACACCACCCGCGGCCGCTTTCTGCGCCTGAGCGCCGTTGGCGCGGTCATCCTCGCCACGGGTTGCGCAGCCACCCATGATCAGGTGACCAAGGAAATCGACGAGGCGGTGGTAAGCACCCGCCCGATGATGCAGGAGCCCACCCAACTGGTGATTCCCTCCCGCGTGACCGAAGTCCGCGGCGCCCGCACTCCCGTTGCACACGTGGCCAATGCCCGCGGCAGCGAGTGGCTCAAAGCCCGCAAGGTCGCCATCAACGTACGCCAGCCGATCTCCCTGGCCAGCGTCGTCGAGAGCCTGGCCGCCCAAGGCGTCAACATCTCCTCGGACCTGCGGCTGAACGGCTACAGCTTCGTGGGCCGCATCAACGAGACCGACGCCGAAACCGCTCTGCGCATCATCCTGGGCTCCACCGGCCTGGACTTTGTTGTCGATGACACCCGCCAGGTGGTGACTATCCGCCCGATGAGCTCGCGCACGTGGTTCCTCAACATCGGCAACCGCAAGTCGAACTTCTCCGCAGAAGCTGAGAAGGGCAGCGTGCTTAACGCCACTGGCTCGGCTGCCGAGGCATTCAACAACGCCGGCTCCGGCTCTGGTGGCGGCTTCAGCGGAGGCTTCAACAGTCAAAACGAACAGAACGCAGTCGCCAACGCTGGCGCCGGCGTCTCCATCCAGGACGACTTCTGGCTGAGCCTGTCGAAAGAACTCGAGAGCCGTCTGACTGTTCTGGTGCCGCGCGCCATGGCTGCCCCCACTCAGGCCGCTGGCGCTGCGGGCACGGTCTCGGTGCCCCCTCTGCCTGGTGACTTGGGCGGCGCCCAACCAGTCTCCATCGCGGGCGGCGCCGGTTCCTCAACCGCCTCCAGCGGCGCGAGCAACCTGCCCGGCGGCTCCGCTGGTGTGAGTGCGGCCGCCGACAGCGAAGGCTTCGTGCGTCGCCAGATTGGCTCCTACTCTATGAACCCCGAAACCGGTGCGCTGAGCGTGCAGGCCCCGAGCTGGATCCTGAGCGACCTGGACGCCTACATCAAGCGCGTGACCGAGATGTACAACACCGACATCACCTTCTCGGGTGAGGTCATCCTGGTGACGACCGACAAGAGCGACAGCGAGGGTGTCGACCTCAATGCATTCGCCCAGTTCGCCAGTGGCAAGTTCGGCTTCATCGTCTCGAACAACGCCCTCGGTGGCCTGACCCTGTCTACGGCTGCCGGCCAGATCGCCAACGTGATCGCCCCGAACCAGCCGGTGGGCGGCCCCCTGGTGGGAGCCACCTACGGCAACGGCCGCAATGCACTGCAGGTCTTCAACGCCTTCCTGGCTGAGCAGGGCCGTGTGAGCGTGATCCAGCGCCCGCTGATCACCACCACCTCTGGCGTGCCGGGTGTTTTCAGCAAGAAGTTCACCGACTACTACAACACGGTTTCCCAGGAAGCTGCGGCTGGATCCACCGGCGCTCCGGTGCTGGCTACCCGCAACAACCTGATCCCGGTGGATTTCGGTACCGAACTGCGCATCAACCCGCGCATCGATGTGAGCACTGGCCTGATCCGCGCTCAGCTGACGCTCAACCAGGCGCTGCAGTCCGGCACCAAGCAGGTGCAGCAGACCATCACGGCCGGCGATACGTCCATCAATGTGCCGACCTCGATTCCGATCGTGACCCGCCAGAACCTCTCGGGCGAGATCCTGCTGCGCGACGGTGACCTGGTGGTTGTTGGTGGCCAGAGCGAAGACTCTGCCAATACCAGCGCCAACGGCCTGCCCGGCGTGAACGGCCCGATCGGCTCCGGCATCTTTGGCGTCAAGCAGACGACCCAGACGAAGCAGACCTACTACTTCGCCCTGCGTGTCTCTGTGAACAAGCGCAAGTAAGCGCCCAGGCGAGCACACAAGCAACAGGTAGATGGCTATGACCACGCGAATTCGGCAACAAGGCTTCACGCTGATCGAACTGTTGATCACGGTCATCGTGATCGGCATCGTCACGGCACTGATGGCCCCCATTCTTGGGGACCTGATCTCGTCCCAGCGCCAGGCGTACAACGAGAAGCACAACCTGAACAATCAACTGATTGCCAAGGGGTTGACCGACTTCGCGCGCAACACGTCACCTACTGGCCGCCTGCCCGCCCCGCACACCGGGGGCGGATACAACAGCACGATCTACAACCCCGGTAACGGCACGCCTGCCGGTGTCGCACTGACCCAGGCGCTGACCCAGACCGGGGTCAACGTCAACGAGATCAATGACGATGGCACCGCCGCCCGGATGGTTCGTGTCTACCAGCTGCTGACGACCCCCACTCTGACGACGCCGCTGTTCTTCCAGAGCGGCCCGCTCGTGGACCTCGCCTACGACTTTGGCGCCATCTATCTGACGCAGTGTTCATTCTCTGCGGCATGTAATACCGGCATTCCAGGCGACAGCCCTCAGCTGACTGCGGCCAACCTGGTGACTTACGAGACTGCCGGCAACGACGGCCGGGTGCACTTTGTCTCCAGCCTGCCTGTGCAGAAGGAAATGCTGGAGAAGACCACCGCCCGCCTGGAGCGGATCCGTCTCACCATGCTGGGCTACTTCCGAGCCAAGCAGATATCAGCTGCAGCAGGCGACCAGACCAATCACTACGTCAACCAGGCTGGTCTCCCTGCAGTGGGCGCTCTAGGCGGCGCAGCTCCCGCGGGTAACCAGGGGTGTCATGACGGCTGGTACAGCCTTGCAACCAACCCAGCCATCTTGCTGACGGTCGGCTTGAGCCCGGAGGAGTTCAGTCGAACTGCCTGGGGCGGCGAGGTCCAGTACTGCCGGGACTACAACCCAACGGGCGCTGGCCCAGCAGACACCGCGCCGCACTATGGCGCCATCCGAATCAACCGGGCGGTCTCAACGGGTGCCAACCCGTCGGCAACGCCGGCCAACAACATAGTTCTGTCGTTCTAAAGGACGCCAGGCATGTCCCAGGAAGGCGAAAGCTGACCTGTGGTTTATCTCTCTCCACCTCAATCGCTTCCTCAACTCCGAAAGGCAACCATCATGAAAACCTTTGGCAAGAACTTCAAACGCGGCGTGCAGCGCGGCTTCACCCTGATCGAACTGGTCGTGGTGGTGGCCGTGATTGGCGTACTGATCGCCATCGTAGCGCCCAACATCACCGGCTCGCGCGACGGCGCCAACGCCCAGCTGATGGTGCGCTCGGCCAACTCAATTGCGCAGAACTGGCAAATGATCCACCAGCAGTGCGGCACAAACTCCGCCGTAGTGGGTAACCCGGTGGGCAACATCCAGGACATCATCTTCGCTGGCACTGGCATCAACGCCGCCTACCAGGCCTGCTACAACCAGGCACGTGTGCTGCCGCTGACAGAGATCTCGGTGAGCACTGGCGCCGGCTTCCGTATCGCCAACTACCCGGTCACCCTGAGCGGTGGTGGTAGCCAGCCGCTGAGCGTGGCCTATGCAGACGTGCCCGAGACCCTGGTGCTGAGCATTGTGCAGCGCTACGACAGCTCGGTCGAGACCCTGCCTGCAGGCGCCACCACCACGGGCGCGTACGCCATCTCCGGTCCGCAGGCTGGCAACACCCGTACTGTGACCATCATCAAGCGGATCTAAGCAGTACCCGGCTGGCTTCAACCAAGCTGGCCAACACTGAAGGAAGCTGACCATGCTGCCCCTGCTGTTCATCGCCGTCGGAATCTGGCTCACCAACATCTTCGATGGTGCGGCCGAGACTTCGCGTTCGGTTGCACAGACCTACCGGGCCATGGTCAAGGAAAATCAGGTGCGAGAGATAGCTGCTGGTGTCGCGGAGTTCTACCGCGACACCGGCAACTACCCCCCCGACCTGGATGCTCTGGTTTCCGCCCCTGGACGACAGCACTTGCGTTCTTCCAGAGACAACTGGCAAGGCTACGCCGTATCTGGCGATATCAACGACACCGTCTGGCGATTCCGCCGGGCTGCCACATTTCTGCGCGATCCCACAGACGGGACGACGCCTGCGACCTACCTGACGGTGAACCGCTGCGGCACCGGTCCAGCCACCACCGCGACAAGCTGGTGCGGGAGTGATGAGGCGAAGTGGTTCCGAGAGGAGTCACGCCTGGAATTCAATGACCAGATTGCGCGCCAGCGCGCACGACTCAACATGGTCCTGCAGAAGATAGCGACGCACTACAACGCGACGCAGACGCTGCCCGACCGCAACTTTGCCGGCGCTACGCTGGGCAACGACACCATTACCCGCATGGCTGCGCTCGTGAACTACGCAGGGCCAGCCAACGCATGCACTGGCAACTATGTGTGGGTGAACTCCATTCCGATCGAGTGCGAGGACATGTTCGATATCTGGGGCGGCCATGTTGGCTACCAGTTCATCACGAACAAGCGGATCATCCTGGTGAGCGAGTCGCCCATTACCAACAGCGCAGGTGTTCCTGTCCGGATCGCCGCGACGCTCGATCTGACCGGCCTTTAAGCACACGCTGGGCTAGACATTGGCCCTTGCGCACTTGAGCAGAACCCAGAACAAACGGATTACCTGTTGCTTTGGATAGGTGCAAGTGATATACTAAACGCCAATTGACGCCCAGAAAACTGGGTCGATGAACCCCAAGAGGCATGCAATGAAGTTTGATGCAGCAGAAGTCCAGCTGGACGATCATGGCCGAGAGGCCGCCGAGGCCATGGAGCGGGCCCGTAAGCTGGGCTGGAGCCTTCCTCCTCGCTCGGTGGTAGAGATGGCGCGTGCCATGGTTGCTGCCCGTGACATCCCCAGTGGGGAGCTGCTGGTCTACTTGGGGTACATCACCAGCGCGCAGCTCGAACGCGCCATGGCCAAGAAGCCCGACACCGCGCAGACTATCAATTGGATCGCGGCGCACGAGCCGGCTGCCGGCATTCCGGTGGAGAAGATGCTGGCGCTGGTCAGCCAATGCCCCTTCTACGATGACCTGAGCCTGCTGACCATTCACCCGGCCATGCGCGAGCCCGAGGCTCTGAAGCGCGCCGACGAGATCGATGCGGCCATCATGCTCATCGAGGACACCACCCCGGTTGTCGTCTTCTCCACCCTCAACACGCTCCTGAAGTTCCGCGCGCTGGGCCGCGAGGACCGGGGCAACGACCCGATCCTCAAGGCAGTAGGCCCTAACTACCAGCTCGCTATTGGTGTTCGCGACGAGATCTCCTCCGTTCTGAAGGAGATGCGCAGCCTGGATGTTTCTCTGGGCGATGACCAGGCGGCCAACATCTGGAATGCCGAGTCGACTGAGAACCGCGCCAATGCGGAAAACCGGGAGATCAAACGTCTGATCGACCACGCCCTGAGTGAGGGTGCCAACGATATCGCCCTGCTGCCGATGCCGTCTGGGGAACTCACCGTGCAGATGCGCAAGTACGGCCAGATGATGGCGCCCAAGGCTGTAAGTGAGCGTATGAGCGCAGAACTGGGCGGGGCCATTGTCAACCTGTTGATGTCACGCTCGGGCGCAAACCCGACCAATACCAACCAGCGGGTCCCGACGGACGGTCAGATCACCTACCGCTCCGCAGTGGGTGAGGCCTTCCTGCGTCTGAGCTTCATCCCACTCAACCACCTTGGCTCCATCAAGAACCTGACGTCAGTTTCTATTCGTCTGCTTCCCCGCACGGAGGCGGCAGTGAACCTGCAGGACCTGCGCCTGGACCCGGACGTGGTGGAGCAGATCCGCTTTGCCATGCAGATGAGTCAGGGCCTGGTCATGGTGGTCGGCCCCACCAACTCGGGTAAGTCCACCACCATTGCTGGCGCCATCGGCGAGCACGTCAAGATGTTCGACCAGACCCAGAAGCGGCTGTCGGTGGAAGACCCCATCGAGCGACTGGTGCCCGGCGTCACGCAGATCAACGTCCCCCCGATCAACCTGATCAAGGACGAAAACGAGCGTTTTTCGATCATCCTGAAGGCCATCAAGCGCCACGACCCCGACATGATCTGGGTGGGCGAGGTCCGCGACAAGGTAACGGCCGAACTCTGCGTGGCCTCCGCCACCACCGGCCACCTGGTGCTCTCCACGCTGCACGCCAACCACACGGTGATGGGCTACGACGTACTGGCCAAGTCGGTCTCCGAGGACAAGCGCTTCCAGCTCATCGAGTCGATCTCGATGATCATCTCCCAGCGCCTGGTCAAGCTCGTGTGTCCCCATTGCCGCAAGATCGAGGAGACCACCGACTACGACCGCAAAATCTTCAGTCGCTACGTGAAAACCGTGGGCGAGCACGCGGACCTTCCCCCCACCGTGGCCCGCCACAACCCGGATGGCTGTCCCTCCTGCAACCACGAGGGCTACCTGGGAATGGCTCCCATCAACGAGGTGCTGCCCTTTACCCGTGAGGTCAAGGATGCGGCCATCGAGATGCTCGGTGGCGTCAACCGTCGTGACGTCATGGCCCAGGCGCGAACGGTGACCCTGCTTGCTGCCAGTATGAAGCTGCTGCAGGAGCACCGCATCGACCTCAATGACATCCTGATCTGAGGGCGATCGCATGACTTCGAAGATGTCCCTTCAGCAGGTGGCCACCGCCGCCGGCGCCATCGGCAACCAGGTCAACGCCGGCATACCGCTGGCCCAGGCCGTTACCCGCATGGCCCGGCTGCAGCCTGCCTATGCCGAGTACTGGCAGCGCACAGGCTCGGCGCTCAATGGCGGCGCCAAGCTCTCCGACTCCATTGGCGAGATCTGGCCGCGGACCATGATCGCCGTGGTCAAGTCCGGCGAGGAGTCGGGTCGCATTGGTGAGGTCTTTGAGCGGATCGAGCAGACCATGGAGCTGCAGCTGCAGCTGCGAGGAAAAATGATGGGTCTCCTGTACCCACTGGGCATGGGCCTGGCAGGCCTTGCCGTTTTTCTTGGATTCATGATCTTCGTGCTCCCCATGCTCTCGAAGTCCATGGGCGGCCGAGTCAGCGACAGTCTGGTGTTTCGCACCTCCAACTGGCTCTCCACCAACGTGATGGAGAACTGGATCGTGATAGTTGCCACCCTGGGGGTAGGCACATTCCTGCTGGTGCAGTGGCTCCAAACTGAGGAGGCCTCTGAGCTCATCGTCAAGACCCTGATGGATGTGCCCATCATCAAGGACGCCCTGCGCGACATGTATTTCGGCCTCTGGGCCAACTACATGAGCATGATGGTCAACTCTGGCATTCCGACCGTCACGGCCCTCAATCTGACTGCCCCCGTCCTTCCCGGTGAGCTGGCAGAAAGTGTGAGGCTCTTTGCCAAGGACGTCGGAGCCAACAACAAGAGCCTCTCGGACTCGGCCGACCTTGAGCGGCTCCCGCTGACCGATCTGCGTGCCCGCTGGTGGCCCTTCTTCATCTCGAGCGCCTTCATCGTGGCCGAGCAAACCGGTGAGATCGACAGGGAGCTCAGCCGCGTCGCGCCCCCTTTGATCAAGGACGGCACCAAGAACCTGGAACGCTTCATCGGCGTCATGAACGTGGGTGCCCTGGCCGTGTCCGCTTTCCTGATCGTAAGCCCGCTGGCTGCGTACTACACCGAAATCTTCTCCGCCATTAGGACTGCAGGATGAGCAAAGAATACTCAGTGGTGGCCACGGCCGCCGACCTCGAGACGCTCGAGGGCAACAAGGCGATCATCGCTGGCGAAGTGGTTTTCGCTACCCTCCAGGAGGACGCGGTCTCCACCGTGGGCTTCCTCACCCAGGAGTCGCGCGCGATCACCTCTGGCCTGCTCGACCAGTATAAAAAGGATGCGCCCAAGCTTCGCGTAGCCATTGCCCCGGCACTCGCCCAGGCCAAAGGCAAGCGCTTTGCCTTTGCGATCGACTCCTACCTCGCCTGGGGCCGGCGCCAGAAGTCGAAGAACCCTGTCGTGCTGTTCGGCGGCGCCCAAACCCAGACAGGCCTCGCTGTGGACGTACTGGTGTTCGAAGATGGCAACCTGATCGCATACCGCGAGAAGAGCCTTCCGCACATGGAGGCGTATTCCTTCCGCAACTCCGTGCTCTCCCTGATGGAGGAGTTCGAGGTGGAGTACCCCGGCGTCACCTTCTTCCAGGGCGAGCCCCTGGAGCAGTGGGACATCGAGCGCATCACCTGGGTGGGCAAGGACGCCATCAAGGGCCCTTGATGGCGTCCTTGCCCACCCAGGTG
>Ga0075157_10001842_pt1 | contig 12821 bp, 12 predicted proteins | sample JI81BgreenDNA_FD_70967 | JGI IMG/M metagenome (GOLD analysis project Ga0075157, IMG submission 70967) | Wastewater effluent complex algal communities from Wisconsin, to seasonally profile nutrient transformation and Carbon sequestration -... | ecosystem: Engineered > WWTP > Effluent > Algae...
GGATTGTAGGCAAATTCCGCCTCGATGACATACCGCTTACCAACCCTGTTGCGGTTGGCGATCAGGTGGAAATTATGCCCGAAGGCGAAGACCGCGGCCTGATCAAAAAAATTCTGCCGCGCCGCAACTATGTAGCCCGGCAGTCGCCCCGCAGCCTTCACGACCTGCACCTGCTCGCCGCTAATGTGGATCAGGCGGTTATTGTCGTGACGGTTATCAACCCGACGCTCAAACCAGGCTTTATCGATCGCTTCTTACTGATGACCGAAAAACACGAAATTCCGGTCACAATCATCTTTAACAAAGGCGATTTATACGACGACGAAGCGCTGCAAACCTATGTGCACATGCGCTCGGTGTATAAAAAAATCGGCTACGGCGTGATGCTCTGCTCGGCGCTGGAAAACAAGGGAACCGACGATCTGAAGACCTTGCTGCAAGGCAAAACCACGCTGATGAGCGGCCAGTCGGGCGTAGGCAAAAGCAGTCTCATTAATGCCATTCAGCCACAACTCGACCTGCGCACGGGTGAAATCAGCGATTACTCGGGCAAAGGCCAGCACACCACTACTTTTGCGGAAATGCACCCGCTGGATTTTGGCGGCTACCTGATTGATACGCCGGGTATCAAAAGTTTGTCGTTTAACACCATGGACAAGCACAATGTGGCGCACAGTTTCCGGGAGTTTTTCAAGCTGTCGGAGGCGTGCAAATTTGGCGGGGCCTGTCTGCACCGCAATGAGCCGGGCTGTGCGGTGCGCAGCGCGCTTGATGCCGGCGAAATCAGCGCCCTGCGCTACAACAATTACCTTTCGCTGCTGGAAGAAGTAGAAGCCCAGAACTACTGGGAGCGCAAAAAATTCTGATGAATTCCCGGGCAAGCTCCAAAACAAAGGTGTCGAACCTGCGCGCAGGTTTTTATTCGCTGCTGGAGCGCGGGGCGGGCATGGTGTTGTCGGTAGGCACTGCGGTCATTTTGCTGCGCCACCTGAGCAAAGCTGATTTTGCGGCCTGGGCCTTGTTTATCCTGATCACCTATTTTGTTGAAATGGGGCGCAGCGGCCTCATCCAGAACGGCCTGATGCGCCACCTGGCACTGCACCGCCACAACAAAGCGGAAGCAGGAGAAATTGCTTCGGCGGCCCTGGCACTCAACCTGGCATTTGCGCTGTTGAGCAACCTTGTACTTTGGGCTTTTTCGGGCTGGATCATGCGTAATTGGGCCGCACCGCAATTGGAAAATGTTTGGGCGGTATATTTTTTCAGCAATATCGCCGCTACTTTTTTGTATCATTTCAATTTTGTGCAGCAGTCGCACCTTGAGTTTCGGGGCATTTTCTGGGCCACATTTTGTCAGCGCGGCCTTTTGCTCGTGTGGGTGCTGTTTTGTGCTTTTTCCGGTCGCGAGTTGCGTTTATTTGAAATGAGTTTGGCCTTGTTGGCCGGCGTTTTGGGCGCAGCGGCGCTTTCTTTTTTATTTGCATCGCCTTTTTTGAGTCCATGGCGCGGCATTTCGAAGGCGTGGTTGTTAAAATTAATCGCCTACGGCAAATATGTGCTGGGCACCAACCTCAGCGCGATGTTGTATAAAAATGCCGACAAATTGGTGCTGGGAAAACTGCTTGGCCCGGCGGCATTTGCAGTGTATGATGCGGCGGGCAAAGTGACGCAATTGGTGGAGGCGCCGGCGTTCAGCATTGCAGCGGTGGTATTTCCACAAAGCGCTGAGCACATGAAAGACGGCGGACCGGCGGCGGCGGCCGGCCTGTACGAGCGCAGCGTTGGCGCTACGCTGGCTATTATTTTACCCTTCGTCCTGTTTGTACTCGTTTTTGCGGAGCCGGTTATGTTGCTTTTTGCCGGCCCTGCCTATGCTGACGCGGCAGGTATTTTACGCCTGACGGCCTTTTTCGGTCTTTTTATGCCTTATGCCGTGCAATTTGGCACCCTGTTGGATGCAACGGGCCGACCGGCGCTCAATTTTGCATACACGATATTTACTGCGGCGCTGAATATTCTGCTGAGTTACTGGTTTATACGCCATGTGGGATTGATGGGGGCGGCCCTCGCAACCCTGACGGGCTACGGCATCAGTTTTTTGCTGATGCAACGATTGCTCTACCGCGAGTATGGGGTACGTTTTTGGCGGGCCTGGAAGTATATTCCTGAATTTTACACGCGCATTTACAAGCGCCTGCGCAAGGCCTGATACTGCTCAGGCACGCCTGACCATTCGGAAGCCCCGACTCCCAAGGCGAACGTAGGGGTTATTGCGCCCTCGATTGGCGCGCCGGCAATTCTCCGGGTTGGAGTCCCAGGCGCCGCCGCGCACGCAGCGGTGTTTGCCCGAGGCAGGGCCGTGGGGGTCGAGCAGGTCGGTGCTTCGGGTGTAGTAGCGGGCATCGTACCAGTCCCAACACCATTCCCATACATTGCCGCTCATGTGGTACAGCCCGAAGGCGTTTGGCGGCAGGGAGTCTACGGCAATGGTTTTTTCGCGGTAATACCCTACTTCTGAGAAATTGCGGGCCAGAAAATCCCGCGCATCAAAATTAATTTTATCGGGTTCAATGCGTTTTGCGCCGTTGGCAAAACGGGCGGTGGCGGGGTTTTGTCCGGCCAGTGCGGCATATTCCCATTCTGCTTCCGTGGGCAGCCGGTAGCCGTTGGCTTTCCAGTTGCAGCGCACCGTCCAGCGTTTTTTATCAAATTCGTTGTGGTTGTTGGTGTCGGGCTGCGTTTTATCAATGGTATAACAAGGTGTGAGGCCGGCCTGCGTGCTGCGCCAGTTACAAAATTCGATGGCGCTGTACCAGTCGGCGTTGAGCACGGGCAATTGCCCGCGCCCCCAGCCATTGGCGGGCAGGGTGTCGCGGCCCACGGCCTTACAAAAAGCGTCGAATGCTTCAAAAGTTACTTCAAACGGGCTGATGTAAAACGGACTGAGGTGTACCCGGTGCGGGGTTTCGTCGGCAGCTAATTGATCGCCCGTGGCATCGCCCATGAGAAAGGCGCCGCCTTTGAGATAAATGAATTGATCGGGCGGATTTTGGGCTTGTAGCAGCAGTGTGGGTAAAAGGCAAAAAATCAGGCAAAGCCTCATTTTGGGGGAAAAAGATGTTTGAAATAAGAATTTTTTAAAATCCCGTCTCTACAAAAGTACAAAAAAACAGATTGTGGCATTGATTTTCCGATGATGTCACAGCTTTGAGTAAAATGCACACATTTTATCATATTTTTCGATTGTAATCGAATTTTATTATAATATTTCTCGTTTATAATCGAGAAATATTATAAAAACGCTTATCCCGGCAGCAGTTTTGAGGTCGTTCAGCCCGATAATTATTTGTCTTTTGTCGCGCCTGCGCCTCAAGGGAATTAAATACCTTTGATGGCGCACTTTATTATAGCCACTGCGAAGTGGTTGTAAAAAATGCATTCTTGCAATCCTTTGAAAATCAGAATAAAAGAATCCATCAATCTTCAAATCCACCCAGATCCGGGTACATGTTTTCAGCAGCCATCAAAATCCTGAAACGGCAGATCAGACTGCAACAACGCTCCTTCCGCGACCGGCGGCGAGGGATTACACCATTGCTGGCCCGTCAAAAAAATACGACCCCGCCACCCGGGTTTGAGCAACATATTGCGTTGCAACAGGACATTAGGGCGGGCTACAATTTTGAAAATAAATGTCGCAACATTTCCCTGGCTGCCGACAAAATAAACGGCCTGCAAATAGCATCCGGCCAATGGTTTTCGTTTTGGGCGACTGTCGGCACACCCAACCGACGACGCGGCTTTTTGCCCTCCCGGAATTTGGTGAACGGACAAATCAGCGAAGCCATCGGCGGCGGCATTTGCCAGGTATCCGGCGCCTTGTACCACTGTGCGCTGCTGGCCGGACTGGAAATCCGGGAGCGCCACCCGCATTCTATGGATATTTATGAGGAACACGAGCGTTTTTCACCGCTGGGCGCCGACGCAACAGTCGTGTACGGCTACAAAGACCTGCGCTTCCAAAATCCATTCCCGTTCCCGATAATGTTGTGTTTAAAAACAGAAAACATGCAATTGCAGGCGGGTATCAGTAGCCCGCAAGCCCTTGCGCCCCGGAGTATTCAGTTTCTGCGGGAAGACAGCGAAAAATACCGAACCGTGCGCACCTGCCTTTTCCTCGCCCCCGATGCAATGGAGGAACTCACGGTTTCAAGGTATTCCCCTCTAAAACACAAAAACACCTAAACACAAAAACACCTAAAAAAATGTACTACCCCCACGTCCGCGACCTGTTTCGCCAGCACGGCAAACCCGACATTGCGCAGGGACAAATGGCTTATATGCGCAACCAGTTTGAATTTTTTGGTTTAAAAATGCCGCAATGGACGGCTTTGAGCAAAACGATCATCGCCGAACACGGTGTGCCGCAAGGCGAGAAACTGAAAGCTTTGGTGCAGGAATGTTTTGCTGATGAGCACCGTGAGATGCAGTATTTTGGCTTGCAATTGGTTGAAAAAGCCATTCGGAAGCAGCCCGAAGATTTTATTGATTTTCTGGAGGCGCTGATTTGTACCCGATCGTGGTGGGATACGGTCGACTGGATTGCCAAGCTTGTGGGTATGCACTTAGAGCGCTACCCGCAGCTGCGCAGGCCCGTGTGCGCGCGTTGGTTGGCCTCCGGCAATTTCTGGCTGCAACGTGTTACGCTGATTTTTCAATTGCGCTATCGCGAAAAAACCGACGTTGAGTTATTGTTTGAAAATATTCGGCAGGTGGCGGCTTCCAAAGAGTTTTTCCTGCAAAAAGGCGCAGGCTGGGCTTTGCGGCAATATTCCAAAACCAACCCGGAGGCGGTGCGGCAATTTATAGAAAATACCGCCCTGGCGCCACTTACAAAAAGAGAAGGTAGTAAATACCTGTGATGTTGCGACGGGACTTATGTACCTTTGCGCCATGAATTGCCGGCAATTTCGCATACTTGTGGTTGTTTGGGTAGCGCTTTGCACCCTGACAACGCCCTTTTTTGCCCAAACGGCAACGAATACAAGCGGAGAAACGACCCTTGTGGCGGCAACGAATCCCTTTGAAATTCAGGCCCGCCTTCCCAAAGTTGTACGGGCAGCAAGCAGTGGCGGTAAAGTTGCCGGCCCGGTCAATCCCTTTGATGTAGTTGCACACCGAGCGCCCGGCGTCACCCTTGATCTGAGTACCGAGCAGGCGCCGCGTTTTCAGCCATTTTCCATATTTCCCAAAGGTGGCGGTATGCAAAATTCTACCCTTGTCGGGATTTTGCTTGCGCTGATTGGTTTTCTGACCTTCTCCGTTTCGGTCAATCGCGGCAGTGTGGGCAAAGCCTGGCGCGGGTTTATGAACGACGGGGCACTCACCCTCCTGCAACGCGAAGCTTATGGGCTGATTGGTCTGACGCCATATTATTTGTTGTATGTCAATTTTTTGCTGAACGCCGCCTTCTTTACCTTTTTGGTGACGCGTTACTTCAGCGACGGCGCGTATAACAATTTCCGTTTTTTGCTCTTTTGTCTGCTGGGAGCCGTTTTTGTATTTTTATTCAAACACGTGCTGCTTGAAGTGGTGCGCCGCTTGTATCCGGTAGAAAAAGAAGTGCAGCGCTACAGTTTTCTGATTTTGGTGTTCAACTGCGTGCTTGGCTTGTTTTTACTGCCGTTCAACTTGGTTTTAACATTCAGCCCGGAACCTTTTCAGGCGCCGCTGATGTTTTGGACATTGGGTTTGATCTCCGTTTTTTACACCTACAGGGCTTTGAGGGCTTTGTTAATTGGCAGTAAATTTTTGTCGGGCGATCTTTTCCATTTTTTGTTGTACCTTTGCACCGTCGAAGCTGCGCCGGTTTTATTTTTGATCAAAACGGCACAGTGGCAGGCAAATTAATCGCACAACCCGTCGGTTTTGAACCGAACAAGAACTATCCCGATAGCGGGGCATTTTCACAAAAACACACTCCCGAATGTCTGCATCCACTGCACCTGTTCAGGAACTTACGCACACCAGAGTACGCAACATCCTCATTTCTCAACCCAAGCCGGCACAACTCACTGCCTACACGGAGCTTGAAAAACGCTTCGGAGTACGCATTGACTTTGTTCCCTTCGTCACGGTTGAAGGATTAACGGAAAAGGAGTACCGCAAGAACCGCGTTTACCCCAATGAGTACACCGCCATCGTGTTTACGAGCAAAAATGCCGTAGACCATTTCTTTCGCCTCTGCGGCGAACTGCGCATCAAGATGTCGGAAGAAACAAAATACTTCTGCGCCACGGAAACCATCGCGAACTACCTCCAAAAGTTCATCATGTTCCGCAAACGCAAAGTATTTAACGGTACAAAGTCTATCACCGAACTCAAAGCCTATGTGCTGCGCAATAAGGAAGAAAAATTCTTCCTGCCTTGCAGCGACCAGGGTAACCCGGAGGTAATGCAGTTTTTCCGCGACCTGAAAGTACCCCTTCAGGAAGCCATCATGTACCGCACGGTTAATACGGATCTGACCGATCTGAAAGACATTAAGTACGATATTATCGCGTTTTTCTCGGCCCTGGAAATCAAATCCATGTTCGAGCAATTCCCGGATTTTAAGCAGGAAGACCGCCGCATCTGCGTTTTCGGTACCGCTGCCAATAAAGCCGTAACCGATCGCGGCATGACGGTGAACATCCAGGCTGGTACGCCCGAAGCGCCTTCTATCGCCGTAGCGCTCGATAATTACCTGAAACATTCAAACAAGGCATAACTAAGTTAAGCTTGTTGATTTTATTAAAAAGCGCTACGCGGAAACCCCACGTGGCGCTTTTTTTATGTCCCCCCTCTCTAATACACTAAACCCCTAAAATACTAAGCAAGAGGGGGAAGGGTTTTAGTGTTTTAGGATTTATGACACTCAAACCCTAAAATACTAAAACACTAAAACCCTCAAACACTAAAACACTTTACGTAACCCTGTCCCCGCCCGGCAAAGCCCTCAAAAACATAATTGCCAGGAAGGAACTCAGGCTGATAATCCCGACGATAATCGGTACGCAACTGATCGCCGGCCCCCGGCTATGCCAGAAACCCGCCGCCGACCACCAGATCATCATAAAGACGTGTATAAAATAAATGCCAAAGCTGCTCTCCGCAAATTTGGCCTCAAATTCGGTTAGCGCAGGCCCGTTGAAGGTCAGGCGCGCCAGCAAAAACCAGCCAATCGCCGCGCCGCCCACTCCGGGCGTGAGGTAATCGTAAAAATAGGGAAAATAGGTGTTGCCATAGGTTTTACAGCCCCACCACGAACCCAGCGCCGTAACAGAAGTGCCCGCCACAATCAGGGCTACGGCAATCCAGACTAATTGCCCCGGCCTGACCGACCACGCGCGTATGCCCGTAGCCGTAGGCGCATCAAAGGGCTTGGCGCCGAGGTAATAGCCCAGTACAAAGTACCCCGCGTTGTTGGTAAACAACTCCATATACAAGCCTACACCAAAATGCAAAAAGGTCAGCATGGCCTTTAAAACCCAGGTGCCAAGTATGCATAACAGGAAAAAATAGCGAAACTCCACCTCGCTTGCCCGCTGTACCCAGGGTTTGAGGATGGGGTAGGTCATGTAAAGCCCCAGAATCAGGTAAATAAACCAAAGATGGTAATAGACGGGGCCTTCAACAAGGCTGCGGAGGGCTGCCGAGAGGCTCGCCGGATGCCCTTCTACCTGAGAAGCATAGATCATATAGGCCAGCATCCAGAACAATGCCGGAATCAGTACCCGTGTAAAACGTCGTTTAAGAAAAGGAATTAAGGGATAATCTTTGCTGAACAACAGAAAGCCGCTGAGCATCACAAACAAGGGCACCGAGGCCCGGCTCAGCGAATTATAAATATTGCCCCACCACCACCAGGAACTGTCGTAATCCGTACGGCCGGCGGCAATCGGTGCGGCGACGTGAATTGTAATCACCATCACCGTGGCGAGATTGCGCAGGCGATCGGCCCAACGCAGCGGAGTAGCGGCAGCATTTGTACTCATAATATACGATCAGAACTCAATTTCCAAACCATCATAGGCAAGCGAAACGCCCGGCGGCAAATTTGCCGCCACCGATTCGTAGGTGCCCATTCTATGGCTGACGTGCGTCAGCCAGGCCTGCCGGGGTTGCAATTGTTCAATGAGGGCCAGGGCTTCTGTGAGGTTGAGGTGGGTGGGGTGCTCGGTGTGGTGCAGCGCATTGATGACTAAGCAATCAAGTCCGCGTAGTTTTTCAAGTTCGGATGGTAAAAGCGTCTTGACGTCGGTCAGGTAGGCTGCCGCGCCGAAGCGAAACCCCAGAATAGGCAGGCGCCCGTGTTGTACGCCGATCACTTCAATATTGAGCAACCCGAAATTAAGGAGGTCGCCAACCGACAGGGGCAGCAGATCAATGCGCGGCAACCCTGGAATAGGGTCGGCAAAAACATATTCAAAGCGCTTTTTTACCTCCTCAGTTACGCGCGGCAGCGCGTGCACAGCCAGCGGTTTGCCGCTGATAAAGTTCAGGGGGCGTATATCGTCTAAGCCAATAACATGGTCATTGTGTTCATGCGTCAGTAAAATGGCATCAAGCCGATTGACGCGGGCGCGCAGCATCTGCCGCCGAAAATCGGGACCGGCATCAATAAGTACATGAACGACGCCGTCGGAGAGTAAGGCGGCGCTGCGTTGCCGGTCGTCGCGCGGGTCCTTGGACGTACATACCGGGCAGTCGCACCCGATAACGGGTACGCCCTGAGAAGTGCCAGTGCCGAGAATCGTCAGTTTCAATTATTTATTTTCGTTATCCCGCTTCCACTTTTCGATCAGCTCGCGTGATTTTTCCGATAAGTCCTCGGGATTGATTTCTACTTTTGTTAAAATTTCGAGCAGGCAGTTGATCCTGGCTTCCGTATCGAAAAACTTGTTGACGACAGCGATACGCCGGTTTTCGACAATACAATAGCCACTTTGAAAATTTCCTTTTTCATAGCGGATGCTGTAGTCCAGTTCACCGAACAATTCTTCGAGTTTTTTCAGAGTAGTCAGGGTGTAACGCATGTATGCTTATCCGAAATTTTGCTGTATTCAGGTGGCCGCGCAAGATGCCTGCCTGATCAACATTGTGAAATTGGCGGCGGCGGCATATCTTCGCATCGGCTGCGCAAATGTAGCCATTATTACTATGCTTATCAACATGCAACTACGATACCTGCTCGCCATTGTTTTATTGGCCTTTAGCCTGAGCCTGCAGGCCCAGCGCGGCCCGCGGCGTTTCGGCGCCGGCATACTGCTTGGCGCTACAGCTTCACAAATCAACGGAGACCTTTCGGCAGGATACAATAAACTCGGCGTCAATACCGGTTTGCGCGGAATTACCCGACTCAATCAGCGAACGGATTTGCAATTGGAAATTTTGTATGCCCAGCGCGGCGCACAGACAGAGCTGATACAAGACCCAGATAACCCTTTCGGTTTTTCGCTCACGTTAAATTATATAGAAGTGCCGGTGATGTGGTCGTATAAAGACTGGCTCATAGAAGGAGACGATGAGCGCGACGACTACTACCGCGTCGCGTTTAATATTGGCCTGTCGTACGCGCGTTTTTTGGGCGCCCGAAGCAAAGACGACCTGAATGCTCTGGCCGCCGTCGCACCCGATTACCTGAAGAAAAATGATGTGAGTTTTTTACTCGGCGCCAATTTCTTCGCTACCCGCAATATCGGCTTCAGTTTCCGCTATGTACGCTCCATCGGGTTTATGTACGACCCGCGCGACTGGCCCAACCCGCCCTACCAACGTGCCTGGCATGGGCATTGCCTGTATTTTCAGGCAGGGTATTTCTTCTGAGTGTTTGAGTGTTTAGGTGTTTTAGTAGTTAAGCTTGTCTATCTGCTCAAACACTAAAATACTCAAACACCCAAACACTTACTCAAAAGTGCGGACAATTACACTTGGGCTTAAACAAGCGGCAGCTTTCCAGTACAAACATGCTGGCCATGATCACGAAAAAAGCTACGCGCCACCAGTTGATCTTTTTCATTGAAGCAGAATTTTAAAAGTTTGCGAAAGCGAAAGTAGTACAAAACGATGGGATACATCGAAAATAGTACACGCTGCCTGCGTTAAAGTTCAATCGGGTGGCGCAAGGGCTGCTTATTTTTTCATCAGCTGCAATTGCCGGGTAGCCAATGCTCTCAGAAATGGTTCTTTGTCTAAACGGCTACAGGCATCAATTTTTGCAATTGCTTTTTTGGAGCTGAAGTGGGCCGCCGATTTTATGGCCATCTTGCGGATACCCGGGTCGTTGTCGTCTACCAGGGCAAAGAAGATTTTACCCGACTGTTTTTCCGTCATGTTTTTAATGCCGGAAGCAGCCGTCACACGCAATAACGCTTCCGGGCTTTGGGCGGCGCGTTCTACAATATTTTTGGCGGCAGCCCCTTTAATCAGGCTGGCTAAATAAACAGCTTTGGTGGCCAAGGCCATATCGCCGCCTTCTGCAAGCGCCTGAATAAACGGCAGGGCAGCCGGGCCTAATTTTTTGGCGCTATCATAGTCCACTTCCTCGGCATCGAGAAAGGCACGGACATCTTTCATTGTTACTGGCATCTTGTTTCAGGATTTAAAGGTGACGTTACTGGCCCGCATGGTATTCACTTCGGTGGCTGCCAGGTCGGGCGGCAGGTTGGTAATATTGGAGGTGCCGTTGCCGGTCATCAGTCGGTTGTTGTCGCCAACATGTCGCAGGCCCAGCACATGCCCCACTTCGTGGGCAAGTGTCCAGACGGTTGCGATACTGGCTACTGCTGCACCCGGACGGCCATTGGGATGGCTGGCGCAACCATTATACGCCGGTGTGGTGGAGCGCACAAAATATACCACTACATCATTGCCCCAGGCATTGTTCCGGTTGCCAAACAGGGTGTTTTGCTCTGCAGTCGTGCTGCCTAAGGTACAGCTGCCAACATCCAGATCGGTGAAGTTGGGGAGGTTGAGATTTTCGGTACTCACCCAGTGTACCCTGATGCCTACCCCTTCATACACCCGCTGCATGGCTTGCACCATTTGCGTGATCGGTATAGTCGGGTTGCTCAACACCTTAATATGCAGGCGCAGGGTTTGTTCGCCGGTTTCAAACTTGTTATCCGCCGTGTTCAGGAGCCAACCGCCAAAGCGCGTGCCGTTTGGCGCCATTACCGGCACATTAAAGGTGATACCATTATAAGTAAATATTCCTATGCCCCAGGGACTGCTCACCAGCAGGTCTATTTTTCCGTCGCCGGTAAGATCGGCAATGGCGTCAAATTTATTATCTGCTGTGTTCAGGAGCCAGCCACCGAAGCGCGTGCCATTGGGCGCCATCATGGGGGCTGTCAGGCTTGCACCGGAAAGTTTTAATACGCCGACACCCCAAGGGCTGGAGATGAAAATTTCCGCGCGACCGTCGCCGTCGTAATCCGCTACCGGCCCGATACGATTATCCAGGGTATTGAGTAACCAGCCGCCAAAACGAGTGCCGTTGCGGGCGAGCATGACGGCGGCGAAGGTGTTGCCGGAGCGCCTGAGAATACCCAGGCCCCAGGGGCTGGTGATGAGTACCTCTCCACGGCCATCGCCATCCAAATCACCGATACCTATAATATGGTTGTCATCGGTGTTGAGGAGCCAGGCACCAAAGCGGGTGCCGTTTTGTTTGATCACCGGCACATCGAAGGTGCTGCCAGTAAAGCGAAACACCCCTATGCCCCAGGGACTGCTTACCAGAATGTCTTCCCGGCGGTCGCCGTCCAGATCGCCGACCGGACTAAAGCGATTGTCGGCCGTATTGAGCAGCCATCCTCCGAATCGCGTACCATTGGGGGCCATCATAGGTACTGTAAAGGTATTGCCGGAGAGTTTGAATACGCCGATGCCCCAGGGGCTGGTAACGAGAATTTCTGTTTTGCCGTCGCCGTCGAAGTCGCCGCAGGGGCCGAAACGGTTGTCGTTGGTGTTGAGCAACCATCCTCCGAATCGCGTACCGTTGGGGGCCATCATCATCGGTACCAGCGTGTTGCCGGAGAGTTTGAGCACGCCAATACCCCAGGGACTGGTAACGAGGATCTCTGTTTTGCCGTCGCCGTCGAAGTCGCCGAGCAAATCGAAGCGATTATCAGTTGTATTGAGCAACCAGCCGCCAAAGCGCGTACCATTGGGCGCCATAACGATTGAATTGAGGGTTCCGCCGGAGCGTTTAAGCACTCCTAAGCCCCAGGGACTGGTGACAAGTATTTCCGAAATACCGTCGCCGTCGAAGTCACTTTTCCAGATGGGCATGGGTTGATTGATTTTTTTGGTAAAAAAATTACTTGATTTAAGGTGTATAAATAGTCGTTTGGGCCCGTTTTCTGTCAATTGGAAAAATATTTAAAAAAAATTTACCCTTACTATTTGCAAAATAAAAAACAGTTGTACCTTTGCGCCCGCTTTGAGCGAGAGGGGAGATAAAAAGCTTCTTAAGTTTGGGGTTGCGGGATTTGAAAGCAGGTTTCGCGAGGTGCTGACGGAGAAAGGTTCAATGAATATTCTCTGGAAAAAAACTTCAAAAAAAGTTAGCAAAGAATTTGGTGGTGTAAAAAAACAGCACGTATCTTTGCAGCCCGTTTCTGAGGTATGATAAATACGGTAGGGGTGGGGAAAAGAAAAGACATTTAATTCCCGGAAGTTGGGAATATAAATAAAGAGTTCATTGACAGTTTGTTAGCGAGGAACTTTGTATCCGCAGAGTTGAAAAACTTAAGGATAAGGTAAGAATGCGAATC
>Ga0075157_10001846_pt1 | contig 12801 bp, 8 predicted proteins | sample JI81BgreenDNA_FD_70967 | JGI IMG/M metagenome (GOLD analysis project Ga0075157, IMG submission 70967) | Wastewater effluent complex algal communities from Wisconsin, to seasonally profile nutrient transformation and Carbon sequestration -... | ecosystem: Engineered > WWTP > Effluent > Algae...
AGCGTCTCATAAATGAACGGGAAGCGTTCTTTCATGAAGCCGGGGGCCTTGTGGCGCACATCGAGATAGACGCAGGGCGCACCGGTGCGTTTGATCTCGTGGTCGATCGCGCGCGCCACGATGTCACGCGGCGCAAGCGAGCCACGGGCATCATGCTTGAGCACGAAGTCCTCGCCTTTTTGATTGATCAACACGGCCCCTTCGCCGCGCAGGGCTTCCGAGACCAGAAACGACCGCGCCTCCGCGCCGCTCGCAGCCGGGTTGTAGAAGCAGGTCGGGTGAAACTGGATAAACTCCATGTTGGCGATGGAGGCACCCGCGCGCCATGCCATGGCCACGCCGTCGCCAGTGGCGGAGTCCGGATTGGTGGTGTAGAGATAGACTTTACCGCATCCTCCGGTGGCGAGGATGACACGGTCCGAGCGGAAAATTTCCACCTCTCCCGTGCCCCGATTCAAGACATAGGCGCCGAGTACCCGGTCATCCGTGACCATGCCGAGCTTGCCGGTGGTGATCAAATCGATGGCAAAATGATTTTCCAACAATGTCAGATTGGGCGTCTGCCGCGCTGTGGCGACGAGAGCCTCGGCGATTTCCCTGCCGGTGGTGTCGCGGGCGTGGAGAATACGCCGCTTCGAGTGGCCGCCCTCTTTTCCTAACGAGTAATGGCCGTTCGTCGCATCAAAATCCACACCGTAGTGAACCAGATCATAGATGGTGCGGCTGCCTTCTTCGATGATGGTGCGGACCACGGCTTCATGGCACAGACCCGCGCCGGCATCGAGGGTATCGGCGATGTGGAGCTCGCAGGAGTCTCCCGGATCGCGCAGGGATTCAGGCAATACCGCGGCGATTCCCCCTTGGGCCCAGGCGGTGTTCGAGTCCAGCAATTTTCCCTTGGTCAGGCAAATCACACGGCCGTGTTGTGCCGCCCGGATGGCGAGGGACAGCCCGGCGATGCCAGAGCCGATGATCAGAAAGTCAGCAGTCACGATCGGGTGGGGCAGGCCTCAGTCCTCTTCGAACTTGCGGTCGATCAAATCGGAGAGTGCGCTCATGGCGGCCTCTTCATCGGTGCCATCGGTCGTCACCGTGATCACCGAGCCGTGACCGGCGGCCAGCATCATCAAGCCCATGATGCTTTTGCCCTCCACTTCCTCGCCATCCTTTTCGACGCGAACATCGCAGGTGTAACGATTCGCAATTTTCACAAACTGCGCGGCGGGCCTGGCATGAATGCCGAGTTTGTTCTGAATGGTGAGTTCGCGGGTGATAGCCATGTGGTGAGAGCAATTAAGACAATTTCCCCACGGATGGAAAGCGAAAAATCATGCATGCCACGGAGCGATCAGATCACGCCAAGGTTTTTGCCGACCTTGACAAACGCATCGATCGCCTGATCGAGCTGCGCCGTGCTGTGAGCGGCGCTGATCTGCGTGCGGATGCGGGCCTTGCCTTGCGGCACCACGGGATAGAAGAAGCCGATGGCAAAGACTCCGTGGTCCAGAAGTTTACGCGAAAAGTTCTGCGCCAAGGTGGCTTCGCCCAGCATCACCGGGGTGATGGGATGATCCTTGCCGCTGATGGTGAAACCGGTCTGCTCCATCGCCTTGCGGAAGTAGGCGGTGTTCGCCTTGACCTTGTCCGCCAGCTCGGTGGACTCCTCCAGCATTCGGAACACTTCCAACGACGCCGCGACGATGACCGGTGCGATGCTGTTGGAGAAAAGATAGGGTCGTGAACGCTGGCGCAGCAGCTCGATGATTTCTTTTTTCCCCGAGGTGTAGCCGCCGGATGCTCCGCCCAGCGCTTTGCCGAGGGTGCCGGTGGTGAGATCGATCTTGCCAAAAAGGCCACAGTGCTCATGTGTGCCGCGACCGCGGGCACCGAGGAAACCGGTGGCGTGGCAGTCATCGAAGTGGACAATGGCACCGTATTTGTCCGCGAGGGCATGCACCTGATCGAGTGAGGCAATGATGCCATCCATGGAAAACACGCCGTCGGTGGTGATGAGTTTGAAACGCGCGCCGTCCGCCGTGGCCTGTTGCAGTTGCTTTTCCAGATCCGCCATGTCGTTGTTGGCATAGCGGTAGCGCTTGGCCTTGCAGAGGCGCACGCCATCAATGATTGAGGCGTGGTTGAGCGAATCGGAAATCACGGCATCGGCCTCGGTCAGCAAGACCTCGAACAGACCGCCATTGGCATCAAAACAGCTAGGGTAGAGAATGGTGTCCTCGGTGCCCAGAAAGCGGGAGATGGTCTCCTCCAGCTCGCGGTGCAGTGTCTGGGTGCCGCAAATGAAACGCACGGAGGCCATGCCGAAGCCCCATTTCTCCAGTGACTTGCGCGCCGCCTCCACCACGCGGGGATGATCGGCGAGGCCGAGGTAGTTGTTGGCGCACATGTTGATCACGCTGCGGCCATCTTCTAACAGAATTTGCGAGTTCTGCGAGGAGGCGATAAAACGCTCGGATTTGTAGAGCCCGTCGCTCTGAATTTGCGCCAGCGTCTGTTGATAGAAGGAAAGTTGCTCTGGTGTGATCACAGGCGCATTCTTAAACCCGCTTCGTCGCGATGCAAAGAATTATTTGCGAAAAATTGTATTGGCGTTAGAGGCAAATTACAAGCGGACTTCAATCGCCGCGCTGGCATGGCGGGCCTTGGCACGGGCCTTTTCGATGTCGGCATCCCGCGCCAGAGCCACGCCCATGCGCCGCTTTCCATCGACGTTGGGTTTGCCAAAAAGGCGGATTTGCGTGTCGGGCTCGGCCAGTGCTTGTTCGAGATTGCCGTATCCGATGGCGGTTGAAGTACCCTCGACCAGAAGCACGGCGGAGGCGGATGGCCCGAGTTGACGGATGGCGGGAATCGGCAGGCCGAGGATGGCACGCGCATGCAGTGCGAATTGCGAGAGATCCTGCGAGATCATCGTGACCATGCCGGTATCGTGCGGGCGTGGCGATACCTCGGAAAAAATGATGTCCTCGCCTTTGACAAAAAGTTCGACGCCGAAAATACCGTAGCCGCCGAGAGAATCGGTGATCGCCAGGGCGTATTCTTGCGCGCTTTGGCGGGTGACTTCGCTCATCGCCTGCGGCTGCCAGCTTTCGCGGTAGTCGCCGTCGATCTGGATGTGGCCGATGGGTTCGCAAAACGAGGTGCCTCCGCTGTGCCGCACGGTGAGCTGGGTGATCTCGTAGTCGAAGTCCACGAAGCCCTCGACGATGACTTTTCCTTTGCCGGCGCGACCGCCTTTTTGCGCGTAGTCCCACGCCGCTTGGATGTCTTCCTGACGTTTCACGGTGCTTTGGCCCTTGCCGGAGGAGCTCATGATGGGCTTGACCACGCAGGGCAGGCCGATTTCGGCAATGGCGGCGTGAAATTCCTCTTCATTCTCGGCAAAGCGATAGGGGGAGGTGCGCAAGCCCAACTCCTCCGCTGCCAGCCGACGGATGCCCTCGCGGTTCATCGTCAACTGTGTCGCACGGGCCGTGGGGATCACGGTGGCCAGACCCTCGGCTTCGATGGCAGCAAGTGCATCGGTGGCGATCGCCTCCACCTCCGGCACGATGAGGCGGGGTTTCTCTTGCTCGATCACAGCACGCAGGGCGTCGCCGTCGAGCATGTTGATCACATGAGAGCGATCGGCCACCTGCATCGCCGGGGCGTTCGCATAGCTGTCCACCGCGATCACTTCCACGCCGTAGCGTTGCAGTTCGATCACGACTTCCTTGCCCAATTCGCCGGAGCCACAGAGCATGACGCGTGTTGCGCCTGCGGTAAATGGTGTGCCTATGCTTGCCATGCGCCGATCATACTTGGCGTTCGCTGCCGCGGTAAAGGGCAATTTGCACTGGGGGGAATCACAGCACTTCCTGTTTTTGCAAGGTCATGCGTACATCGCCGATGAAGGCTGCCACGCGCAGTTCCAGCGGCACACGGTGCTGATCATCGCTGATCCACAAGGTGGCGGTTTTCATTTTGGTGTAGGGCACAAGTGTGAGGTCCGATTTGATTTTCTCCAATTGGATCTTGAGCTTGATCGCATCTTTCCCGTTCAATTTTTCGCGTCCCATCACTTGAATGTTGGCGAGGTAGGGAGTTTTGAACGGATGGATCACCTGGGTGATGGTGTCGCCTTGGTTCAGATCGTGGCTGCGGATGAAAAGCATCACGGAAAAGGCATCGAACACCGGAGTGTGGGAAAAGTCCTTCTGCTTCGTGCGATCGCGTCCGGTGGCGTGGGGGCGGGAAATTTCGGTCACGTGGACATCTTTGCCTTGGAATTTCACAGTCGTGACCAGGGTTTCTTCTTTGTCCGTCTCATTGCAGTGGACCAGCAGAGGGCTGAGCGTGAGCCTTTGCACTTTTCCGGTCATGTCGAATCGATAGGGAAACAACTGCGCCGCCACGCCCTGGCTGCCGCCCTCGCAAAAGCAGTGGAGGGTATCCGCCGTGCTGCCTTTGCTGCCGAAGGTGAACTGCACGCGGCCCGCGGCGATCTGACCATTCCATGACAGCGAGTAGTCGAGCTTTTGCGCCGCAATGGCGGGGTGCTTGCCCGGTTTGCTGTCGGTGATGCGAGTGGCCCATGCAGGCTCAGCCGCTTGAGAAACCCATGATCCTAACGAAAATGCGAGGGCGCAAATGATTTTCATGACTTCCGGTGGACGCAATCCGACCTGGAGTTATTCAGATTTTTCCCGCTTTTCTCCGGCATCGCCGTGGTCCGGCTCTTCCCCTTCCTCGGTGGCGGCAAAGTGATCGTGACTGTAGGGATCATGAGGGGCATACGGATCATGTTCCTCCCGCTGTTCTTCGCCCGGCACATCGTCCTCCGAGGAGGCGCTGTCGCCAGGTGACATGGCCAGCAAGCGCGCGAGCCGCTCCTCTTCTTCTTGCTTCTCCCGTTTCTTTTGCTTTCTGGCATCGAACCAGGCGAGCCAGATGGAAATTTCATAAAGCAGAATCATCGGCAGTGCCAGCAGTGCCAGTGTGAAGGCATCGGGCGTCGGTGTGATCACGGCGGCCAGCACCACGATGGCCACCACCGCGTAGCCACGGGTGCGGCTCATGAGCTCGTAGTTGAGCAGTCCGATTTTCACCAAGACCCAGACGACCACAGGCAGCTCAAAGCACAGACCGAAGATCAGTGTGAATTGCGTGGCAAAGGACAGGTAGTAGCCGATGCGCCATTCGTTGGCGATACCCATGGATTCTCCGTAGGAATAGAAAAACTCCAACACGCTGGGCAGAATCCACAGATAGGCAAACAGCACGCCACTGAGAAACAGGCCGAAGCCGATGGCGAGAGCGGGGATGATCGCTTTTTTCTCATGCTGGTGCAGTCCTGGCATGACGAACTGGAGGACGTAGAACAAGAGCAGGGGAAAGGCGAGCACTGAGCCCGCGAAGAACGCCAGTTTCATCGAGAGCATGAACGCCTCCGTGGGGTTCAGCGAGCTCATGAATTTGAAGCGATCACGTGTGCCCGCCATCGCATCCGGTTTGCCGACCAGCAGTTCCTCTAACAAACTTTTCTGATCGGCGTCGAGGGTGACAAGCGTTGCGACGAAAGCCGCTTTTTTTTCCTCGGGCAGGGAAATGGCGGCGCGATAGCAGGAGGCGACGATGACTCTGGCTCGATCCTCGGGCGGCAATTGCTGGAGATAGATCTCATGCATCGATTCCGGCAAGTGGGCGAGGACTTCCGATGCCGTCTTGGCGGTTTCCCACTGGTCGGCGTTGAGTTTGCCGGACTTCGGCAGTTTGTTCGCGGAGTGAATTTCCCACACATCGCTGATGGGCTTGCGCAGGATCTCCATCAGTTCATCGCGATAGGAAAAGCAAACGACGGTGGTGATCAGCAGCGTGACCACCACACGGGTGACCATGATGCGCAGGTCTTCCAAGTGTTCAAGAAAGGGCTTTTCCGCATCGGGATTGGCTTTATCGCGAAGTTGAAAAACTTTTTTAAGCAGGAACATCGGAGCGGAGGCTAGCGTAGCTTGCGGGCGAGCGCAAGGATGGCGTGAGGGGGAATGCGGTTGGCGAAACTCCCGTATCGTGGCGGGCAATCGTAGAATGACATGAAGGAAATGCGCCTTATCCGGCGTTTTCCTGTGATGCGTGCACTGATGGGCCTGGGGATGATGGCGTGTGGGATGTTCTTGCTGACCGCAGAGGAGTCTCATGAATACGACTATGTGCGATCGGCACCTTGCAAGGAGCTGTTGGTCAAGCCCCGCCGCGTCCCGGATGATTGGCGGACACGCACGGCGGCGGTTTCGCTCAATCAGGCGTGGGAAAAAGATCGCTCCCAGCCGTGGTTCGTGGAGCTGCAACGCGACGGCGCGCGCTGGGTGGAAGCAGGCATCGCACATGGCCATCAGGACTGCGTGGGCTGGGGACTGCGGCAACTGGAATGGGGATTTGCCCGGATGAAACAAGATGGCTCTTTCGACTGCGGGGATCCTTTTCACAGCGCGAGTTTTCTGGTGGAAAGCACCGCGCGCTCCTTGCTTCTGCTGCGGGCCTCCGGTCAGGAACAGGTTCATGCCGCGAGCGTGCGCCAGCTCATGCTGCCGCTGCTGACCTGCTCTCGCTGGCTGGCATCGCCCGCGAACGAAAAAACAGCGGCCAAGCAACGCATCTACACCCATCGGCGTTTTGTGTTAGCCTGTGCCATGCTGCAAACCTCCCAGCTGCATGATGACGAACCTCTCCGTCGCAGCGCGGCACTGATGCTGCGCGATGGGCTGGGCATGCAGCGGCAGGACGGGGTGTTTCCGGAAAAAGGCGGTCACGATAGCAGTTATCACGCGGTCTCCCTGATCTATCTGCAACGCTATGGCTGGACGGTGGAGGATGCCGGGCAACGGCGCGACTGCGATGCGGCGGCACGGCGCGGCGTGGCCTGGTTGCGTGGTCGAATCGATGATCAGGGTCGCGTCAATGTCGCGGGAAACACCCGCACCGGACAGCAGCAGGAGGTGGGGAGATCCGGCGTGATCAAGCAGGTGAATTTCCCTGAGGTGGCCACCGCTTTGATGATGCATGCGCAGCGCTGCGATGACCCGGCGGCAGGGGAAATGGCTCGCCGGGTGCTGCGGGAACGCAGTGTTATTTCGCGTTGATGCGGGTCTTTGCAATCGTGCAGTTCGGGGCTTGGGCCGTGATTTCCCACGCTCCTCCCGGGGCGGCGTTGGCTGGGGCTGGGGGGAGAGTCAGGCTGCCTTGGGCTTTGCCGCGGATTTCTGTCATGCCTTCGGCCAGTCCGAGAATGGCACGGATGATTTTTTGGGCCTCCTCGTCATTGACGGCGGTTTGGGGCGGCATGGGGATTTCCCCCCAGGCACCGGCACCTCCGGTTTTGAGTTTTTTCTGCAAGGTTTCAGCGGCCTTGGCATCATCGCGATAGCGCATGGCCACGTTGAGATAGGCAGGCCCCACTGAAGGGGTGTCCACCTGATGGCAGGCGAGACACTGCTTCGCGGTGATCAGCTTCGCTTCATCGGCGGGCAGCGTGGGGCCACCGGCATCGTGGCCAGTGGGAGGAATGTAGCGCGCGCGCACCACCAGGTCCTTTTCTGCCGGGGCGGCATCGATCTTGAAGGCAATCGTTTCGCCGAATCCGAGTTTGCGGGGATTGCCCGTCAAATTCATTTTCAGCTCCGGTTGGTTCGCCGCTCCTAACAATACACGGGCGATGCCGCGCTGGCCCGCCGCATCGGTTGCCACGGCGCGCAGTTGATCCGCCCCGGCATCGGTCAGTGCGACCTTCGACCCAGTGCCGATCTTGCGGTCCTCCGTCCCCTTGGTCAGATACCACACGACCTCGCAGGTCTGGTTTTCCGGGTCCTTGACGGTGGCCTCGTAATTTTGTCCCTGCGTGGCTTTGATGCTGATCTGTGGTGGCTGGTTGCCGCCGTCGGGAATCAGATGCCGAAGCCGTCCGTTTTTGTTAAAATACCAGTCCGAACCATATTCGAGCAGATAGATGCTGCCGTCCGCCGCCATCTCCATGTCCATCGGGTGTTGCAGTCCCTCTAACAAAATCTCCATTTTCACGAACTTCTCCTGCTCGTCGAGCTTCACCTTCCACGCCTTGTTGCGCATCCAGTCGTAGGTGATGAGGGTACGGTCATCTTCCTGACCGAGGAGGTTATACTTGCGCGATGCCTCGTAATAAAACACCGGTCCTGCCATCGCATTGCGGCCGCCTTGACCCATCAAGGGGAATTCCTTGCTGGCACTGTAGGGATACCAAATGAATGCCGCGCGTGCGGCTGGCAGCACTTCCAGTCCCGTGTTGATTTTTGAAGGATTTTTCGGCGCGGCGGGGTCGGTCATGTCGCCAATCGTGCCGTTGGTGAAATCGACGATCGGATAGGGCTTGTTGTCCGCCACCAGAAAGGGCCAGCCGTGATTCCCCGCGGACTTCGCCTGGTTGATTTCATCATGTCCGGCCGGGCCTTTGGGCGACGGGTTTCCGGCATCGGGTCCCACTTCCCCCCAGTAAATGGTCTGGGTTTTCGGGTCGATGGATAGGCGGAACGGGTTGCGGCATCCCATCACATAAATTTCCGGACGCGTCTTCGGTGTGCCGGGAGGAAAAAGGTTGCCGGGCGGGATGTCGTAGCCTTTTTCCGTCGGCTTGATGCGCAGGACCTTGCCGCGCAGATCGTTGGTGTTGCCCGCGCTGCGCATGGCATTGGCGTGGTCGTGGCCATCGCGATCATCGATGGGTGCCACGCCCGCGCTGGCGAAGGGATTGGTGTTGTCGCCTGTGCTGAGGTAGAGCAAGCCGTCCTTGCCGAACGCAAGGGAGCCCGCCTGATGGCACACGCGGTCGCGCCGGTCGGTGGGAATTTCCAACAACATCTGCTCCGAGCTCAGGTCCAACAATCCGTTTTTCAGCGTGAAACGGGAGAGACGGTTGAGCATCTTGTCCGGCGCGCTGTAGAAAAGATAGAGTCGTTGATTGTTGGCGAATTGCGGGTCCAGGGCCAATCCCAGCAGACCATCCTCGCGTGCCCAGGCGCTACCTTTGTCCTCCTTGCGCAAGGCGGTCACGGACACGGTACCGATCTCCATCACCGCCCCTGTGCCGGGAACCACGCGCAATACCCGCCCCTCGCGCTCGATCACATACACGTCCCCATTCGGAGCGAGACTTATTTCCATCGGATCCCGCAGGTCCGAGGCCACGAAGGTGGTTTGCAGCGCGCCGTGGAGGGAAAGCGGCCAGAGCAAGGAACAGACGATGAGAGGCTTGATCGACATACGAGCGAATCTACGCGACTCAGCCACGCCGCTTATCGTTTCTTTTGGGAAAAACCGGAAGATGCGGGTGGGCATGCCGTGGACAAGAAAAGTCGCTGATTTCCACTGGCGGGATGAAATGGTGTCAGTTGAGGGATATCTGCCCCTATCTGCGGTGAGTCCAGCATCGTGGGAGCGAACGATGAGCGTGTTCAAGAATTGAGATCGATGTATGCCGCAGGTTGGTATTGCACGATGGCGAAATTGCGGGTGACGAGTGTCTCGTTTTCGATCTGGTCGCGTGTTTTACGGACCCGGTATTGCCAGATTTCGTTGGTGCGATAGAAGACGTTGCCGATTTTCACAAAAGCGTGGTTTTTTTCCTTCACGTGGTATTTGTGCTCGAGATCGCGATCGCAGCGCAGTTCTCCTTCGAGGGTTTTGTCGGTGAGCCACAGACGCAGTTGATAGGTGTCCGCGGTGTTGTTGCGGAATTGGTAATCGACGTAGTTGTAGAAAATCGCTGCGCCGGTGCCGAAGGGGATGATGCGGCCTTCATCGGGAAAGGGATCGTAGCTGTGTTGGCTGCGCTCCACCACGGTGAGCGGACTGTGCAGAACGAGCCAGTGAATGAGGTTGGCGATCTGGCAAATGCCGCCGCCGATGCCGGAAATCGCCTTGCCGCGGCTGAGTTGTAGGCCTTCCACAAAGCCGCGCTTGCGGCTGGGTTTGCCGACAAGGCGACAGAAAGAAAATGTTTCCCCCGGCCGGATGATCACTTCATGCAGGCAGCCGACGGCAATGCGCAGGTTGATGACTTTGTTGTGCTGGAGTTGCGGATCGGTATCGCCGAGCTTGCGCATGAGCAGTGAGGAGTGTTTGTGCACACGATGGCCCATGACGCCGGGTGAGCGGGTGGTGGCGAATGGCTCGCGCTGTATCCGCCAGGCGAGATGGCGTTTGAAGCGGAACCAGCGTGTGCCGAGCTCATAGACCAAGCGGCTGCGGTGGCTCAGGCGATCACAGCCGACCGTGGGTAAAGTGTCGGGGATGTGGAGGGAACCGTGCAAGGAGGGGGAATTGTTTTGAGGGAGGACGGGCAGGGCGGCGGGACGCTTCCGCCACGGTTAACGGTCGAGATCGAGGTCGTCGAAAGTGGGGATGGGTGCTTTTTCCGGTTTGTGGAATTTGAGCAGGGCTTTGCCGGCGCGGGCTTGGAGGGTTTTCCACTCGGTGTATCTGTCGTCCTTGTTCATGTGTGCTTTCACTCCTCCACGGAGGCGGGTGACCTCGATGTATTCGATGACATCCTGGAGGGCTTTGGCGGCGGTTTTCGCATCGGCGGGGCTGAGGTTTTTCATGCCTTCGGCGTTGGCGATGAGGCTTTCGGCGGCGGTGCCGACGCCCAGTTTCAGGCAGACCATGAGCGTGGCGAGTGCGCGGGCTTCGTGGATCTGGCCTAACAGTTTGATGATGGTGGGCTCGAGGTGGTGCTTGAGCATGGCATCGGCGAAGTCCATGCGCGCGGTGCTGGAGATGTCGTTGTAGCCTTTGGGGCCGATGACCATGCGCCGTGCGGAGCTGGCGGCGACGATTTGCGCGCGCTTGGGACTGGCGGCGGCGAGCTCGAGCATGAGCGCATCAGCGGCGCGGTTGGGGGAATAGGACAGGGCGGTGGCGATATCAGCCAGTGTGCGTGCGTCGTCTTTTTCAGCGAGTTTTTTGAGGGCTTTGAGACTGGTCTCATCGCCGATCTGGCCGAGCAGATAGAACAACACGGTCTGGGCATCGGGCGGCGTGGAGCTTTTGGTCTTGAGGATGGCGTCGCGCAGCACGGTGGAGGTGGCAGGGTCCAGGCAGAGTGGCACCAGAGCGTCTTCGCAGCCGAAGAGTTCGACGCGATCGGTGGTGGCCACGAGGTGGGCGATGAGGTCGGGGATGGCGGCGGCACCGCTGATGGCGGCATGGGCTTGGGCGGCAGCGGCGCGGACGATGGCGGAGTCGTGCTTGAGGGATTCCTTGGCGAGCGGAGCGGCGGCTGCATGTTTTGCGGTGCCGAGCACGGCGAGGATGCCGGCCTGGTCATGCGGGGATTTAGCGCTGGAAAAAGAGGCGATGAGCGTGGAACCGCCACCGGACTTGATGAGCTTCACGGCAAGGTTGCGGCTGTGATCACGAATGCGCCAGTAGTCGTTGCCCAGGTAGGGCACGAGGTCTTCGAGTGCCTCGGCATCGAGCAGCTCGACGAGCGCATCCATGGCTGCGATTTGGCAGAAGGTATGGCGGCTTTCCGGATCGGCAAGGGCGCTGCGACAGAATTTGATTTTCGCACCGGTGCCCTCGGCGGCGGCGAGTTGCTGTAGGAAGAGTTTTTTCGCGTCATCGGCAATGCTGGGCATGGAGGACGGAGCTTTGTTCGCCTCGATGGTTTTCAACAGGACACTGAGCGGGGCGGTGACGGTTTTCCAGTTGGTGGAGTCGTTTTTGACCTCGACGATTTCGCTGGGGCTGGCGATGAGGATGGTGCGGATTTCATCGGTGAGGTCGGTAAACACTCCCGGGTATTTGGCGACAATCGCGGGGTTGACGAGAGGATCCTTGAAGCCGGAATCGCCGCGGATGCGGCGCGGGATTTCCGCCTTGATACGGATGCGGTGGGCGTTGGATTGGATGCCCTCGAGGTAACCGAACTGTGCCAGCATTTCCTGGGCCGGGGTATTTCGCGAGCCGAACATCTGGTCATAGACCTGTTCTTCCTCGGCGATGAAGGTGAGTGGTCCGGCGAGACGGATGACGGTGTCTTTGTCCCAGATGCCGATCTTCGACTCGACAAAAGGCCCGCCGCCGGTTTCCTCGAGAATGAGGTTGGTGAGGGCGTGGGTCACGAGCTCCTCCTCGATGCCGGATTGATAGGGCTTTTTGCTGATGGCGGCCTCGGATTTCAGCAGGCTGTTCTGGATGGCATTGCGGACGCTGTTCGGGGCGAGTGCGCTGCGCTCGGCGACGGCGGTCTTGAGCAGCGCGACCTGGATTTCCTCGTCCTGCGAGGTATTGTTGATGGCATTGATGGCCGCGATGCGAACAAAGTCCATGGGGTCGTTGAGCAGAGGAGTGATTTTTGATAGATTTGAGAGGACAGTGTCGTTGCCACAGGCTTCGATGGCACTGAGAGAGCCCTGGCGGTAGCGGGCGCTTTCGTGGGTCAGCAAAGTGACGAGGCGCGGTAGGATGGCGGCGTCACCGGCCAGCGAGCGTTTGGCGAGCTCGGCAGCGATCTGCTTGCGGGTCTTGGGCATGAACATGTCGAGCAGATCGAAGAGCTCGTCGGTAGAGCGCTCGATCCATGGTTTGCCAGCGAGATTGTTGAGGTAGTCGTTGTTGAACTGGCCCTGCGCAGTGGCGAGGAACTGTTTGGTTTCGCGTTCGGTGGGGTAGAGTTTCTCATCGAGGTCCTTGCCGGTGATGAGGGTTTGCTTGTAGATGACGGCTTGGTGGAAAATCTCAGTGGCGGTAGGGTCGTGGAGAGTTCTGTATTTT
>Ga0075157_10001849_pt1 | contig 12788 bp, 5 predicted proteins | sample JI81BgreenDNA_FD_70967 | JGI IMG/M metagenome (GOLD analysis project Ga0075157, IMG submission 70967) | Wastewater effluent complex algal communities from Wisconsin, to seasonally profile nutrient transformation and Carbon sequestration -... | ecosystem: Engineered > WWTP > Effluent > Algae...
CCCAATCGTTTTTGCAATGGCAAATCCAATTCCAGAAATTGATTATGATTTAGCGATTGCTACGCGTGACGATATTATCATGGCAACTGGTCGTTCAGATCATCCTAATCAGGTAAATAACGTACTTGGTTTTCCATACATTTTCCGTGGCGCATTGGATGTTCGAGCGACTAAAATTAACGAAGCGATGAAAATGGCTGCGGTTCGAGCTTTGGCAGCTTTGGCAAAAGAATCCGTGCCAGAACAGGTGAATATTGCTTATGGAGAAACAAGATTAAATTTTGGGAAAGAATATATTATTCCAAAGCCATTTGATCCAAGATTGATTGCCGTAGTTGCACCAGCAGTTGCAAAAGCGGCTATGGAAAGTGGCGTGGCATTGAACCCAATTTCCGATTGGGAAAAATATGAGGAAGAACTTCTTGACCGATTAGGTTCTGATAATAAAATGGTTCGTTTGTTGACCAACAGAGCAAAAACAGAACCAAAGCGAGTGGTTTTTGCCGAAGCCGATCATTTGGATGTGTTGAAAGCAGCCCAAATTGCTCACGAAGAAGGAATTGCTAAGCCAATTTTACTTGGAAACAAAGAAGTGATTTTGGAACTCAAAGAAGAACTTGGTTTTGATGCCGATATTCCAATTTTTGATCCAAAAACTAGCGAAGAAGACAAACGCCGATTAGAATATGCTCAGATTTTTTGGGAAGCAAGACAACGCAGAGGAATTTCGTTGCTCGATGCTCAAAAATGGATGCGCGAACGCAATTATTTTGCCGCAATGATGGTTAATCACGGCGATGCTGATGCCATGGTTTCAGGATATTCAAGAAGTTATCCTTCTGTGGTAAAACCGTTAATGCAATTGATTGGAAAAGCACCGGGAATTTCCTTGATTGCTACAACAAATATGATGATGACCAATCGCGGACCAATGTTTTTATCCGATACTGCAATAAATCCAAATCCAACCGCAGATGATTTGGCAAAAATTGCTTTGATGACCGAAAAAACAGTTCGAATGTTTGGAATGGAACCAGTTATTGCTATGGTTTCGTATTCTAATTTTGGTTCTTCTACTAGTGAAAGCGCTACTAAAGTTAGAGAAGCCGTTGCTTATCTTCATAAATATTATCCCGATTTGATTGTGGATGGCGAAATTCAAACTGATTTTGCTTTAAATTCAGATATGCTAAAAGAGAAGTTTCCTTTTTCAAAATTAGCAGGAAAGAAAGTCAACACGATGATTTTTCCAAACTTAGAATCGGCAAATATCACCTATAAATTACTAAAAGAACTCTATAAAGTAGATTCTATTGGTCCAATTATGCTTGGAATGGAAAAACCAGCGCATATTTTCCAACTGGGTGCAAGCGTAGAAGAAATGGTCAACATGGTAGCAGTAGCAGTAGTTGACGCACAAGAAAAAGAAAAAAGAAGAAAGATGATTCAAGTAAATTTATAGATTTTTTTAACATTAGTTCAAGTAAAAACACTCTGTTAGAGAATTTTATTATATTTGAAATGACTTTTTAATCAAAATGATAGCACATATTCAAGGCAAATTAGTAGAAAAAACACCAACCGAAGTTGTGATTGATTGCAACGGAGTTGGCTATCACATTCATATTTCTTTGCATACTTATTCTTTATTGCCAGCAACCGATTTTATCAAGCTATTTACTTTTTTACAGGTAAAAGAAGATTCGCATTCGCTTTTTGGTTTTGTAGAAAAATCAGAACGCGAGTTGTTTAAACTATTGCTTTCGGTTTCGGGAATTGGTGCCAGTATTGCTAGAACGATGTTGTCTTCATTGGATCCAAAGCAAATTATCCATGCTATTGGTAGTGGCGATGTTGCTACAATTCAATCTATTAAAGGAATTGGAGGCAAAACGGCACAGCGCGTAATCTTGGATTTAAAAGAAAAAGTGTTAAAAATCTATGATTTAGATGAAATTTCGATTTCTTCACACAATATTAACAGAGAAGAATCGTTATCTGCCTTGGAAGTTTTAGGATATCAACGAAAAGCATCTGAAAAAATTGTCGATAAAATTATCTTAGATAATCCGTCGGCAACGGTTGAAATGATTATCAAACAAGCCTTAAAAAATTTATAATTTTTGGAAACAAATTACCATACTTTTTTTTCAAATAAACTAATTAAAATTGTTTTAGTACTAATTTCTTTAGTTAGTACAAATGCATTTTCACAAGTTGAAGAAGACGATAAACCAAAAGACTCGGTTGGATATAAAACGGGTAGAGTTGAAATTGATAATCCAAATAGTATTGTCAATGCCTATACCTATGATCCAATAACGAATCGATATATTTATACAAGTACTTTTGAAGGATTCAATATTAATTATCCTATAATCTTAACGCCAAAAGAATATGAAGAATTGGTTCTTAGAGAATCGATGCGTTCTTACTACAAGCAAAAATCAAAAGCTATTGATGGAAGAGGAACCGAAGCGGATAAGAAAGATTTGTTGCCAAGATATTACGTTAATTCAGGATTTTTTGAAACTATTTTTGGTTCCAATACGATAGATGTAAAGCCAACTGGTTCGGTTGAAATGGATTTAGGGGTTCGGTATACCAAACAAGATAATCCAGCATTTTCGCCAAGAAATAGAGCGCAAACTACTTTTGATTTTGACCAAAGAATTTCAATGAGTTTGATGGGAAAAGTAGGAACGCGATTAAATGTTAATGCTAATTATGATACTGAATCAACATTTGCTTTCCAAAATCTAATCAAACTTGAATATGCGCCAACCGAAGATGATATCATTCAGAAAATTGAAGTTGGTAACGTTAGTATGCCACTAACGAATTCATTAATTCGTGGTGCGCAAAGTCTTTTTGGGGTAAAAGCACAATTACAATTTGGTAAAACAACTATTACGGGAGTTTTCTCTGAACAAAAATCACAAACGCGTTCAGTAACCGCTCAAGGTGGTGGAACAATTCAAGATTTTGAATTATTTGCCTTAGATTATGATGCGGACAGACACTTTTTCCTTTCGCAATATTTTAGAAATAAATATGATAGAGCGCTTGAAAATTATCCTTTCATAAATAGTAGAGTTCAAATAACTAGAATTGAAGTTTGGGTTACAAATAAGCAAAATAGAGTTAATGGAACAAACAATAATCTAAGAAATATTATTGCACTTCAGGATTTGGGTGAAGGAAAATTAAACGCAATTCCAGATAACGATGTGGTGGCAATTTCAAATCCACCAGCAAATTTCTTTTTAACTCCAACGGAGTTAGCGCCAGATGTTTTGCCTGACTCTGAAGGAGATTTACCTTCAGATAATAGAAATAATAGATATAATCCAGGTAGAATTGCTGATCCAAATTATTTACTAAAAAGTGAAATTAGAGAAGTTGTAACAGCAAGTCAAGGGTTTCAAAATACTGGAGTAAGCGAAGGAACGGATTATGCAAAATTAGAGAATGCAAGAAAATTAAATCCAAACGAATATACTTTTCATCCTCAGTTAGGATATGTTTCATTACAACAACGTTTGGCTAATGATGAAGTTTTAGCTGTAGCATATCAATATACCATTGGTGATCAGGTTTATCAAGTTGGAGAGTTTGGAACTGATGGAGTAGAGTCTACTTCGGTTTCAGGAACTGCGGACGATCCAAATGTTGCAACAAATTGTTTGATTTTAAAAATGCTGAAAAGTAGTTTAACTAATGTTCAAAAACCAATTTGGAATTTATTGATGAAAAATATTTATCAAATTCCAGGTGGTTTTCAACTACAGCAAGAGGATTTTCGTTTCAATATTCTTTACACCGATCCATCACCAATAAATTATATTTCACCGGCAAATTCCTCATCTCCACTTCCAGTTGGAGTAGCAGAAACACCATTGATTAAAGTTTTCAACGTTGATAAATTAAATTTTAACAATGATCCACAAAACGGAGGTGACGGTTTCTTTGATTTCTACCCAGGTTTGACAGTAGATCAACAAAATGGTAGAATTATCTTTACTACGGTAGAACCATTTGGTCGACATTTATTCGAAAAATTAAGAACGAATGGCGGTGAAGATTATTTTGAAGATTATGAAGCAACAAATTTACCTACTACAAATACATTCAACTCTAACCAAGCTAAATATGTTTTTAGAGAAATGTATAGAACAACTCAAGCAGCTGCATTACAGGATGCCTCAAGGAATAAGTTTCAACTAAAAGGACGTTTTAAATCAGCTGGTGGTGACGGAATTCCAATTGGAGCATTTAATGTTCCAAGAGGTTCAGTTGTTGTTACTGCTGGTGGAAGAGTTTTAGTGGAAGGTGTTGACTATAGCGTAAATTATCAAGCAGGAAGAGTTCAAATTCTTGATCCATCTTTAGCCAATACACCAGTTGAAGTTTCAGTTGAAAATAATGCAACTTTTGGTCAACAAACTCGTAGATTTATGGGTATAAATGTTGAACACAAGTTTTCTGATAAGTTAATGCTTGGTGGAACGTTTATCAAAATGACTGAAAGACCATTTACAAATAAATCTAATTATGGTCAGGAGTCGGTTAACAATACGATTTTTGGTTTCAATGCCAACTATTCTACAGAAGTTCCTTTCTTAACGAGATTAGCCAATAAATTACCAAATATCGATACCGATGTACCTTCAAATTTATCTTTACGCGGAGAAATTGCGTTTTTAAAACCTGATGCTTCTAAAAATGATCAATTTGATGGCGAGTCTACAATATATGTTGATGATTTTGAAGGTTCACAGACAACTATTGACATGAGAGCGCCACTTTCTTGGTCATTATCCAGTGTTCCAGAATATCCATCAAATCCTTCTCCTGGAACTGTGCCTTATAATTTTAATTCTAATGCATTAGATTTAACCTATGGCTATAAAAGAGCAAAGCTAAATTGGTACAGTATCGATCCAACAATTTATGTTCAAACTCCTAGCGATATTGGTAATGATGGTATTTCATTAAATTCAACAAGAAGAATTTTAAATAGAGAATTGTATCCAAATCTTGACCAAACTATAGGGCAAAGTCAAGTAGTTAACACATTAGATTTAACGTATTATCCTGCAGAACGCGGACCATATAACTTTGATCCAGCTGGAGCTACTGCTGATTTTATAAATCCAGCACAAAACTTTGGTGGAATAACAAGAGCTATAAATTCAACAAATTTTGAACAAAGTAATGTGGAATATATCCAATTTTGGATTATGGATCCATATTATACTGGCAGTTCTAATCCTGATTTGAATGCAGAAAATCCATTGAATACTGGAAAAATTTATTTCAATTTAGGTGAGATTTCTGAAGATGTTCTAAAAGATGATAGAAAGCAATATGAAAATGGATTGCCATCCAATTCCAATTCTCAAGCACTGACTAGTTCTACAGCTTGGGGAAAAGTTCCATCATCACAATCGTTAATTTATGCTTTTGATGTCGATGGAGCAAATAGATCATCCCAAGATGTTGGATTTGATGGTTTGAATGATCAAGAAGAAGCAGGACTACAAGGAATGGATCCAGTCTTTGCAACTTTGCCAGATCCAGCAGGAGATAATTATCAGTACTTTTTAAATGCTTCTGGAGATGTTTTTCAACGCTATAAAAATTATAACGGTGTACAAGGAAACTCACCAGTTGATGTTTCGGATACTAATAGAGGTTCAACTACACTTCCAGATGTTGAAGATATCAATAGAGATAATACCATGAATACTATCAATGCATATTATGAATACAGTATTGATATTAAACCTGGAATGACTGTTGGAACAAATTTTATTACTGATGATAACCAAACTACAGTATCAAATCTTCCTAATCAAAAATCAATTGACGCGAGATGGTTACAATTTAAAATTCCAGTAAAAGAGTTCCAAAACAGAATTGGTAATATTACAGATTTTCGTTCAATTCGTTTCATGAGAATATTTGTTACAGGATTTACAGAACCTATTACTATTCGCTTTGGTGCATTAGATTTAGTTAGAGGTGAATGGAGACGTTATGAAAACTCATTCCAAACCACGGATAACAATCCTGCTGATGATAATACAAACTTCGATGTGCTTTCTGTTAATATACAAGAAAATGCAAGTCGAAGACCAATTCCTTATGTAACTCCACCAGGAGTTGTAAGAGAGCAAATTGCAAATGGTAATGATATTGTAAATCAAAATGAACAATCTTTATCATTGAGAGCTTCTGGCGAAGGTCTTGAAGTTGGCGACTCCAGAGCAGTGTTTAAAAATGTTAGTTTGGACATGCGCCAATTTAACAAATTAAAAATGTTTTTACATGCTGAAGCATTGCCATCACCAACGGATCCAACACCATTACAAGATGATCAAATGGCAGCTTTCATTCGTTTAGGAAATGACTTTACAGATAACTTCTATGAAGTGCAAATTCCGTTAAAAGTTACCGCTGAAACAGCAAGAACTCCCGAAGAAATTTGGCCAGAAATAAACGAAATTGATTTACCTATAGATTTGTTGACTAAATTGAAAGTACTTGCATTAAGTGCTGATCCATCGGAATTTGTTGATGGAATTCTTTATCGAAATGATGTAGAACTAAACCCTGATTTAGCATCTAATACCAATCGCGGACCATTAAGAATTGGAGTAAAAGGAAATCCAAATTTTGGTTTGGTTAGAACGTTGATGGTCGGAATAAGAAATATTTCATCTCAAGATGGCGTGAAAGGTGAAGTTTGGTTTAACGAACTTCGTTTAGCTGATATGAACAACAAAGGTGGAATGGCAGCGGTTATTAACATGGATGCAAACATGGCCGATTTTGCTACTGTTTCAGCAACAGGTAGAAAAAGTACAATAGGATTTGGAGCATTAGAAGAAGGTCCAAACGAAAGAAGTAGAGAAGATGTTTTACTCTATAATATTGTATCTAATTTTAGTTTAGGAAAACTTTTGCCAAAGAAATGGGGAATTAACTTGCCGTTCAATTACGCTATTGGTGAAGAAACAATTACGCCAGAGTACGATCCTTTTAATCAAGATATAAGATTGCAGCAATTATTAGATAACACTCCTGATGCTGCTGAAAGAAGAAATATTGAAGATCGAGCATTGGATTATACAAGAAGAAAAAGTATCAATTTTATTGGTGTGAAAAAAGATCGTGCACCTGAGCAAAAAGCTCGAATTTATGATCCAGAAAATCTAACTTTATCTTACTCTTACAACGAAGTTAAAAAGCAAAATTATGAGATAGAAAATTCTATTGACCAACAAGTAAATGCAACAGTTGATTACACGTATACTTTTCAACCTAAAACTCTTGAACCTTTCAAGAAAACAAAATTCATGAAGAAAAGTAAATATTGGCAAATGCTTAGTGATTTTAACTTCAATTATTTACCTACCAATATTTCTTTTAGTTCAAGTATCATTAGACAATATAATAAACAACAATTTAGACAAGTAGATGTAATTGGTCTGCCTATCGATCCATTATACAGAAGAAATTACATGTATAACTATCAGTATGGATTTAATTATGCCATTACCAAATCATTAAAAGTTAACTACTCAGCTTCAACAAGAAACTTAGTGCGAAATTACATAGATGAAAATGGTGATCCAGATGATAGTTTCAATGTTTGGACCGATTTTTGGAATATTGGAACACCAAATCAACATAACCAACAATTAGTGGTTAACTATGATTTGCCAATCAATAAATTACCTATTTTATCGTTTGTAAAATCTACTTATTCTTATACTGGAGATTTTAGTTGGACACGTGCTTCATTAGCAGTTTCACCACTGATTATAAATGGGCAAGAATTTGATTTAGGAAATACAGTTCAAAATGCCGGTTCACATCGAATCAATTCTACTTTTAACATGACCACTTTTTATAAGTACATTGGTTTAGGACCAAAAACAAAAACGGCTCCACCAAGAACAGCAGCGCCAAAACCTGGTGAAAAAATCACTGCAAAACCTCAAGTTGCTCAGTCTGAAAACGTCTTTTTAGAAGGTTTAAAAGGAGTGTTAACCAGCGTAAAAAATGTTCAAATCAACTACACTAGAAACGAAGGTACTTTGCTTCCTGGGTTTTTACCAAGCATTGGTTTCTTTGGAACTTCAAAACCTGGACTTGGCTTTGTATTTGGTGATCAAGCAGATGTTCGTTATGAAGCTGCTAAAAATGGTTGGTTGACTAATTATGAAGATTTTAATCAAAATTTCACTCGCGTTGTCAATAAAACACTTGACATGACGGCAAACGTTGATTTATTCCCCGATTTTAAAATCGACTTAACAGCCAACAGAACTTTTGCCGAAAATTTCTCTGAACAATATGACTTAGAAAATGGTGAATACAATCCTCGTTCACCTTATAGTTTTGGTAACTTTTCCATTTCAACGGTAATGTTAAAATCAGCATTTAAGGTAAGTGATGAAAATTTTTCTTCTTCGTTTAATGATTTTAGAGGAAACAGAATTATCATAGCCGATAGATTAGCAGAACGTTATTATGGTAATAATACCTATGCTAGAGATGCCGAAGGATATCCTGTTGGTTTCGGTAAAAATAGTCAAGCGGTTTTATTACCATCATTTTTAGCGGCTTATACAGGTTTATATACATCGGGTGCAAATGATTCGGCAAAAGACATCTCTTTAGGTTCTTTGCGTAATATTCCTATTCCAAACTGGACAGTGAAATATACTGGATTGATGCGTTATAAATTCTTTAAAGATACCTTTAAGCGCTTTTCAATTCAACACGCTTACAGAGCATCTTACACTTTAAATTCATTCCGTTCAAATTTAGAATTCGATAGAGAGAATCCATCCAAATTAGATGCTGGTGGTAATTTCCAAAATAAAACCATTGTTGGCAATGCAAATCTAGTAGAGCAATTTAATCCACTTGTGAGATTAGATTTTGAAATGAAAAACTCCTTAAAAGTACTTGCTGAAATGAAAAAAGATAGAAGTTTATCACTAAGTTTTGATAATAATCTTTTGACAGAAGTACAAGGACTAGAATATATTATTGGTTTTGGATATCGATTTAAAGATGTAATCTTTTCTTCAACACTAGCCGATAATCCAACTGGAATTATTAAAAGTGATATCAATATGAAGATCGATTTTTCCTATAGAAATTCCAAAACTATAGTGAGATATTTAGACTATGATAATAATCAATTAGGTAATGGACAAAACATTTGGTCAGCAAAATTAACAGCCGATTATTCGTTTAGTAAAAACCTAACAGCTATTTTCTTCTATGACCATTCGTTCTCAAAACCAGTAATTTCTACATCGTTCCCGTTAACCAATATTAGAGCTGGATTTACATTGCGATATAATTTTGGAAATTAATGATTTTTTAAACGATTAGTTTTATAAATCAATTTAGAAATAATACTTTTGAGGAAATTTTAATTACTAAACAAAATGAACATACCAGCTAACTTAAAATACACGAAAGACCACGAATGGGTTGCAATTGATGGCGATACTGCTACAGTAGGAATTACTGATTTTGCCCAAAAAGAATTAGGCGATATCGTATATGTAGAAGTTGAAACTCTTGACCAAACGTTAGACAGAGATGAAGTTTTTGGAACAGTTGAAGCAGTAAAAACTGTGTCTGATTTGTTTTTGCCTTTAACAGGTGAAATCATTGAGTTCAATGAAGAGCTAGAAACCGCTCCAGAAAACGTTAACAACGATCCTTATGGTAAAGGTTGGATGATTAAAGTAAAAATTTCTGATGCTTCAGAAGTCGACCAACTATTATCTGCAGATGATTATAAAGCACTTATCGGAGCATAAAACCTTTTGGTTTTTATCTGCGCTGGGTTGGACAGTCTTTGTTGCTTTTACGTGTTTAATAAATTCTAATGATTTACCATCTATTGGAATAGAAGTTGTTGGAATAGATAAAATGATACATTTTTTGTTTCACTTTATTTTCACTCTACTTTGGTCAATTTATTACTTCAGTAAAGAAAAAAAAGTAACTCAAAAAAGAGTAACTTCCATTGTAATTATTTCATTACTATTTGGTGTTATTATAGAATGGTTACAAGCCAGTTTTACGCTGACAAGACAAGCCGATGTGCTGGATGTAATTTTCAATTCAGGCGGAGCAATTTCAGCAGGATTGATAGTCTATCATACTTTAAAAAAGTATCCTATCGCAAATACTTAAATAAAAAGTCCCATTTCGATGGGATTTTTCTATTTTTATACCTTAAATTTCGTTCGATTAATCTCTACTTATGAATATCAAGCAATATCTTGACTCGACTTATCTAAAAACGCCTGAACAAGCTGGACTTTCAGAAGTCGAAAACGCCATCATTGTTCAACAATTTATTCAAGAAGCTATTGATGAAGACTTTAAATTAATTATGATTCGTCCTAGTGAAGTAAATAAGGCACGAAAAATGATTGACGAACAAAAATCAAAAGTATTGGTCGGAACTGTAATTTCTTTTCCTGATGGGACAAATTCACTAGAAGAAAAATTGGATGAAGCTCAAAAAGCCGTTGATGATGGTGTGGACGAATTAGACTTTGTTTGCAATTACGAAGCATTCAAAAATGGCGATGTTGATTTGGTCAAAAAAGAAATATTGGAAGGAACAAGATTGGCTTTTCAAAACCACAAAATTGCCAAATGGATAATTGAAGTTGCCGCTTTAACCGATGCTCAAATTGTTCAATTAACCGTATTGATTAAAAACGTAATCATCGCAAATTTCAAAGAAGATTGTTATCCAAATGTATTTGTAAAATCATCTACAGGTTTTTATAAAACAGAAAATGGATTACCAAATGGCGCAACAATTCCTTCAATAATTATGATGCTTGAAAATGCTTCTCCTTTACCAGTAAAAGCAGCTGGAGGAGTTAGAACCTATAATGATGTTGTAGAAATGATACAACTGGGTGTGAAAAGAATCGGAACTTCAGCGGCAAAAACAATTGCTGACGGACAAGTTTCAAAAGAAAATTATTAAAATTAGAGAATTCTATCATGAATAAATTAGTAGTCTTACTATCGATTTTTGTTGGATTGATTGCCAATGCACAGCAAGGAAATTCAATTTCTGAAAAATTTCCAATTTTTCCTGAGTGTGAAAATAAACAAGGAACTGAATTAGAAAGCTGTTTTTACAATACAGTTCACGATTTTGTATTCAATAATTTCAAAGTTTCAGACGAATTACAAGGCAAAAATTACAAAGGCAATGTCATCGTACTTTTTGAAGTAACGAATGAAGGAAGATTTGTCGTGCAATATATTGATGCTAATGAGAAAGAGTTAATTGAAGAAAGCAAAAGAGTTTTTGGATTATTGCCAAAAATTACGCCACCAAGCTATAACGGAAACCCAACGTATGTAAAATATACTATCAAATTTGCTATTCCGTTGCAAAGTAAGGCTCAAATTCAAGAAGCAAAAGAAACCGAAAAAGCAGCACTCTTAAATTCAAAAAAATACATTCCAAGTAGTGTGAAAGAACTGAACGAAGTTGATGGAATTCAGTATAAAAAATTTGATAGTCCACAGTTTTCAAGTAATTTAAACATTCCGTTTTCACACAGTTATTATGCACAATTTGATGACGAAATGAATGTTGTTGGAACCAATAATCATACAAGTTCAAAACCCTATTCTTTTGCCGAAGTTTCAAAATACTACAATGTAAAAGAGGAAACCGAAAAATTATACAAAAACAAATCGGGTTGGTGGGGCAAAAAACTTTGGAACGAAAATTTAGTTGCTATGCAAGGCGAAGATTATTGGTTTACGCTAAACCCAATTTTAGATTTGCAATTGGGTAGAAGTCAATCCGATGTTTCGAATAGCACTTTTGTCAACACACGAGGACTTCAGTTTAACGGAGGTTTAGGCAAAACCGTAAATTTCACTACAACTATTTACGAAAGCCAAGGTCGATTTGCAGGTTATTTTAATCGATTTGCAGAATCAATAAAACCTTCGGGCGGAAATCCAGCTATTATTCCTGGAATTGGAATTGCAAAAGAGTTTAAAACTGATGCGTATGATTTTCCTTTGGCAGAAGCTAATTTAGCCTTTACGCCTAGCCAATTTTTTAATCTGAATTTAGGTTACGGAAGAAACTTTTTAGGCGATGGATATCGTTCGCTTTTATTGAGTGATGGAGCAAGTCCATATCCTTATTTTAAAGTCAATACCACTTTTTGGAAAATAAAATATACCAATATTTATACTTGGTTAAAAGACGTTCGACCAGAAGTTACTGAAGATAGAACGTATGCAACCAAATATGTAGCCAGTCATTATTTGAGTTTGAATGTAACCAATCGATGGAATTTAGGATTGTTTGAATCGGTGGTTTGGACGGATCAAAACAATCGTGGTTTTGATATGAGTTTTGTTAACCCAATTATCTTTTATCGCGCTGTTGAATTTTCGTCTTCTTCCCGAAGTGGAAATGCTTTGTTGGGTTTAACTTCAAAATATAAATGGAACAATCAAATCAATTTTTACGGACAGTTTTTGCTTGACGAATTTTCGTTAAACGATGTAAAAGCGGGCGATAAAAGTTGGAAAAATAAATTTGGTTACCAATTAGGAGCAAAATATTATCATGCGTTCAGTGTGAAAAATTTGTTGCTACAATTAGAATACAATCATGTTCGTCCTTATGTTTACGCGCATAGCGAAGCAATAACTAATTATGGACATAATAATCAAAGTTTAGGACA
>Ga0075157_10001852_pt1 | contig 12780 bp, 9 predicted proteins | sample JI81BgreenDNA_FD_70967 | JGI IMG/M metagenome (GOLD analysis project Ga0075157, IMG submission 70967) | Wastewater effluent complex algal communities from Wisconsin, to seasonally profile nutrient transformation and Carbon sequestration -... | ecosystem: Engineered > WWTP > Effluent > Algae...
AATATAACCTTGGCCAAATTTAGTGACTATATATTTATGTTCAAAACCTTTGTCCAACTTATTTCTTAAATAGTTTACATATACTTCTACAACATTAGTTCCGGTATCAAAAGTAATATCCCATACATTTTCCACTAGTTCATTTTTTGACAGTAGTTTGTTGGGGTTATTCATAAAATATTCTAAAAGTCTGAACTCTTTTCTGGTCAGATTTAAATTTTGTCCATTTCTAAAAACTTCTTTTGTCTCTGTATTAATTGTCAGATCACCGTAAGTTTCAAGGTTAGTTTCTAATTTGTCAGTTAAATTTCTCTTGTTGAGTACATGAACACGAGTCAATAGTTCTGGAAATGAAAAGGGCTTTACCATATAGTCGTCACCACCTGCTGTAAGACCTTCTATTTTTTCTTCTACAGTATCCAATGCTGAAAGAAATAAAATGGGGGTTTTGATCCCTTGATCTCTAATGGCACGGCAAAGTTCTATACCCGTAATGTCTGGAAGCATTACATCTAATATAATGACATGATATTGTGTTTGTAAAATTTTTTTTCTGGCAGTCTCCCCATCCTCAGCAATATGAGCTTCAATATCATGCTCTTCAAAACCCATTTTTATAGATTTAGAAATCAGATGTTGATCTTCTACAATTAGAACTTTTAGCACAAACAATAAATATTTATGGTATAATAATGTGATTTAGCAGCACAAAGATATTACTTTAGGCCTTTTGTTTTTTGTCTCGTAGAGATTAATTAGAATTCTAATAAATTTCTAATTTTCTTTTATTTAGTTAATGGATAGTTCAACATAACTTTGCGGAAAAATTTTTAGAGTAATATGAGAACATTAAAAACCCTTTTATTAATTTTTACGATTTTAGGTATGATGTCCTGTGCTCAGGATATCAATGATGATAATGTTGCAAATGATGCAAAATTAGTTGCTGACTATCCAAATGATGTAGTTCATGAATGGAATGAGGTATTTTTGCAAATAGAGCGTTATGCAGCGGGTTATAGACCAGGTCCAGCGCCAAGGGCTGTGGCTTATCTGGGATTAGCAGCTTATGAAGGTGTGGTGTCAGGAATGCCAGACTATAATTCAATGGATGGACAATGGCAAGGATTCAATATCCCTGAAATCAATCCAGATCAGGAATATCATTGGCCTTTGGTTGTAAATGCCTCATATGAATACCTTATGCCAAGGTTTTTTGGAAGAGCTAGAGCAGTAGATTTAGATTTAATTGCATCTACAGCCAGAAAATTTAATAATTTATACAAAGCAGAAGTTAGTGACGAAGTTTATAATAGATCTATAAATAGAGGAAGAGAAGTAGCAGCTGCAGTTTGGCAATATTCTGCCACCGACAATATAGGTCATGACCACTATCTCGACCCATTTCAAAGATACGATTGGCAGGCTGCATTCAAAAAAGATGGAGACTGGAGACCTACTTTCCCAGGACCTGGTGCGCCTATGGGCGGTATCTGGGGTGGTGCCCGTACATTTTCTTTAAAGCCTGACCAAATGCTATGTAAGAGACCAATTCCTTACAGTACAGATCCCAGATCTCATTTATATTCACAAGCCTTGGAAGTGTATGCACAAAACACACCCGTTGCATCATATGAAACAGAATGGGTAGGTGAGTTCTGGAGTGATGATTTATTAAATCTTACTTTTAGCCCTGGTGTTAGATTTTTAGCTATCGGAAATCAGGTTTTAAAATTGGAAAAAAGTAACTTAGAGACTGCTGTTTTCATGACAGCATTGATGGGTGTAGCTAGTAATGATGCTGGTGTAGCTTGTTGGAATTCTAAGTTTCATTACAACGTAGAGCGACCTGAAACTTATATAAAAAGAGTGATTGACCCAGCATGGGAGCCTATATTAGAAAATCCGCTTACAGGCGAAAAAGGTATTTCTCCTTCATTTCCAGCTTATCCATCTGGTCACTCTACAATGGGTGCGGCTGGTGCTGAAGCACTTGGACATATTTTTGGTTATAACTATGCCATGACGGACAACTGTCATGCAAATAGAGTAGAGTTCGAAGGTAGACCACGTTCATTCACTAGTTTTTATGAGATGGGATTGGAAAATGCTTGGTCAAGAGTTCCACTAGGGGTTCACTACAGAATGGATTGTGAAGAGGGTGTTAGATATGGAACTGAGATAGGAAGAGCTGCTCACCGACTACCTTGGAAGAAAAGATAAAATATATCAAAGCAACTTTCAACTGACCATTTTAACTTGAATTAATATTTAAAAAGTTCCTCTAATAAGTTAAAAGTCTTTCATAATTATTATAAAGGGAAATGGCCGCTTCGTTAAAGTGGCCATTTCTATTTTATATTAAATGCTTATCAAAAGTTGATGTATCTTCCATACTTGCGGAATCAAAGGATGCTGCCCATCGTTGATGATAACAAAGTCTGCAACCTTTACTTTTTCAGATTCGGGTAGTTGATTTTGGATTTTTTGGGTTACTTCTTCTTTCTTCAGCTTATCCCGTTTCATCACTCGGATGATTCTTTCTGGCTCAGGGCAGGTCACTACGATAAGTTTATCCAATGATTTGTAGCTACCATTTTCTACCAGTAAAGCAGCTTCTCTTAACACATAAGGTGTTTTCCCTTCTTTGAGATAATGATCTGCCCATTGATCTGAATCTACGCGCACTGCCGGATGTACAATATTGTTGATGGCTGTAAGGAGTTCCTTATCACTAAATATTTTGCTGGAGATGTAAGCCCTGTTTGGTTTTCCGTTACGATGATATGATGCATCTCCTAAGAGATTTTTGATTTGATTCTTAACTTTGAGATTGGAAGCCATTATTTTTTTGGCTGCCGTATCCGCATTATAAACCGGAACCCCAAGGACTGCAAATAGTTTGGCTACGGTAGTTTTGCCTGATCCAATGCCACCTGTAATTCCTATTTTTAACATACCTTTTAGTTATTGCTTTTGTGTGGATAACTTTCTAGTCCATCCACCAAGCCAACCTGCAAGTCCTGCTGCAATGCCACCTATCAATCCAGTTAAAAAAAGTGATGCCCCACCAGAAACATTGCCCAATAAAGCTCCCAAAAGACTAGACATGGGTGTGTCAAAATTTTGGTCTGCAAAAAACGCTTTTCCATACCAAACTACAAAAACTGCCAAAAGAGATGCCGTAAATCCGATAAACCCTTCAGTTTTCCAAAGATAGCAAGCCACAAAACTCACTATGCCGCAAATCCACCAAGGCAAAAAATGAGAAAGTACAAAAGTCAAAACTGCTATTGTTACGATAAGTGATAATGATTTCATGATTGAGGATTTAAGATGATAGTAGCATTAGATTTTGATCTGATTTCATCAGCTTTGGCATGAATGTTCAAATCATAATATTCACCTTTGATCCAGGTGTCTATCATATTATTGTAATATTGGCTAGCTGGGTTTCCTGATTGACCCCCAGGATAGACAGCATAACCTTTTACCTTTTCTTCTAAGCTGATTACCATGCGCCAACTTGGGCCAAATGAAAACCCTGTGGCATTGATGGCATCAGGACATCCATCAGCTGGTATATCCATCCTTGAGAAAGCAGGTATTCTGGTCATATGGTATATATGAAGTGGTTTGTATCCGCCCCAAGTCATACTTTTACCTTCTTGTTTTTGTTTTGTAAAATCGTCCATCGCTTCGTTCAGTGAAAGTAGGATGATGTCTTTTGCTTGTTCGATCTGACTTGTTTTTTTCAGATCAAAATATTTATTGGTTGGATCTTTTTGTATGAGTTCTATAAGTCTCCAATCTTCTGGCATGCGGATATCCATTTTTTCTTTCAATGTAAGGAGCTCATCCCATGTATTAGCGGCCAGTTTTTTGTGCAATAAATCAAAAACCACAGGCATTTCTGATGCTGCTTTATAATGATAATCCCAATTTAAAAGCGCTTCGTACAGTGCTTTGTGGTTCTTATTGACCTGGTCAGAGGTGACAACAGATTTTATGGCTTGAATGAAGTCCGATGCCTTGTAGGAGAATGCGTCCTGTTGCATTCTTTTCATATCATCTGGGGTAATACCAGACATTTTTTCCAGTTTATCATTGACACTTCTATTGCGATAGCGCTCAAATTTTCCTGTAAAATAATATGGGTACGTTTTGTCTGCACTCACTTGATTGGCAGAGGAGATAAATCCACGCTCCGGGTTTAGAATTTGTGGATTTTGATCTCTCGGGATCCAAGCTTGCCAGTTGTTTGATGATTTATTACCATATTCTACAAATTTTCCATCAGGTTCAGACTTAGCTGAGAATTTTCCATTAACTCTCAGGGCAATGTCACCATTGTTGCAAGCAAATCCAAAATTTTGAGCAGGAGTATTATAGTTAGAAGTCGCTTTTAAGTAATCATCATATGATTTACATTTCATTGCGTCAATGAAAGTATTGTACTCATCCGTATTGGGTATATCATGGCAAAGCCAACGCATGGCCAGGTCATTTTTGCCATCATCAGAAGTGTGATAAACAGGCCCCCAATCAGTATATTTTATGGTATCGATAACAGATTTTCCACCTTTAACTTTGACTTCTTCGACTCTGAACATCGCAGGTTTTTCTTTGCCGTCCAGGATGTATTTGGATCGAGCCTGGTCTGCCCACTGTATGTGGAACAAATCTTCTACATCTTGGCCCACATTAGTTTCTCCCCATGCTATATGCTCATTAAACCCAATCATAATTCCTGGAAATCCAGGGAAAGATACACCATATGCATTAAACTCCGGCGTATGGATGTGCAATTCAAACCAAATAGATGGTAGACCAAGATTTAAATGTGGATCATTGCAAAATATGGGTTTTCCGGTAGCTGTTTTTTTGCCACTGACTCCCCAAGAGTTGCTGCCTATTCCTTTATTCCTATTTTCAAAATGAGATTTGAGTATCGGAGCTATATAAGCCGCACCGCTATCTTGTCGATATACGTTCAGTGCATCTGTGGCATATGGTTTTTCAGTGGGAATTACTGGGTTTTCTACGTTTTGTTTTTCGGGATACAACATGGCAAAGTCAACACTTCCCAAATGATAGAGTAAGTTGGTGTTTTCGAGATCATCATTTCGACCTGCTAGCGTAAGAGACATCTGTTTAAAAACCAAAGCTGATTTCAAAGCGGTCCAATTTTCTGGTTTGAAATCAAAAAGTTTAAACTCAATCGGATAATCTTTAGGTTGTAAAGATTGAATATAGGCATTGGCACCATCGACATACCGATACGCTTTATTGTAATCTTCGGTCTTTTCCCATCCTTTGACAGCATTTTCTGCGGCAAACCTCATGCCTCGTCTACGTTTTTCTAGATCTATCTCGATAGTTTTTGGACCTATGATCGATGATAGTTCTCCTGCAGCAGCTTTTGCCAAAAACTCCATCTGAAACAAACGATTTTGAGCTTCTATGTAGCCTTGGGCAAAAAGAGCATCTTCCATATTTTGCGCATAAATATGAGGCACATGTCTTTCGTCATAAATAATCTCTACTTTATCCTTGAGACCTGACATATTTAAAACTTGCGATGTTTTTTCAGATCGGGTATCAGATGTCCAGGCTCCACCAAAAGGATTCAGAAATTTGCCCATAGGAGGCAAAGGGTCTTTGGTAAAATGAATATTACCGTTCAGAAATAAGTATAAAACTATTGTAATCAGAAGAACAATACCATAAAAAATGCGCTGCAACATAGTGGCTTAATGATTTATGGCGTAATATTAAGAGGTTTTTGGAATTATTTTGGATTTTTCTTCATAAAATGCAATTCGAGTTCATCTTTAGAAAGAATAAAACCTTCTGTAGATTTTTTTGTAATCAAAAATGTATCAGACTCAGCTTTATTGTCTGTAAACAAAATGAATTGATCTCCATCTACTTTCCAGGTCGCATTGGGCAATGAAATACTGATCAAAGAGCTATTGGCTTTCAGATCACCATTTTCACGCAATTCCAGTTCAGCATTGATATTTTTCAGGATGCTTTGTGCGAGTCCTACACCTTCTCCGGCAAGGCCTCCAAATAAATTACCCAAATCTTTTCCCAATTCTCCCATGGTCAATCCTATGTCTGACATTGACTTTCCAAATTTTTTAGCCGCATATTCTATTTTACCTTCAGCAGTTGTGGTGTCAATATTTGCCAAATCCAATTCCTGATCTATTTCATTACGTGCTTTTTGCATTTCTGTTTTGACATCTTTCATAGCATCTGAAACAGATTTTGTTATTTCACTAGCATTTACGGTACCATCTTTAAGTTGGGCGCTCACTTCATACAGACCTACCATACTTGCAGGATTTGGACCAAATTCGTTGCAGGAGATAAAACACATAATAGTGCAAAAAGTAAATAAGGTGATGTTTTTCATTTGGATTTATTTTATTTGGAGCATTAACTCATTTTGTTGACAAAAAAGTTCCCTTACACTGAAAAGTAAGACGAAAATAGGATTTTTATAGACTATTATTCACCAGTTCACTGATCACAAGATCCCAAGATCACAAGCTCACCGATCACCAGATCACTGATATTTCTCTTTCCAAATCAATTTTAGGTATTCTTCATATTTTTTTTCAGCGGCATTATTTCCAGGTGTATAAAATTGGGTTCCTTTGATTTCTTCAGGAAGACACTCCATATCAGATGTTCCCGGTTGGTAATTATGTGAGTATTGGTATCCCGAGCCATAGCCAATATTTTTCATGAGCTTGGTTGGAGCGTTGCGCAGATGCAACGGGACCGGTAAATCACCGGTTTTTCTGACCATATCTATAGCTTCGTTAATGGCAACATAGCTGGCATTGCTTTTGGGGCTACAGGCGAGATAAACTGCTGTTTGAGACATGATGATTCTGCCTTCGGGCATACCAATATGATGTACAGCTTGGAAACAGTTATTGGCTAGAAGTAAGGCGTTGGGATTGGCAAGGCCAATGTCTTCTGATGCTAGGATAATCATTCTTCTGGCAATAAATAGCGGGTCTTCTCCACCTTCTATCATTCTGGCAAGGTAGTAAACTGCTGCATTAGGGTCTGAAGCTCGAACGGACTTAATAAATGCCGAAATCAAGTCGTAATGCTGCTCGCCTGACTTGTCATATCTGGAGAGATTTTGCTGAATGACTGTTTTAACTAGCTCATCAGTGATATCGATGACTTCGTCTTTGTCAAATTGATTGATGACTAGTTCCAATGCATTGTATAGTTTTCTTCCATCGCCACCTGAAATACTGATCAATGCATCGAATGATGATATCTTGATATTTTTGGTTTTGAGATATTCATCTTTTTGTATTGCATTATTGATCATTGTGACCAAATCATCGTATTCCAACGCTTTCAAGATATATACCTGACATCTGGAAAGAAGGGCAGAAATCACTTCAAAAGATGGGTTTTCAGTGGTGGCACCGATAAGTGTTACAATGCCTTTTTCTACGGCTCCAAGGAGAGAGTCTTGCTGAGATTTACTAAATCTATGTATTTCATCTATGAAAAGTACAGGATTTGGTTTTGTAAAAAATCGTTGTGATTTTGCAGTTTCAATCGTTTCCCGGATATCTTTTACACCACTGTTAATGGCTGATAGGCTATGAAAAGGTCTGTCTTGTGTTTGAGCTATGACTGAAGCCAATGTGGTTTTACCTACTCCCGGTGGTCCCCATAATATAAAAGATGGAAGATGTCCTGATTCTATGACTTTTCTAAGTATCGCACCCTGGCCTACTAAATGTTCTTGTCCAATGTACTCATCTAGAGATTTAGGACGCATTCTTTCAGCGAGCGGTTGATTCATGATCTTGGTTTTGATAATTTATTGTGCAAATATAAGAATAATTTGATGTACTGTGATAGGTCTTATAAACCGTAATCAACATAATCTGATACTTTTTTGTTAGAAATTTTTGCCACAGATTAATAAAAGTTAACTTTACATTGAATTTTTAAATTAAAAGACGTTGCAAGATTTAATTAAATGGTTTGAATCCATTGATCCGGTTACAGGGGCCTTTATAGCTACTTTGTTTACTTGGGCAATGACAGCTTTAGGAGCATCGATAGTATTTTTTGTAAAGACCATCAATAGAGTACTACTGGATGGTATGTTGGGCTTTACAGGAGGAGTCATGGTAGCAGCTAGTTTTTGGAGTTTATTGGCGCCTGCTATAGATATGAGCCATGGCGTAGGATTTGTAAAAGTATTACCAGCAGCAGTTGGTTTTTTTCTGGGGGCTATGTTCATTTTTGGATTGGATAAAGTATTACCTCATTTGCATATCAATTTTCAAGAGACTGAAGGGGTGAAATCTCCTTGGCAACGTACGACATTGTTGGTATTGGCGATTACTTTGCATAACATTCCTGAAGGGCTAGCTGTAGGTGTTCTTTTTGGTGGTGTAGCCGCGGGCATTCCAGAAGCGTCAGTCACTGCAGGTGTCATATTAGCTATCGGTATCGGTATACAAAATCTCCCTGAAGGTATTGCTGTGGCCATGCCACTAAGACGGATGGGTATGTCCAGAACCAAGAGCTTTTTGTATGGTCAATCATCTGCATTGGTGGAGCCAGTTGCTGCTGTGGTAGGTGCCTTAGCAGTAAATTTTTTCACACCAGTTTTGCCTTACGCCTTAGCTTTTGCTGCGGGTGCCATGATATTTGTCGTAGTAGAAGAGGTCATTCCAGAAACACAACAAGACAATAATACAGATATAGCTACATTAGGATTTATAGGTGGCTTTATTTTGATGATGGTTTTGGATGTAGCTTTAGGTACGGGTTGATTTTAGTATGCTTCTTACATTAATAAACTTATTATATTTTTAAATATACTTATATAAATGTCAACACATAAGCTATTATTTTTTTCTTTATTGTCATTACTTTCTTATATGCATAATCAGGTCAATGCCCAAAAAAATGTTTTGCCTTTTGAACAACCACCAACCTGGGCCAAAGAAGCCATTTGGTATCAGATATTTGTAGAAAGGTTTAGAAACGGTAACCCATCCAACAACCCTTCCAAAATCACGTGCGACAATGCTTTGATCGATCCATTACCAGATCAATGGGCCGTTACACCTTGGGGGCACAATTGGTATGCACAGGAAGACTGGGCCAAAAGTACAGGACTCGATTTTTACAGGACGATACAAATGCGGAGATATGGCGGAGATTTAGCTGGCGTAGCAGAAAAAATTGAATATTTAAAAGAGTTAGGGATCACTGCTATTTACTTTAATCCTATCAATGATGCGCCATCACTGCATAAGTATGATGCCAGACATTATCATCATATAGACGTTACTTTTGGTGACGATCCTGAAGGAGACCTAGCTTTGATGGCATCTGAAGATCACAATGATCCGAAAACATGGAAATGGACATCAGCAGATTTGAAATTTTTAAAGCTTATCAAAACACTTCATGCTGAAGGAATAAAGGTAGTATTGGATTTTTCTTGGAATCATACGGGAAACAACTTTTGGGCTTTTAAAGATGTAGAAAAAAACCTGGAAAACTCCCCTTTTAAAGATTGGTACCACACAAAATTTACAACTGATGCAGCTACAGGAAAAAAAACCTTTGAATATGAAGGTTGGTTTGGGATCAAAAACTTGCCAGAACTTAGAAAGATAGATACTAAAGGCAAAATTCAAGGACATCCTTATGAAGGCAATCTAAATGAAGGAGCTAAACAGCATATTTTTGATGTGTGTCGCAGGTGGATGGATCCCAATAATAATGGCAACCCTGAAGACGGTATAGATGGTATGAGATTGGACGTAGCAGAACATGTGCCATTGGGATTTTGGCGTGATTTCAGAAAACATGTCCGATCTATTAACCCTGAATTTTATCTTGTAGGTGAAAACTGGTGGACGGAATGGCCTGACAAGCTGATGGATCCGGCACCTTGGGTTCAGGGCGATGTTTTTGATGCGGTGATGCATTACCAATGGTTTAAAGTGGCTAGAGGGTATTTTGCAGAAGCTAATGATCGCATCACATTGTCACAATTTAAGAGACAGATGGATTCTATTTTTTTGAAATATCCTGATTATACACGACAGGCGATGATGAATTTGGCATCTTCACATGATTCGCCTAGATTGCTTTCATCTTTTTTTAATGTCAATAAATATAAATTTAATTGCAAGCCTCAAGAAGACAAAAATTATAGAACTAATAAACCAGGGTTACTGACGTATCATCGGGTGAAATTATTTCTCTTACATCAGTTTACCTTTGTAGGTGCCCCTCATATTTGGAATGGGGACGAAATGGGCATGCTTGGAGCTGATGACCCAGATAATAGAAAACCACTTCCATGGCCAGACATTGAATTTGACCATGAAACCCAATCCGCATATTCAGCATATACTTACAAGGAAAAACCAGTATTTGATCAGGAAATGTATTCTTATTTTAAGGAAATTATTACATTGAGAAAATCAGAGCCCGCATTGACATATGGTGATTATAAAATGTTGGATACAGGCGGTGATAAAATTCTGGCTTATGAAAGAACATGGAATGGTGAAAAAATCATTGTTTTTTGCAATAATAATACAGAAGCAAATCCCGTCAATCTGAATTATTTTCCTCCCAAAGGTGAAATTATCTTCAAATACAATAACGATTTGAAAACCCTTTCCCAAGGTGGTATAATGCCACCATTTAGTGGAATTGTAATAAAAATAAAATAAGTGTAATGTCCTTAGAAGAATTGTATGACAGCGAAGCTTTCAGAAAGCACGGTCACGAATTGATAGATATGCTTGCTGATCATCTATCAGTTATTAAGGAATATGACGGTAAAAAAGTAATCGACTACATAAATCCTGATAAGAATTATCATCATTGGGATACCGCAAAGTTGACAACTCCAAAAGAAATATTCAAAGCTTTTTTGGACAACTCAATTCATCTTCACCATCCGAAATACATGGGGCATCAAGTTACAGTACCTGCTCCGATGGCGGCACTTGCTGCTATGGAAGGCATGTTGCTCAATAGTGGTGGTGCCATTTACGAGATGTCTGCAGCTTCATCCACACTCGAAAAGTGGGTCGTCGATCAGCTCAAAGGATATTTTGGTTTTGATCAAGGTGATGGTATCATTACATCAGGAGGGACTTTGGCCAATTTAACCGCTTTGATTTGCGCACGAAATGTCAAGGCTCCAGAAAATGTATGGGTGGAAGGACAAACGGAAAAATATGCTTTTATGGTTTCCGAAGAAGCACATTATTGTATCGATAGAGCCGTAAGAGTGATGGGTTGGGGCGAAGCAGGAATGATAAAAATTCCTGTAGATCAGCATTATAAGATGCGGACAGAACTGCTGGAAGAGTATTATCTCAAAGCTACTCAGGATGGTATCAGAGTTTTGGGTGTGGTAGGAAGTGCACCAACAACTTCTACGGGAATTTATGACGATTTGGTATCCATAGGTGAGTTTTGTCAACAACACAATCTGTGGTATCATATCGATGCAGCTCATGGAGGTCCGGCAGTTTTTTCTGATAAATACAAATATCTGATGCATGGTTGTGAGATGGCAGATTCTATCACAGTAGATGCACATAAAATGATGATGGTCCCATCGCTGACCACATTTTTGTTTTTTAAAGATAGCAAAACTAGCTACAAGACCTTTGCCCAAAAAGCGCAATATCTATGGAGCGCCGCAGATGAAGAATGGTACAACTATGGCAAAAGAACTATGGAATGTACCAAGATCATGCTGAGTACCAGAATTTATGCTTTGCTGAAATTATATGGTGTAGAAGTCTTTGAATCCTATTTAGATAAGTGCTACGATACAGCCAAAATATTTGCAGAAATGATAGTAGAACATCAAGATTTTGATTTGGCTGTTGCTCCTGATTCCAATATTGTTTGCTTTAGATTTATGGGTGATGGTACTGTGGATACTAATGATTTGAATCGAAAAATCCGAAATGAAATATTGGAACAAGGCCAATTTTATATCGTGCAAACCTTGTTAAAAGACCAAGTTTACCTTAGAGTAAGCATAATGAATCCATTTACAGATAGGGTACATTTAGAAGAGTTGTTGGAGCATATCACTCTAATAGCCAAAAGTAGCTTAGCTAAGTGATTGTTATTATTTACAATTAAAAGAATTTGTTGGTCAGAAGTTTGATCATGATTAATATTCAAAATTTAAAAAAACAAACCCAATTCTAACATGCAATTAAAAGCAAACAGAGTCATCCTCATCGTCCTAGACAGTGTCGGCATTGGCCACCTACCAGATGCCCACTTATATGGTGATGAAGGAAGCAACACACTCGGTCATATCGTGGCACAAATACCTGATATCAAAATACCCAATTTGATACAATTAGGTCTAGGCAATATCGATATGGAAAATGCACTTCCTAAAACAGAGCATCCACAAGCGGCTTATGGCAAAGCTGCTGAAATGTCTGCCGGCAAAGATACCACTACGGGACATTGGGAAATAGCAGGCACTATACTAGAAAAACCATTTCCTACCTTTCCTGATGGATTTCCGATTTCCTTTATGGAGAAGTTTGAAGCGGCCATTGGTATCAAAACCTTGGGTAATTATTCCGCTTCGGGTACAGCCATCATTGATGATTTAGGTGACGAACATGTACAGTCGGGCTTTCCGATAGTCTATACATCGGCAGATAGTGTCTTTCAGATAGCAATGCACGAAGACGTGATTCC
>Ga0075157_10001853_pt1 | contig 12778 bp, 10 predicted proteins | sample JI81BgreenDNA_FD_70967 | JGI IMG/M metagenome (GOLD analysis project Ga0075157, IMG submission 70967) | Wastewater effluent complex algal communities from Wisconsin, to seasonally profile nutrient transformation and Carbon sequestration -... | ecosystem: Engineered > WWTP > Effluent > Algae...
TTACTTAAAAATAAAGTAGAAAACGAGTTGCAAGAATGGATAGAAAGGGTTTGTCAAATAATAAAACATAAAATAAATCACTGTCAATCAATAAGTTAAAAAATTATCGGGTAGAGTACTACAAAACAAAAAGAGGCTTTGGATATGGCAATATTCTACTGGGAACAAGAACGGCTTGAACAAGAAAGTAAAAATAAGTAAGGCTTTTTTGTTCAATTTCTCTATCTTTTTTTATCAAACCACATTCAAACAATTCAATAAAATTCTTGGGTTTATTACCATTTTGCAAGATGGTAATAAACCCAAGAATTTTATTGTAAAGGCAATTCAGTTTTTCACTAAAAACCATTTTGGATAAAAAAACAGCCCACCAACCAACCTTTTTAGTCTTTTACACCACTATTAACTAAACAATTACGTAGAGGAAGTATGACTAAAAACAATGAAAATAGGTGGCAGCTATTGATTTTACTATCAAGCTGTTTTTTATTACCATACAGTTTGTTTGCCCAACGTATCCAAGTACAAAAAGCTGATAGTGCTGCCCTCCAACAGTTTGTGCAGCAGTTAGTAGGAGAAGGTGTGATTATCAAAAAATTCCGTTTCAACCTCCCACCCTCCAAAGGGGCTTATGGTTATTATGAAGACCCGAAAGAATTGTTGGGCATACATAAAGGCATTTTATTGACCAGTGGCAGTATTTTCAACTTTGCAAGTAGTTATCCTTACGAAAAACAGAAAAAGTGGGGACAAAGCAAAGGAGATAAAATTTTGTCCAACTTGTTAGACAAAAAGCCCAAAACCTTTGATGCTTGTGTGTTGGAAATGGAAATAGTGCCTTTGGCAGATACCCTCTGTTTTAACTTCGTATTTGGTTCAGAGGAATATGATACTTTTGTAGGTACTCCATTTAACGACACTTTTGGCTTTTTTTTATTGGCAACCCAAGAACGAAATGTAGAAAATATAGGCGTTGTGCCTTACACCGATATTCCTATTGCTATCAACAATGTGAATGGTGGCAACGTAGCACTGCCCGAATATATGCCACAAAACCCTACGTTTTATGTGCGTAACTCACACAAATTCCTGAATTATGGAGGGTTTACCAAACTCATTCAAGTCCGAAAATACGTAAAACGCAAAGCTACTTACCTGCTGCGGGTGGCTATAGCCGATGTCAGTGATGGGCTTTTAGACTCTGGCGTAATCATAGAAGGCAAAAGTTTGATGTCTTACTTCCAAAATATTCACATCAATTTTGCGACGAATAGTAGTGTGGTGGACAAGAAATTTTACAAAGAATTAGACGAAACGATTGACTATATCAAAGCAATGAACTACAAAGAGTACAAAATTTTGGTGGCGGGTCATACGGATAGTGATGGAAGTGAAGCACACAATCATCTGCTATCTAAGCAAAGAGTAGATGAAACAGTGGCGTATTTTGTAAAAAATGGTTTTCGCAAAGAACAGTTTGTCGTAGAGTACAGAGGCGAAATGATGCCCATAGCCTCTAACGAAACCGCAGCAGGCAAACAACGGAACAGACGGGTGGAAATTCGTATTTTAGGTGCAAATTATGTTACACAACCTACGCAATAGTGATTAGCTTTTATGAATAGAACAAACCAAGCAACGGATTATTCGAAATATTAACAGAAATTTGATTGATTTATATGGCAAATAGGTGAATGTATTAGCCAAAAAGTTAATAAGTAAAAAACAAAACAAGAGTATATTAGCCTAAAGGCAAATGTAATCTTATAATTTTCACTTACTTATCATAACTTTTTTTATTTTTACAAAAACTATTTAATGAGTTTATGACAACTTACATTGCTATCTATAAAGATTGGACTTTTAAGGAGGACTTGGTTTCTATTACTGAAAATAATAAAAATCCAGAGATAATGTATTTTATAGAGTGTAGTATTTATGGTAAATCTACAAGTGGTTTAGTTGATTATTATGAATATCGCATTTTAGACACAAATGGCGTAGAAACTACTATAAAAGTAGGTAATTTTGAAATAGATTTTGATAAGCCTGAACATTGGATAAAATACAATGAAACTACTCATCAATATATTGGTGGAGTAAATGCAAAGTTTTTCTTTTTCTATGGTAACAGTCATTACTTAACTTATAAGTATAATGGAATAGGCAATGTTTCAGAAAAAAATATCCCAAAACCTACTACTTATACAAGTGATGTATTTTTAACAGCCTCAGATTTAATAGAATTAAATTTGTCCACACTTATAAATAGAGGTAGCAAAGGTTGTAGTATTCGTTTGAAAACTAATAAGGATAGTATTACGATTGGTTTGCTTTCTGCCTATCAAAAAGTTACGAAACATCTTGTTAAGTTTTGTAGAAGTTTAGCATCTTATGATAATTGCAATGAATTAATAGCAAGTGAGTTATCTTTTTTTATGAAAGGTAAATTACAAAAGATTGATAGCAACTTTGTAAATTATGATATTGTTGCTGCTCAGTTTAACTATAATTTACTTGTCAAATTCAATACAGAGTTTAGAGATTATATAGTTCTAATGAAAAATTATGATGTTGATATTGATAAATACTTGAAACTTTTGGAAACTAAGCTATAGACAACCATTGAAAATATTAGCAAAAAATTCTTTATTGATTACTTTCCTCGTCTTCATTCCCCAAAAAATGAAGACGATTTTCGTTTATTTTCCCTATCTTTGTTTGTAGTAAACCGTAGGAAATTATGCAGACTGTAACCATTCCCGAAGAAGAATATTTGCAAATGAAGCAAACCATTCAAGCCTTGCAACAACAACTTACATTGTTGCAAGACAAAGAATTTATGCAAAAATTACTACAATTTGTGCAGGTTTTTATGCTTGTAAATCAAGGGATTGAGGAAGTAGATAAAGAAAAACCTAATCAAACCAACACCACAGCCCAAAAACTACAATCCTTAGCACAATTTCAAGGAAAGTTAGCCAATGAAAATGCCTACACAACAACTAAAACAGAGTGGTACGAACAATGAAAATATTTATAGATTCGAGTATTTTAATAGAGTTTGAAAAAGGCACAAAAACGGACTTGCTCATTACTCTAATAGCCCAGAATTATCAGTTATATATTAACTCTATTGTAGTAAGTGAATATTTATATAAACTGCTTGGCATTTTATCGGGTAAATCCCCAATGACCTTAAACGAAAATAAAGGCATACAAACAGCTTTGGATAAGCACCAAACTAAGGATTTTTTGGTCAATTTTGATTATTTACCTATTCCTCAAACTGCTATACCATTGAGTATAGATTTTATGAAAAAGTATAATTTATTGCCTAATGATGCCCAAATTTTAGCTACCTGCAAAATCTATAATATTACGATTTTGGCAAGTTTTGATAGTGATTTTACAGTTGCTTGTAATGCCGAAAATGTTACCTTATTAAGTACAACCGAACAATTATTTTCCTAAAATGCAACACTTCTGCCACCTCCACTGCCACACCCAATTTTCGCTGCTCGACGGGGCTGCGTCCATTTCGGGTATGATGAAAAAAGCTGCTGCTGACGGCATGAAAGCCGTTGCCCTCACAGACCACGGAAATATGTTTGGGGCTTTCAAGTTTGTAGCCGAAGCCGACAAACAGGGCATCAAGCCGATTGTTGGTTGTGAGTTTTACCTCGTAGAGAACCGCCACCAAAAGCAATTTGGCAAGGGCAAAAAAGATGTCCGTTACCACCAACTACTACTTGCCAAAAATGCCGAAGGTTACCGCAACCTCTCCAAACTCTGTTCTTTGGGCTTTATAGAGGGCTATTACTCGAAATACCCACGCATAGACAAAGAAATTTTGCAGCAATACGCCAAAGGCATCATTGCGACTTCATGCTGTATCGGGGCGGAAATTCCGCAAACCATTATCCACAAAGGCGAGGCAGAGGCAGAAAAAGTGCTGAAATGGTACTTAGACGTTTTTGGCAAAGAAGACTATTACATTGAATTACAACGACATGGCTTAGAAAATATAGACGGTACGGGCATTAGCCAAGAGGACGTAAACCAAACTTTGTTGCGGTTGGCAGCCAAATATGACCTCAAAGTCATAGCCACCAACGACAGCCACTACATCAACGAAAAAGATTTTGACCCCCACGATATTCTCTTGTGTATCAACACAGGCGAAAAATATAGCACCCCCAAAGGCGAAGGCAAAGGCTACCGTTTTGGTTTCCCGAACAGTCAGTTTTTTTTCAAGACACAAGCTGAAATGAACAAACTGTTTGGTGACTTGCCCCAAGCCCTTGATTTTACTTGTGAATTGGCGGACAAAGTAGAAAAATTGAAACTGAAACGTGATATTTTGTTGCCCGCCTTCCCTCTACCACAGGGTTTTGCCACGCAGGACGACTACCTCAAACACCTTGCTTTTCAGGGGGCAGCCCGCAAATACGGCAGCATTACCGCCGACATAGAGCAACGCCTCAATTACGAGTTGGAAGTCATACAAAAAATGGGCTTCCCCGGGTACTTTTTGATTGTGCAGGACTTCATCAATGCAGCCAAAGACATGGGTGTATGGGTGGGACCTGGGCGAGGTTGCCTCACAGGAGATGCCCAAATCGTGATGCCCAATGGCACAACCAAAGCCCTAAAAGATGTGCAGGTTGGCGATAAGGTCATTACACAAGACGGTTCGGTGCAAAAAGTGTTGAATACCATGCGGTATGAAGTGCAGGAGGAATTGTTAAATATTAAAACTTATTATGGTGATAGTCAAGGAATTACATTGACAAAAGACCATAAGGTTTTGACTGTACCACAGACTAAAGTCTATGCTACAAAAGAAACAGATTTGGTTTGGAAACAAGCCCAAGAGGTTACTCACGAAAACTGGCTATTTACACCATTTCCAATTGAAAATACTATAGAAGATTATAACGATTTAATTGTAAAAAACTTATCACTTAGTAACTACCAACCTATTCAACAACTCTGGGAAGATAAAACAACTTTGTTTACACTATTAGGGTTGTGGTTTGCAAATGGTTCTTGGAATGAAAACTTCTTTGATATTGATTTTCAAATACCTGAAAATGAATTAGATAAGTTAGTTATTATACAAAAATGCTTTAATCAAATAGGCTTAAAACCTTTGATATTGAATAGAGCAGGCTATGTTTTGCTACGTATAAGAGATGAAAAATTTTATCAATTCTTTAATAGTTTGTTAGATTTTTCTTCATTTCTTATCAAAGATGAGGATTTGCCCAAAAAACGTATTGTAAAACAAGTACCTCAAATTGTTTTAGCAGCAGATAAGAACTTAATAAAAATATTCTTAGAATTTTATCCTTTTATCAACCATAAACAAAAGATTGATATAATTGAAAATGAAGTTTTTTGGCTTCAATATTTTCAAAAAATTCAATATTTATATTTAAAAGCAGGTGTTTATTCAGTTATCTCCGAGGAAACAGAAACCTTAAATGCTGAGTATATCAACCAAAAATTTAAGCACAATGAAGTCGGCATGTTGGTTGCAGATGATTTTCAGGTACTTACAAAATCTATCTGTTTAACCATTTGCGAAGAAAGTAAAGAACTAAAATACATTGAGAATGGCGTGTTATTAAAAATTAGTGAAATAAATACCATTCAAGCTACTGAACATCAATTTGTTTACGACATAGAAGTAGAAAACAACCACAACTACCTTACTTCTTCTTTCTTGGTGCATAATTCCGCCGCAGGTTCTGCCGTTGCCTACTGTGTGAACATCACCAATGTCGACCCAATTCAGTACAAGCTACTTTTTGAGAGATTTTTGAACCCTGAAAGGGTGTCTATGCCCGATATTGATATTGACTTTGATGACGAAGGACGTAGCAAAGTCATTGATTATGTGGTAGATAAGTACGGAAAAAACCAAGTTGCCCAAATCGTAACGTATGGCACAATGGCAGCCAAAATGTCTATCAAAGACGTGGCGAGGGTTTTGGAATTGCCCTTAGAGGAGTCGAATGCCCTTGCGAAACTTGTACCCGAAAAACCAGGGACAACCCTTGCCAAAGCCTACGAAGAAGTACCCGAATTAGCAGCTATTCGCAAAGGCAACGACCTGAAAGCCAAAGTTTTGCAAAGTGCTGAAATTTTGGAGGGTTCGGTGCGAGGTACGGGCATACACGCAGCAGGTGTAATCATTGCCCCTGACGATATTACTAACTACATTCCTGTTTGTTTGGCAAAAGACAAAGGCGACAAAAAAGGCGGAGATGACGAAGAAGGTGGCGGACAAGCCCTCGATTTGTTGGTTACGCAGTTTGACGGCAAACACATAGAGGAGGCAGGAATGTTGAAAATGGACTTTTTGGGCTTAAAAACCCTAACCATTATGCGTGATGCGATTGATTTAATCCAAAAAAATCATGGAATTTTAATTGATTTAGACAAAATTCCGATTGACGATAAAAAAACTTACGAACTCTACCAAAAAGGCAATACCATTGGCACTTTTCAGTTTGAAAGTGAGGGTATGCAGATGTATTTGCGTGATTTGAAACCGACTAACATCGAGGATTTGATTGCGATGAATGCCTTGTACCGCCCAGGCCCGATGGACTTTATCCCGACCTACATCAACCGAAAACATGGCAAAGAGCCTACCGAGTATCCGCATGAATTGTTAGAGCCTATCCTCAATTATACGTTTGGGATTATGGTGTATCAGGAGCAAATTATGCAGACTGCCCAAATCATGGCAAATTATAGCTTGGGCGGTGCGGACTTGCTGCGTAGGGCAATGGGTAAGAAGGACAAGGAGAAAATGGCGAAAGAAAAGGACAAGTTTATTGAGGGGGCGAAAAAGTACCACAACGTACCCGAAGAAAAAGCTGCCGAAGTGTTTGCCGTTATGGAAAAGTTTGCGGAGTATGGCTTTAACCGAAGCCACTCGGCTGCCTATTCTGTCGTTGCCTACCAAACTGCCTACCTCAAAGCCAATTACCCTGCCGAATACATGGCTGCGGTGATGACGCACTCTATGGGAACAATAGAAAAAATATCATTTTTCTTAGAGGAGTGCAAACGCATGGGCTTAACCGTTTTGGGACCTGATGTAAACGAAAGTGAAAAGAATTTTAGTGTAAACAAAAAAGGTGAAATCCGTTTTGGTTTGGGAGCTGTGAAAGGCACAGGCGAAGTGGCAGTAGAAGAAATGATAGCCGAAAGGCACGCCAACGGTGCGTACAAAGATATTTTTGAGTTTGCTAAACGCCTGAATTTGAGGACAGTAAATAAAAAGACTTTTGAAAGTTTGGCACAAGCAGGGGCTTTTGATGCCTTCAAGGAAATGCACCGAGCTATGTTTTTTGCGACAGGAGCAGACAACATCACGAACTTAGAAAAAATCTTAAAATACGGTGCAGCAGCCCAAGCCGAGCAGAGTTCGGGCAATGTGTCTTTGTGGGGTGGCGGAAGCAACGCTGGCGGTGTAACCATTCCGAAGTTGGCGGAGTGCGAAACGTGGGGGACAATGGAAACCCTCGACAAAGAGAAAGAAGTGGTAGGTTTTTACTTATCAGGACACCCATTAGACAGGTTTAAGCTGGATATAGAGGCAAATTGTACATGCAGCGTGGTGGATTATGCCCAACACAAAAATAGAGATATTGCAGTAGCAGGTATTTTAAGTGATGTGAGTATTCGGCAAAGCAAAAACGGAAAAACCTTTGCCCTTGCCAACTTGACAGACTATAATGGTTCTTTACAAATTGCATTTTTTGGAGATGACTATGCTAAAAACATTGCCTACCTCAAAGATGGCGAATTCTTATTCATCAAAGGCAAAGTAGAAGAAAGGTACAACCAACAAGGCGTATGGGAGTTTCGCCCCAAAACCATTAGTTACCTCGCCGACTTGCGGGACAAAGCAAAGTGGTTGGAAGTTACCCTTATACCTTCTGCCCTTAGCCAAGATACTATCCAAACCCTGAACAGCCTCTTTGTAAAACACAGTGGCAACTGCGAATTGCGTGTTCGGGTGGTGGACAAAGACGAGAACATAGACCTGCCTACACGCAGCACCAAATTTAGGGTAAACCCAAGTAATGATTTGTTGAATGAATTGAAGGGTTTGGGGGTTGTGGGGAAGGTGGGGTAGGTTATTTTAGCAACGTAGTTACGAGCTGTAGGTAGCAACGTACCAACGGCTCGCAACTACGTTGCTATATAGCAAAGCCTTGTTAGAGGCATATCGTTAATAAATAAAACTAAGTAGCAAGAAGAAATAAATCTTCATTATTTTCTTAGTGAACTTGTGTCCTTGTGGTTCATTTACAAATAGTTATCTAAAATTGTAAACTACATTTTATTATTTCCTATTACTTAAGTTCATCAACTTTTAATCAATAAAACGAACTAAATACACAATAATTTGTTCCCTAAACAATGCGACAACCCATTTCCATATTTCTCTTAGTCATTTACTTGCTAACTAATGCAGGGCTTTATAGCTCTTTGCATTGGTGCGGAGAGGCTTTGCAAAGTATGGAAGTGATGACCACCGAAATAGCTACTTGCTGCGGTGAAGTCCTACAAGCCAACGAAACGGCAGACGAGGACGGCGGTTGTTGCCACGCCGAAGTCAAAGTTTGGCAAGCCGAAGACGACCAACAAAACGAAAAGTTCCCTGCGTTTGATTTCCTGAAAATAGTGGCTTTGCCTGCGGAAATCTTGGTTTGGGAAAATCCACCTTTTCAACCAGCTATTTTTCAAAACGTAGCTGTTACACCACAGTTGGCTCGTCCCCCTACGCTGCTCAAAGTTCCTATTTATATCAAAATCAATGTATTAAGAGTATAACTACTGTAGAACGGACTTTAGTCCGTTGATTGTAAAATAACGGACTAAAGTCCGTTCTACAGTATATTTCATTACTTTTAAACATTGAATTTTCATGCAAAAAAATCATATATTCTTTTGGGTGATAGCCTTGATGAGCTTTTTACCCTTCTCAAATTTTGCCCAAGTTGTTACAGGAAAAGTGATACAAAACAACGCACAAGGCACAAAAGAGGCTTTGGTTGGGGCTACAGTCGTATGGTTAGGCACACAACACGCCACTACGACCAATCCAGACGGTACATTCCAAATAGCCAAACACACCAACCAAGCAGCTAAATTAGTCATTAGTTTTGTAGGCTTTAAGGCGGATACCGTTACTGTAGCCGAAAACACTACGGACTTAGGCGAAATTACACTGCAAAATCAATCCGAATTAGACGAGGTAGAAGTGCGTTTCAAGGTAAAAAGCACCTTAACAGACGACCTTAGTCCTTTAAAAGCCAACATTATTACTAAAAAAGAGTTGGCAAAGGCAGCTTGTTGTAACTTATCCGAAAGTTTTGAAACCAGTCCTGCCGTAGATGTGTCGTTTACAGATGCTATTACAGGGGCAAAACAGATAGAAATGTTGGGTTTGTCGGGAGTTTATACCCAACTCACTACCGAAAATATGCCTTCGGTACGTGGTTTAGCCTCAAATTTTGGCTTGAATTACATACCCGGTAGTTGGATACAAGGTATTCAAGTGTCTAAAGGTGTAGGTTCAGTAGTAAATGGCTACGAAAGTATTGCAGGGCAAATTAATGTGGAACTCAAAAATCCTTTGAGTACAGAAAAAGAAAAAGAAAAGTTTTTCCTAAATCTCTACTTCAATCAGGCTGCCAGAAGTGAGGCAAACATCAATTTTACTAACCGTATTTCACCAACTTGGGCTACTACCACCTTGTTACATGGCAGTTTTTTACCCCTCAAAACAGACATGAACCATGACGGTTTTATGGATATGCCTACTTATGAACAAGTCAATTTGGTGAACCGTTGGCAATTTCAAACAGAAAAAGGTTGGGAAGGACAATTTGGTGTTAAAATATTGTATGACAATAAGTTAGGCGGACAAGTTGATGATAAAAGTCATATAGAACATACAGATTCTGCTCACAAAGAATACCCTACCTACCGTTTCGGTATGACCACCAAACGCATAGAGGCATGGACAAAAACAGGTTATGTTTGGCAAGACAAACCTTACAAAAGTACAGGTTTACAAATTTCTGCGAACCACCATGACGTAGATGCTACATTTGGGTTAAATACTTATACAGGAAAACAACAAACGTTGTATTTGAATTGGATTTTTCAAACAATCATTGCCAATACTAACCATAAAATAAAATTCGGTGTAAGCAATTTATTAGACAATTACAACGAACATTACAAAGGAAACTTGGTTTTGGGGACTCCTACTAACAAAATAGAGAGTAATCATGCCCAATTTAATCGTACAGAAAATGCGTTGGGGGCTTTTGTAGAATACCAATATTCTATTTTTGAAAAATTTGATGCAGTGGCAGGTTTACGGGCAGACTACCACAATTTATTTGGTGCTTTTGTTACGCCTCGTTTGCATTTGCGATATGCCCCTACGGAAAATACTATTTTGCGAGCAGGTTTTGGTCGTGGACAACGCACTGCCAATATTTTCATGGAAAACGCAGCTATTTTGGCAAGTTCTCGCCAAATTGTATTGCCTGCCGAACAAACGGGTAGCCGTAATGCAGCTTATGGACTACAGCCCGAAATTGCGTGGAATTACGGCATTAATCTCACCCAAAATTTCCGTTGGAGGTATCGTGATGGTAGCATTGCGGTAGATTTTTACCATACAGCCTTTCAAAATCAAGACGTTACGGACTTAGACAAAAATCCGCAGCAATTATTAATGTATAATTTAGATGGACAATCTTACTCTAATAGTTTGCAAGTTGAGCTAAATTATGAATTGTTTGACAATTTTGATGTGAAAGCAGCCTACCGTTTTTTAGATGTGCAAACTACTTTTCATGGCAATTTATTGCAAAAACCATTGATAGCACCGCATCGTTTCTTTATCAATTTGGCGTATAAAACCGAAAATAACTGGACTTTTGATTACACTTTGCAGTGGTTTAGTTCCAAACGTCTGCCTAATACACAAAGTAATCCAGAGGCGTACAGACGTGAGGCATATTCACCTAACTACTTCATTTCCAATGCACAAGTAGCCAAAACTTTCAAAAATGTAGATGTATATTTAGGTGCAGAAAACTTGTTGGATTTCCGCCAAGACAATCCTATTATTGCTGCTTCTACACCGTATAGCCATTATTTTGATAGTTCGTTGGTGTGGGCTCCCGTCTTTGGGCGTATGGTGTATGTAGGTATGCGTTGGAAATTGTAAGGTTATAGTATAATTTTAGGCACTTGAACATTAATAAAGCAAAAAGCACTACTATTTCTCAAAAAATAGTAGTGCTTTTCGTTTATGTGTACCATTGTAATATTAGTAGCTAATATTACACTAAATTAATAAGAAAGAACGTATGTATTTACTATTAGGTGAATACATTGATTATCTAGTTATTAACCCAGATATAAATATCTTTTAATAAAATCTACTTACTTAAAAGTATAAAGTTGTGTATAATCTTTTATAGGTGTCTAATAAAAAAGCACTAAACTTAATAAGTTTAGTGCTTTTAGTAGAGAGAGAGGGATTCGAACCCCCGGACCGGTTAAGGTCAACGGTTTTCAAGACCGCCGCAATCGACCACTCTGCCATCTCTCTGTTTTGATGTTGCAAAGGTACAGCTTTTTTTGAATACTGCAAACTTTACAACATTTTTTTTGAATTCTTTTTAAGAAAAATTGTCTTAGTTAGCCTCTGTAACAGCTTTTTCCATTACAATTTTACCTTTGTAGTAAAGTTTGTTTTCATGCCAATAAGCTCTGTGCCACAAGTGAGCTTCGCCAGTAACAGGACATACTGCTACAGTTTGCGGAGTTAAGGCATCATGTGTACGTCTTTTATCACGTCTTGTTTTCGATATTTTCCGTTTAGGGTGTGCCATTGTACTACGTTATGTTAAAACTTTAAATTAATTACCAACAATATAAACAAAAAGATTTTACTTTTTCAACTGATTTAATTTTGCCCAACGAGGGTCTATTTCTTCGGGTTCGGTAGTTGTATCTTCTACTTCTTCTGCCTCACCTGAAGTATAAATGAGGGTTTCATTTTCCTCATCTATGTCGTCTTCATCTTCAAATTTTGGGTGAATTTTCCGCATAGGCACTGCCAATGCGACTAATTCATAAATGTAACTTGCCAAGTTAATAGTAGCAGTATTTCGAGGAATGATTACAATTTCTTCTGTCCATTCTTCTGCTTTTTCACCGTATTTGAAGAAGATACGTTCTTGTATAGTTACTTCGTAGTCAAATAACTCTAAACTTCTATCACACTCTAACTCTATCGTACCATTGATAGCAAAGTTTGCTACCAACATTGTAGAGCTTTTAGTTAATGTAATTTCTGCTTTACAGTTACCTTTATTGAAAAGAGTTGGTTCAAAGCATTGAAAAAACTTTTCATCTGCGTTATAAGAAAATAGATATGACTTTTCTTCTAAAGCAACAATATCTATATCATACTTCCTTAAAATCAATTCTTTTTCCTTCGTTTTCACGGTTTTTAAATTAGGACTGCAAAGCTACTAAGATTAGATTTGTTTACCAAAATTTTGACAAAAAAACTTATAGGTTTTCTCTCTTATAAAAAACTCTTGGCAGTGATATTTCTACCACTGCCAAAGTTTTTAGTTGAATTACTTTATTGCTTTGAAGTTGCTTACTTCTTCACAATCCGTTTCACCGCAGATTTACCATTGGTTTCCAC
>Ga0075157_10001855_pt1 | contig 12762 bp, 8 predicted proteins | sample JI81BgreenDNA_FD_70967 | JGI IMG/M metagenome (GOLD analysis project Ga0075157, IMG submission 70967) | Wastewater effluent complex algal communities from Wisconsin, to seasonally profile nutrient transformation and Carbon sequestration -... | ecosystem: Engineered > WWTP > Effluent > Algae...
CACTCATGTCATCGGCATCCACAGCATCCAAAGGGGTCGCGCGCATCGCGGCCGGAGTCCCCGGAGTTCACAGCAGCCTGTTCTGGCGCATCCGCTTCGCCGTGGGTGACCAGGTGGTACTGTTGGAAATTCCCAACGGCGAGAAAACCGAATCCACGCTCCTCTTGCGTGACATCGAGATGGGCCGCGCGAAGCAGCATGCCCGCGTCGATCACGTCGGCTGCCCGCCCATGTTCGCACCCGAAGGCGGACTCTCCGGCGACCGTGAAACGGCCAACGCGCAAGCCGCCATCGAGTGCCTGCGCCGTGCGGGTGTGACACATGCCTATGGTGACCGCACCTTGCCTCTGATTTTCGCTGATTTCGCCCGCAAGGCCGGCATCACCATCGAGTGCGATGTGGACATGTGGGTGAATGAGCGCCGCCAGAAATCCGATGAGGAAATCGAGCACCTGCGTGAGGCCCAGCGCGTCACCGAGGGTGCGATTCAAATGGCCTGCGAACTCATCGCCCGCGCCGCTGTCCGCGCCGATGGCGTATTACTCCACGAGGGAACTCCACTCACCTCCGAGCGTGTGCGCACCGCTGTCGATCACTGGTTGCTCGACCAAGGTTTCTCCAATCCCAAGGCCATCATCGCCGGTGGTCCCATCGCTTCCGATTGCCACAACTACGGCACCGGCGAGCTGCGGGTCAGCGAACCCGTGATTGTGGACATTTTCCCCTGCGACCGCCGTTCCCGCTACAATGGCGACTGCACCCGCACCGTTGTCAATGGCGACATCCCCGATGAAGTCATCCGCATGCACGCCGCCGTGCGCGCTTCCAAAGCCGCGGCCGAAGCGAAGATCCGCACGGGTGTCACCGGTGAGGAAGTGCATCTCGCGACCATCGCCGCTCTTGCCGAACACGGCTATCCTTTCGGCCTGCCCGGCGATGACACTCCCATGTCTTACTGCGCCATGACTCACGGCACGGGCCACGGCATCGGTCTCGATGTCCATGAGCCGCCCTTGCTCGATCGCAAAGGTCCACCCCTGCTCGCAGGCGAAGCCCTCACCGTCGAGCCGGGACTCTATCGCCGTGATCTCGGTGCCGTGCGCATCGAGGACATGGTCATCGTCACCGACACCGGGTGCCTCAACCTCAACAAACTCCACGACGGCCTGAGCTGGTAACGTGGTGGAGCCCTCTGGCCTCCAAACCTTCCCAAAACCCAACCATCACCTTATGAAACTCATCCTATCCCTGCTCACCTTCGGTCTCACCTCCGCCTTCGCGGACATTTCCATCAAGTCCGGTGAAAAACTCGCGTTCCTCGGTGACTCGATCACCCAGCAAGGCAAAGGCCGTCCCGGTGGATATGTCAACCTCGTCAGCCACGCACTCGCCACGAACGATGTGAAAATCGAAGTCATTGGCGCGGGAATCAGCGGTCACAAATCCAACCAGATGCTGGCACGACTCGACAAGGACGTGCTCAGCAAACAACCCCAGTGGATGACGCTCAGTTGCGGGGTGAACGATGTCTGGCACGGTGCGAATGGTGTGCCACTCGAAGACTACAAAAAAAACATCACCAGCATCGTCGAGAAGGCGCAGGCTGCAAACGTGAAGGTCATCCTCCTCACCTCCACCATGATCGGCGAGGATCAGGCCCACCCGAACAACCAGAAACTCATTCCTTACAATGAGTTTCTCCGCACGCTCGCGAAGGAAAAAAAATGCTTCCTTGCCGACCTGAATGCCGACATGCAAGAGGCCGTGAAAAAAGCCAACACACCCGGCAAAAACGCACTCACCGGTGACGGCGTCCACATGGCGTTTCCCGGTGACATGATGATGGCCACGGGCATTTTGAAAACCCTGGGCCTTGATGAAAAGCAGCTTGCGAAAGCCCAGGACGCGTGGCTCGATATTCCCGCTACCACCAGCCTCAAAGTTGATGCCGCGTTCAGCCAGCGCGAGATGCAGCAGTTGGAAAAAACCGCCGCCGCGCGCAACACCACTCCGCAGAACCTGATCAACGAGGAATTCAAAAAAGTATTGGATAGTCTGAAAAAGTGACGTGGCGGTGGACCATGGCCTTTCATCACACATCTAGCATTAGTCTCTAGCCATGAAAACCCTGTTGCTTCTGTTCACCCTCACTGTCTCCCTCCGTGCGGAAACGCCGAACATTCTCCTGATCCTGGCCGATGACCTGGGTTATGGCGATGTGTCTTGCTACCATCCCGCATCAAAAATCCCGACGCCGAACATCGATCGACTGGCCAGCGAGGGCCTGCGTCTCACCGATGCGCATTCCCCCTGCACGGTTTGCACACCCACCCGCTACAGTCTCATGACGGGGCAGATGGGTTTCCGCATTCCGCGTGGCGGCACGGTCTTCACAGGGGCCGGTGGTCCTTCGCTCATTGCTCCCGAGCGCTTGACCTTGCCGGAAATGCTTCGTGAAAAACAGTACTCCACCGCCTGCTTCGGCAAGTGGCACATCGGGCTGACCTATCGCGACAAACAGGGCAATGCCATCAACAGCAGCGCGCCCGATGCCATTGCGAACATCGACTACTCGCGCCGCATCGAGGGCGGGCCTCTCGATCATGGTTTCCAGCAATTCTACGGCACCGGCTGCTGTCCCACCACCGACTGGCTCTATGCCTTCATCGATGGTGACCGCATCCCCGTGCCGCCTACCAAAAAACTCGACCGCAACACATTGCCAGACCATCCGTACTCGCAAGACTGCCGCAACGGCTCGATCGCGGAGAATTTTCCGATGGAAGAAGTGGACCTGGTCTTTTTGGAGAAGAGCAAAGCGTTTTTGCGAGCTCATGCAAAAAGCCAAGCCCGAAAACCCTTCTTTCTTTTCCACTCCGCCCAAGCCGTCCACCTACCCTCCTTCGCCGCGCCACAATTTCAGGGGAAATCGAAAGCCGGTCCGCACGGGGACTTCATCGTCCAGCTCGACTGGATCGTCGGCGAGCTGATGAAGACTCTAACGGAACTGGGGATGGCGGAAAACACCATCGTCATTTTCACCAGCGATAACGGCCCCGAGGTCGCCAGTGCCGTTCACATGCGGGCCGATCACCAGCACGATCCCGCGCATCCTTGGCGCGGTATCAAACGCGACCAATGGGAAGGCGGCCATCGCGTGCCGTTTCTCGTGCGTTGGCCCGGAAAAATCAAAGCGAACCAGACATCAGACCAACTGACGAGCCACACCGATGTCATGGCGACCATTGCCGCCGTCATCGGCAGCGAGCTCCCGGAACATGCGGCCGAGGACAGCTTCAACATGCTCCCGGCCTGGCTCGGTACCGCGGAGAAACCCATACGCCCGTATCTTCTCACCCAGGCCTTTTCCTCCCAGTATCTCGCCATCCGTCGCGGTCACTGGAAGTATCTCGATCATCCCGGCTCCGGCGGAAACAACTACGAAAAAAATCCCGAGCTCAAGCCCTACTACCTTCCAGATCCCGCCCCCGCGCAGCTCTATGATCTCTCCACGGATCCCGGTGAAACCAGGAATCTTCTCACGCAAAAGCCGGAGATCGCCAAAGAACTCAAAGAGCTGTTAGAGAAATCAAAAGCCGCTGGAAGAAGCCGCTGAGCATCGTGCCGCGAAGCCGCGCGATTATTTTCACACCGTGGAAGCGGCACGGCGCAGGCGGTCCATGATGGCCACGCCAAGACCCACTTCACTGACAGGCTCCGCCACGATGGCATCCAAGCCAAGTTCGTCCATTTTGCGCATCAGATGGAACAGGCGCAGCGCAGCCTCGGGCAACTTGCCATTGCCGGGGCTGAGCGCCTCGACGGCAGCCCAACGGTGCAGCGAAACGTAACCCTTGCCCGGCTCGCCGGTGTAGGAGAGCAAGCCGTATTTTTTGCCCGGTTCCGGGCGGAAATCAGCAGGATCCTCCAGCAACAAAAGCGGTGTGCGCGGCGCGTAGTGGCTGGGCAGCATGCCAGGGGCAGCGGGTGCGGCACCATCGCGCGGACGCTTGGGGCGCTCCACCTTGCCGAAATTTTGCAACATTTCCTTGGTGATGGGACCGGGCCGCAGGATGGTGATGGTCGGGCGTTTTTCTCCGGCTGTCACATGAATAATCGTGCTTTCCAACCCCTCCGAGCAAGCCCCGCCGTCGACGATGAGCGGGATGCGGCCGTCCAACTCCTGCAGCACCGCGTGGGCCGAGGTGGGCGAAATGCGACCGAATCGATTGGCACTCGGTGCTGCAAGCGGCTGGCCCAGCTCCTTGCCGACAGCACGGAAAATTTTGCTAGCGCTCTGCCGCACCGCCACCGTATCCAGCCCGCTGGTCACCAAATCCGGCACATCCGGGTGTTTCGGTAACACCAAGGTCAGCGGCCCGGGCCAAAAGGCATTCATGAGCTTTTCCACCGTGGCCTGAATTTCCTCAGGCACCACTGCCACGCGCGGCAAGTCCGCCCGCGTCGCCACATGCACGATCAAAGGATCAAACGAAGGCCTTTCCTTCGCCTCGAAAATTTTCGCCACCGCCGCGGCATCGAAGGCATTCCCCGCCAGACCATAGACCGTCTCCGTGGGTAAAGCCACCACCTCGCCCGCACGCAACTGCGTTACGGCCACTTGCACCGCCTCTTTCGAATTCTCATCTGACGCGGATATGACGTTGGTCTTCTGCACGAACGGAGGATGGCGCAACCCAAGGGCTTGTGCGAGTGCAAAAATTCCTCCCATGCCATCAGGGCGATCCCATCAACTCCGATCTGCCACAAAAAGGACTTTGCCATTGCGGTCCGGTGCCTTGAGACGTTCCAACGCCTGCGGATACTCCGCCCACTCATACACGCGGTCCACCGCCTGCACGAGTTTTCCCGCACGGATCCATTCGATCAACTGCGCATACATCGCACCGATCTCGGGGGGCGCCGCCTGATCCAACCACCGCGACAACCAAAAACCGCGGCACGATATGTCGCGAAAAATCAGAAACTTGTTCGGCACAGTCACCGGTCTCCGGCTCATCGCTCCGTAGGTCACCTGCACCGAGCCCTCCGCCAGGAAGTCGAACTGCCGCATGGCACTCTCCCCACCCACCGCGTTCAGGGCCAGCGAAGCTTTTTTTCCCCACAACGACAGAAGCTCCATCGCCTCCGCCTTGCCCGACTCGTCATCCACGAACACGTGCTCCGCTCCGAGCTCTCTCAATTCCTCGATCAACTCACGCCTGCGCACAAAATGCACACCCCGCAAACCCAGTGCGTTGGCGATCTGGATCACACATCGTCCCACCCCGGAGTTCGCCGCATTTTGCACCACCACATCCCCGGCCTGCATCCGGGTGAAATCCTGCAACATCCGCCAGGCCGTCGCCGGGTTTACCTTCAACATCGCCAGATCTGTCACCGCAAGTTCCGTGGGCACCGCGCACAACTCACTCCCCTTGACGATGCGCTCGTCCTGCCAACCATGAGCATACCCCAAAAACATCACCCTCGTCCCTACCGCCAATGACGCATGCCGCGACTCCACCACCTCCCCCACCGCCTCGGTCCCGGGTACCGCGGGCAGATCCGGCCTGTGCCCGTAGGTACCCTCGATCCAGTTCAAATCCGCCGGATTGATCGGTGATGCGAGGATCCTCACCCTCACCTCATCTTCTTGCAAATCCACAGCAGGCCCTGCCCGTTCCACCAGACGCAGCACATCTTTCGCCGCACCAAATGCCTCCATTTCCAACGCTCTCACGCCCTCAAGATAGGCGGAAATTTCCCTGATGGCAATGCCACCCCACTCGGAGGAAGAAATTCCCCTTGCGCACAACGCGCTGATATCCGCGCATGACATACACCGCATCAGACAATTGATCGAATTTTCAATCTTGGCACACTATGTGCTAAATTCATTGATGGAGAATCACGGCACACCGTTGGTTCGCCGTTGAACCATAAAAACCAATAACAACACACACAATGAAATCACTCGTTAAATTGACCACATTGGCTGCGCTTACCTCCAGTGCTCTGGCAGGTACCGCAGAAGTAGCATCCGCTCCTGCCACCACAAGCTCGGATCCATGGATCACCGGAAGCGTCAGCGCTGGCTTTGACAGCTCCTACTACTTCCGCGGCCTGTGGTTCTCCAACAACAACTTCTGGGGTGGCGTGAATCTTTCCGCTCCCATCACCGACAAACTGACCCTCGGCCTGGGCGCTCTCTACACCGAGACGGTTGACACCACCCTCATCGACGGCGGTGCTGACCTTGATTACTCCGAGTTGGACCTGATCGCCTCCCTGAGCTACGCCACCGACTTCGCCACCTTCGGTCTGGTCGTCACCAACTACCACTTCTTCGACTCCTTCTCCGGCTCGATCGATGGTGTTGCCAACGGCAACGGCACTTACGATTCCGAGGTCAAAAACGCCCTCGATATCGGTCTGACCATGACCAAGAAGTTTGGTGATTTCAACCTCTACCTTGGCAGCTGGTTCGACACCAAGATCAACGGTTGGTACTTCGAGTCCGGTTTGGACTACACCTACGCGGTCAACGACAAACTCTCCCTCGTTCCTGTGGTGCAAATGGGCTATGCCATCGATTACTACACCATGGACTTCTCGGACAACGAAGGTCTGACCCACATCCGTGCCGCCATCAGCGCACCCTACAAAGCCACGGATTCGCTGACCATCACTCCATACGTCGCCTACAACATCCCCTTGGAAACTCGTAAAGACCTCAACGTCAACGAGACTCGCAACGACCCCTACGCGGGTGTGGCTGTGAGCTACGCTTTCTGATGCCTAACGGGATCACTTCATAAGCCTGATCCCCCACGTGTTCGCACGTGGGGGATTTTTGTGCCCATGCTTCAGCGCTGATGTTGGTAAATGCCGGCACGTCCGCTGACCAGAAAAGCGATCAGACAAGTCACGGCAAAAAGCATCGCATGATGCGGCCCGAACAATTCCCAACCGAGAATGGCACAGGCCAGGGGCGTGTTGGCGGCGGCAGCGAAGACCGCCACCATCCCCAGTCCGGCAAACAAGGCCACGGGTTGCCCCGTCGCCATCGCCAAGGCATTCCCCAGTGCCGCACCGATGAAAAACAGCGGCGTCACTTCCCCTCCCTTGAAGCCGCTGGACAAAGTGATCACCGTGAACAGCATTTTCCACCACCAACTCCAGGAATCAGCACCACCCGGCGAGAAGCTGGACAAAAGACACACGCCGCCATCCCGTTGCGGGCTGACGCCGAGGCCCAGATAATCGGCATTTCCCAGGGCATAGACCAACCCAATCACCATCAAGCCTCCGACCACGGGTCTCGCCCATGGCCGCGGGCAGCATCGTTCCAGCCACAACGGCGCTTGATGGGAGAGCGCGACAAACAACCGTCCGCAAAGTCCAAACAACAAGGCCGCCAGGGCCACCGCAGCGAGCAAGGGCCAGGACACGCTCCCCATGCCAGCCGGCGACAATCCCAGCGCGCGATAATCGATGTGCATCACGCCCCACAGGTGGCAGGTCAGATGACCCAGCCACGAGGCCCCCAAGCATGGCAACAAGCCGCGTATTTGCCAGCGCCCGCGCACCGGCAGTTCCACCGCAAATACCGCTCCCGCAAATGGGGTACCGAACACCGCACCAAATCCTGCGGCGATGCCTGCCATGAGCAAGGTCCGCTGCTGCGAGGGACCAAGCGCAAACACCCGGCTCAACCACGCGGATACCGCACCTCCCATCTGCACCGCCGTGCCCTCACGTCCCGCCGAGCCGCCGAACAAATGCGTCACCAACGTCGTTATCAACACCAGCGGAGCCATGCGCAAAGGCACATGACCGCGCAGTTCGTGAATCTCTTCCACCAGCAAATGGCTGCCCCGCCCTGCAAGGCCGCCGTATTTTTGATAGAGCCAGACCATGCCCATGCCCGCGAGCGGCAGACCTAACAACAACCACCGATGCTGAGCGTGCCATCGGGTGACCATTTCCAGGCTGACCAAAAACAAGGCGCTGAGCGAGCCACTGATCGCCGCAGTGAGCATCAGTGGCAACACCAGGCGAGGCCATGATGCGGACGTCTTGCGGACATGGGATGCTCGTTCCGCCATGGCACAAGATTCGTTAGACGATGCGCATGCGCGCCAGGTCCTGGGTGTCCACCAGGCCGACCGGGAGTCCGGCGTCATCCAGCACCACCACGTCATCGATGCGATGGGAGCCTATGGTATTGACCGCCTGCACCGCCAGCGAGGAAGCGCGCACCGTGATCGGTTGGCGCGTCATGAACTGCCCCACCGGCAGCAGCCCCAGACCGGGATCGCGTTGGAAGGCCCGTACAAAATCGCCGTGAGTGAACACACCTGCCAGAGCACCGGCGTCATCGATCACCACACAGGCACCGGAGCGAGCTTGCGTCATCGCCACCAGCGCCTCATTGACCGTGGCCTCTTGCGGCACCTTGGCCAAGGCATCGCCGTGGCGCATGATGTCCGCCACTTTCGTGAGCAAGGCCCGCCCCAGCGAACCACCGGGATGGTAGCGGGCGAAGTCCTCTTCGGTAAATCCGCGCACTTGCAGCAAAGCCATGGCCACCGCATCGCCCATCACCAACATCGCCGTGGAGGAGGAAGTGGGGGCCAGATTGAGAGGGCAGGCCTCGCGCTCCACGGAGGTATCCAGCACATGATCCGCGTGTTCCGCCAGGCTGGAGGCAGGTTTGCCCGTCATGGCAATCACCGTGGCTGCCGAGCGTCGCAAATGCGGCAACAAATGGAGCAACTCCGCGGTTTCCCCCGAGTAAGAGAGAGCGATGACCGCGTCTCCCTCGCTGAGCAGGCCCAGGTCACCGTGCAGTGCGTTTTGCGAATTGAGCACCACGGCGGTGGCCCCGGTGGAATTGAGCGTAGCCGCAATCTTGTGACCGATGTTTCCCGATTTCCCGACACCCACCACCACGATTTTCCGTTGTTGTTCCAAGACCTGTTGCAAGGCCGTCACGGCACGGGTGAGAGATCCGTCCAGTCGCTGCGCCATGACCCGCAGGGCATCCGCTTCCTGCAAGATCACTTGTCGTGCCATTTCGATCACATCCATCATAGCTGAAAAAGAATGCCGCCCGAAGGCGGCATCGAGTCGGAAAATCATCAGTTGTCCTTGGGCGCGTCCTTCGGCTTATCAGCCTCGGGTTTTTTCGGCTCCGGCTTGGTGATGGTCGGTTTGTACTTGAGCAAAGGCACGAATTCGTTAGGCAGCTTTTTACCACCGCCCAGGGTCAGGTCATACAAAGCTGCCACCGAGGCGGCTTCTTGCAGGTGAAGGTATCCGGTGGATGACTTGTTCTCGTCTTCCGTACCCCAGAGTTTGATGGCGAGCTGCACCTCAGGGCTGGCCTGATGAATCCGCATGATGGCAACGGCGGATTTTTCCGCGATTTCCTCGGTGGCCCCCACGTCCGACACCATGGCAATGTTGTAGGCGTTGAGAGCTTTGGACGATTGTTTCAGAGCCTCATAGGCCTGGGCCACGCAGAAAGCCACTTGGGCGCGCTGGTAGGAAGGAAGTTTTTCCTGCAAGCGGGACTCACCCAGCGCCACCAATCGATCCCAGGACTGCGTGCGCACGGCGTCCCAGAACACGTAGATTTCCAACTGACGGAGGTGATGCTCACGGGTCAGGCCATCCTTGCGGAAACCTTCCAGTGCTTTGGAAAGGCCTTCCAAATCCCCGAGACGGCGCATGCACTCCAGTTCGTAAAAGGCACCCAAGGTCGAGTAGTTGTTATCCAATGACGCGGTGGGCTTGTACATCGCCTTGACTTGCGCAAACAGGTCCTTGGCTTCCGCATACTTGCGGGACTGATACAATTCCATCGCCTGACGATACATTTTCGGCTCCAGAATATAGACCGCCTGCACCGTGGAAATGTTGATGTCCTCGGTGTCGATGGACTGGGGCTGGGACTTGAATCGGATCATCGTCTTGGTGGCGCCGACGATGAAGATGTTATCGGATGTGCCGTCATCATAGATCAGCATGGCCGGAGCTTGCTGGGGAGCCACGGCGGCGGGCGCGGCCGCAGGAGCGGCAGCCGGGGGCTGTTGGGCGATGGCCGGCGCGACCATGAGACATGCAGTGGCGGAAAGGGAAAAAATCGTTTTCATCACAGATGGGTGGTAAGGGTTTGTCAGGTTATTTTTTGGCTTCCGCTTCTTTTTTCTGTTGGGCGAAGGATTTGATGCCCGGACGCGCTTCGTATTCCTTCACCAGGTCCTCCACGGCATTCCATATTTCTTTTTCCTCCTGCGACATCTTATCGTAAATGCGGCGGGTGGAATCGACATAGCTGTAGCCGCCGTTGTAGGCACCCTGACGGTCGGCAGCATTGGTGCCGACGGCAGCGGCATCGCGCTCCCACAGCAGCTCCATCCAGCGTTTGCAGGCCGGGGCGGAGTACTGGATGGCACCACGTTGGTTACCGGTGAAGATCGCGGCGTAAGTGAAGATCGCATCGTTGATCTGATTGGTCTTCTCATAGGACTGCGCCAGCAACATGGTCACAGGACCCTTGTTGAGAGTGAAGTTGTTGGTTTTGGTGTCCAAGTAAGCTTTCGCCTCCACGTTGGCCTTGCTCCAGTCCCCTTTGGCGGCCAGCAATTCAATCTTGCGATAGAGAGCCTTGTCCTTCTGGGCTTTTTTCTCGGCAATGGTGAAGACCTCTTCGAGATCCTTGATGCCCATCTCAAGATCCGCAGCGGCTTTGCTACGGCCCAGGATATCGGCGCGGCCGAACAAGGCCTCGGCACGATAGCCGCCATTCTTGCGATTGAGAGCTTCCGTGTAGTAATCGAGCGCCTCACGAGGAGCACCGGTTTTCTCGCGGATGAAATCACCCACACGCACGAGGATGAAGGAAGTGAGGTCTTTCGGTGTGAACTCGACTTTCAGCTCGTTGAAGAGCACTTTGACCATGGCCTCAGCCTTGCTGCGGTCGTCACCTTCCTTGGCATTCTTCAGTAGCTCCTCAAATACTCCGATCACCGCCATGCGCAGCAGAGCGCGGGCCACGGTGTCCTTGGGTTTGATTTTCGGGAAGTTGTAGTAGTGCTCCTTGAGCTCCTCAGGGCTGTGTTTGGTCAGGTAGAATTCGGTGTAGGAACCGATGGCTTCTTCCAGGCCCTGGGACATCGGGTCCCCAGCCATTTCCGCAATCACATCGCGCAGGCGGTCCAGACCTTCGTCACCCCGTTCCACGGCATCCATGGCATAAATTCCGGCCACGGCGGCCTGGGTGCGATACGGCGAACCGTCCGCGTATTCCTTCCAGAACTTGTCAATCCATGGCACCGCGTCTTTCAGACGGGGATTGGGCTCATTGGGGCTGCCCTTTTCTCCGAGCATCGCAATCAGAAGATAGACGGACTCGCCGGCCACCATTTTGGCTCCGCGCCGCTCGGCCAGTTCCAGACCTTTTTTGTAATAGGTCTCGGCATCGTCCTTGCGCAATTCGGCGAGGTGCACATTGCCTTTCAGGTTGAAGGCGAGATCGAGCACCTCGGTCTGCGGAAACTCTTTTTCCAGACGATCGATATTCGCCAGAGCGGGTTCATACTGATCCTCAGCATAGTGGCAGGTAGCACGATCAAACAGCGCGAAAGGCAGGTAGGGATTTTTCCCGGCCTCAGGGTATTCCTTCAGGAAAGCATCCAGCAACGTGGCACCTTTGGCGAAATCTTGCAGTTTCACCAGATTGGAACCTTGGAAGAACAAGGCGGCCTGACGGAACTTCGACTGAGGATAATCCGTCGCGTGCTGATCGAGCTTCGGCTGGGCTTTTTCGTATTCGCCTTCGTAGTAGTAGGAACCACCGAGCACGTGCAGACAAATGTCATGCTGTTCGGTACCTTTGTCCAATTTGTCGATCAAGGTCACGGCAACCTCGATGCACTTCTTGTATTCGCCCTCGTAGAACAAGGAGGTGAGCATCATGCGTCGCACGGCCGGCACGTGTTCCGAGGTCGGGAAAGCCTTGAGGAAAATCTGGCCGTATTTTTCGGTGATCAGAACCTCGCCCACAATCGAGCTGGTGCGCACGAGCTGGAACAGATTGTTCTCGCGCTTTTCGTGCTTGGGATAGTAGAGCTCCAGCATTTCGTATGCGGCAAAGGCGCCACGGGCGTTGCCATTGATCTCGTGAATGTAGGCCATCGAGAGCAACTGGGTGATCTCGGGATTTTTCGACTCACGACTTGCGGCAGTGACCGCTTCTTGCGCGGCTTTGAGCTTGTCCGCCACGATGGTGCGGGTGCCGTCCATCACGCCCTTGCGCTTGCCCAGCGAGGCGAGGCGGACTTTCACGTCATCCAAGGTCACTTCCGTGGGCGAAACCATTTGGTAGAGCACGATGGCGGCTCGCTCCATGTTGGCGGAGTAGGCATCATGGGCCAGCTTCATGAAAAGGCGGTTGAACTCCTGCATCTCGAAGGGTTCGATGACGATGTCCGCACGGTTTTTGTTGATGAAATCAAGCAAGGCCTGCTCGTTCGATTTATCGATGCAAGCGGTCACAAAGGCCTGGAAGCCTGCCACGATGCCGGCATCCGGCGTGGGGAACACCTCTTTGTTCTTGATGGCGATCTCCAGATTTTCCATGCCCTCCGGAATTTTCCCGAGCTTGAAGTAGCAGATGCAGAAATTGATATGGAGCACACCTTTTTGATACTGGTCCTTGCCGCGCTCGGTGCTGCGCTCTTCGAGGAATTT
>Ga0075157_10001856_pt1 | contig 12756 bp, 9 predicted proteins | sample JI81BgreenDNA_FD_70967 | JGI IMG/M metagenome (GOLD analysis project Ga0075157, IMG submission 70967) | Wastewater effluent complex algal communities from Wisconsin, to seasonally profile nutrient transformation and Carbon sequestration -... | ecosystem: Engineered > WWTP > Effluent > Algae...
TGAATAGTAAGAGTAGTTGTATCTTTCTCATAAAGGGTATAGTGTTTTATAATAGGTGTTTGTGTTTATATAAAGATAAATAAAATACTCCTGAAATCCAATAGGTATGTAAGTTTTAAAGTATTTTGAGTATTTTATCAGTGGCTTTCAAGCCTGAGCCTGTTAGTACAGAAACTATCTTTTCGTTTGGTGGAGCTGTTAAAATATATTTACGAACACCTGCTACAACGGCTGCTGAGGTCGGTTCAATAAAATAGCCCATTTTACCCATCATGATGAGGGTATCTTTGATTTCTTCTTCGCTTACAGACATAAAAACCCCTTCAGTGAGTTCTACATACTGAAGCATTTGTTTGCCTCTTACAGGTTGAGCAATGGCTATTCCTTCGGCTAGAGTTGGCAATGTTATGATTTCGGGGATATAGGTAAGTCCATCATTAAATGCTTCGTATAATGGTGAGCAGTGTGTAGCTTGTACGCCTATAATTTTTGGCATGTTCTCAATAATGCCTGCTTTTAAGAGTTCTTTAAAACCTATATAAGCTCCTATCAGAAGTGTTCCATTGCCTGCGGGCAGAATAATTGTATCTGGGGCTTTCCAGCCTAACTGTTCGCATACTTCAAAAGCAAAAGTTTTTGTACCCTGAAAAAAGAAAGGATTCCAGCAATGGCTTGCATAATAACTATTCTTTGCAGCCTGATAAGCTGCTTCAGCAGTATCTTCTCTACTGCCATCTACGACTATTACATTGGCTCCATAGCATTTCATTTGCACCAATTTTCCCTCAGAAACGCCTTTGGGTACATAAATATCACAACTGATACCTGCTTTGGCACAATAAGCAGCTACAGAACTGCCTGCATTGCCCGATGAATCTTGTACGGCATGTGTAATCCCTTGTTCTTTCATTTTGCTTACCATTACGGCACTACCCCTATCTTTATAAGAGCCTGTTGGAAATAGAAAATCCAATTTGAAGTGTACTCCTACATTATCTATGATAATTTTTTGGAGGGGTGTAGCTCCTTCACCAAAACTAACAATATGCGAATCGTCCAAGATGGGCAGTGCTTCTCTGTATCGCCAGATATTTGCTGCTCTTTGGCGAATGAGAGTTTTATCAAGTGTGGGTTTGAAACGAATATCTAACAAATATCCACCATTACTCTGCCAGCGAGCCTCATGGAGGGGATACTCTTCTTGGGTTTTGGTACAAATTAAACTATCGGGTTTCAAATTCAATGAACAATTATCAGTGAGCAATATTTTTAGAAATCAGAACCGAAGGTCAGCAAAACTGAACAAGACACTCAGAAACAAGCATTTTTATAATCTTATATCTTTATATATTTGTCTTTCTCATAAATATTTAAAAATAAATATTTAATACTTAAAACTTAGCATTTATTTTATCCACAGTCCCAATTGTATAGAACGTCTGAAAAGTCTAATTTTTTGAGTTTTTCTACATCAATAAAGAAATTCCCGACTCCCATATCACCCCAACAGATACCACCCTGACTATCCATTTGAAAAAGTAATGTATTATACTTTTTAAATTTTTCTTCGTCGTATTTTCGAGGGTCTTCTTGGGTAAAATCGGCATAGCCTCCTATTTTATGCCCTGCATTGCGAACCTCATCGCTAAACCAGTCAGCAATTTTATACTCATTGGCTTCAATAATTTCATTAAACTCCTCTAATCTGTCTCCTAAAGCTATTTCAAGGTTTGCATCATTGAGTCCTACATATTCTTCTGCTATTTCAAATGTGAGTTGGTGTGTTTCGATACTTTTACCTAAAGGGGTAAGCTCTGCCTCTACCATTGGTAAATCTCTCTGGAAATTTTCTTTATCAATATCTGCAAAATATAATACTTTAAAGCCGTTTTGTTCTGATGGATTGTCGAAATCCATTCCGTACAAATCATCATCGGCTATGTAAAACTGCAAAATCCCTTTTTGTGGAAAGTTTTCAATGGCTGGGACTTCCTCGAAATTGATTTGTGCAAGTAAATACAATGGTTTGCCTGCTTTATTTTTAGGATACTCTACCCCATTTGGTAGAAATGGCATTCCTCCAAATTTACTCTGCCAAATCTGAACATCTTTTTGGGTACTATTGGTGATATTTATAAACTTCTTCTTGAGATTTTCAAAAACAGGAAAAAAACTTTCTAATTCTTGGGGAAATTGAATACTTTCTTGCATGATTTTAAGCGTATTTTTATTTTGCCTTTATTGATAGCAAGATAAAGAATTTTAGATAAAAATCTCTAACTTGCGACAAAATTTTAGCAAACCCCAAACCCATGGAAAAAATTCTGATTCTTGATTTTGGTTCGCAATATACCCAACTGATTGCCCGTAGAGTTAGAGAATTGAACGTTTATTGTGAAATCCACCCTTTCAACAAAATTCCAACCCTTACCAATGACATCAAAGGCATCATTCTTTCGGGTAGCCCTTGTTCTGTACGAGATGCAGGCTCTCCTGACGTAGATTTGATGGCGATTCGTAAGAAATTACCCATTCTGGGTGTTTGTTATGGAGCTCAATTGCTTGCTCAAAAATTTGGAGGCAGTGTAGAAGCCTCTCCTACACGTGAATATGGTAGAGCTAATTTGGCTTCTTTTGAGCAAGGGAATGCTCTTTTAAACGGACTTTCTGCTCATTCGCAAGTTTGGATGAGCCATGGTGATACCATTACACAGATTCCTGAAGATTTCCAACTCATTGCCAGTACAGAAAGTGTACGAGTAGCGGCTTTTCAGATACAAGGTGAAGAAACTTTTGGTATTCAATTTCATCCTGAGGTAACACACTCTTTGGAAGGCAAAGTTCTTCTAAAGAATTTCGTAATCAGTATTTGTAAATGCTCTCAGGACTGGACTTCTGCCTCGTTTATCGAAAGTTCGGTAGCAGATTTAAAAGCAAAATTGGGTTCTGATAAAGTAGTTTTAGGACTTTCGGGTGGTGTGGATTCGAGTGTGGCAGCTATGCTTTTGCATAAAGCTGTTGGTAAAAATCTGTATTGTATTTTTGTAGATAATGGTCTTTTGCGTAAAAATGAATTTGAAGGTGTTTTACACTCTTATCAGGATTTGGGTTTGAATGTAGTGGGTGTAGATGCGAAAGATTTGTTTTATAAAGAATTGGATGGTCTTTCTGACCCAGAAGCCAAGCGTAAAGCCATTGGTAAGACTTTTATTGACGTTTTTGATATTGAAGCCCATAAAATTCAGGATGTGAAGTGGCTTGGACAGGGTACTATTTACCCTGATGTGATTGAAAGTGTGAGTGTGGCAGGTCCTTCTGTGACCATCAAATCACATCATAATGTAGGTGGTTTGCCCGAAAGAATGAACCTTAAGATTGTTGAGCCTTTGAATACCCTTTTTAAAGACGAAGTAAGGGCTATTGGCAGAGAATTGGGTTTGCCTGAAAACATTTTGAATCGTCATCCGTTCCCTGGACCAGGGCTTGCTATTCGTATTTTGGGCGATATTACAGCCGAAAAAGTGGCTTTGTTGCAAGAAGTAGATGCTATTTTTATTGAAGGCTTGAAAAAAGCAAATTTATATGATGAAGTTTGGCAGGCAGGAGCCATTTTATTGCCTATCCAGAGTGTGGGTGTGATGGGTGATGAACGTACTTATGAGCGTGTAGTGGCTCTAAGGGCTGTTAGCAGTTTGGATGGCATGACTGCCGACTGGTGTAGACTGCCTTACGATTTCTTGGCTGATATTTCAAACCAAATCATCAATAAAGTGAAGGGTGTAAACCGAGTAGTGTACGATATTTCTTCTAAACCCCCAGCAACTATTGAGTGGGAATAAAAGTAGATGTGAGATATATAGAAGCCCTCTGTAAACAGAGGGCTTCTATATTTGAAATAATGGTTCGAGATGAGCTTTGGGGTCGTCTTCGCTGGTGTTCTTCACCAGCGAAAATAGGAAGTATTTCTTGCTCAAATCTTTTAAAGCCCCCAATCGAATCTTGAGGGCTTTATTGTTTTATCGACTTGTAATATTGCGTACTTGATAAATACGAGCTTTGTTGTTGGGCAATATCTCTACCACAAATAATTTTTGCTCTCGTTCCAAATCCATAAAAAATTTAATCTCCTCACTATAACTTTTAGGTCTAAGCATATCCAATACTTGCTCATCTGTTTTAACTCCATAACTTGCTAATTGGCTTTGGTTGATTTCTATGTAGTTGCGTTTATTGATAGTAGCAACAGTTAAAGCTACATTATCACATGGAATTCTCGTAAATCCATAAATATCTTCATCTAAATTTTGGTTTTCATGATTCCAATAAGCATTTACATTCTTATACTGATTGGAATTATTTTCTTGATACACTATATACAAAGGTGTTACATTTTGAGCTAATGCTAGACTACATAGCAATACCCCTACGAAAATAAATAATACTTTTTTCATAAAACTATTTTGGTAAAGTCTTAATTAAGTTTTCTCTTTTTCGCCTTCGCTGGTGAAGAACACCAGCGAAAATAAGAAGTAAGATATGGCTTGTTGGTCAAGAAGACCAACAAGGGCAAGAAACCTATAAATCAAACCTATAAGGTTTTTAAAAACCTTATAGGTTTTGTTGTTTACTCTCCCAATATCATTTCTTCTACTTTTTTCTTAGCTTCTTCCAATTCTTCTTGAGCTTCTTGCTCCAAATTTTTAGCTTTTACTCTGATACACACAATATGCCAAGCTATCTCTTTTTGTATTTCTAAGGGAGGTAAGGGAATTTGAAAGTTTCTTATTGTGGGAATGGTAATATTTCCTTGAATAGCTCCTATTCTGTTTCTTTCAACCATTTTTTGCATAAGGCTACTATTCAAATAATAAGATAAATAATGAAGATTGATATTCGCATTTTCAGATAGTCTAAATTTTATCATAAATGAACCATACGCAAAACCTTCAAGAGATTTATCTACAATAGCTACCATTCCAGTAGTCCCACTTCTACTAATTAAAAAATCATTTTCTTTTACAAAACAATTTCCTAGTTCTTGTTTCATATTTGGAGATAAATAAACCATTTCTGAAACACTTATTTCATTCCTCTTTAAATCTGATATTCTTAAAAAAGGTATTCCATTATCATCAACATACTCATTTTTCACAGATGCACCATAAGAGATACTTTGTAAATGTTTTCCTAATAGTTGAATATCATAATATCCATTTTTCAAAGCATTTTCAAGCTCATCAAATTCTTTTTTATGATAAAAAGGGTCAAATCTATTGCCTTGTACTTTGGAGAAAGGTACATAAAAAGTATTCGGTTGGTTTGTGGTATCGGGCAAACGAATACCCAATTTCTCCAACAAATACCCGTCTATACTATCTAAAAGTTTTTTGGCTTTGGCTTCTTTGGCTTTTTTATTTTGGTATGCCTTTTCAAAAATATCAACAATTTGTTGTTGTGTTTCAAGGTCTGGAACAGGAATAGGGAGTGATTTATATTCTTCTGCATTTATATTTGGTTGCCCTGCTGTTCTTTGAATAGCTTTTACCCATTCTTTATAAACATTTAGTTGTGTATAAGAAAAAACATAATGAGGTAATAATCTATCACTATCAACAATAAATCTTATCATATATCCTGCAAAAAAGCAAGGATATTGAGTATTCTGAAGCTGATGTAAATATGCTTTACCCACTGTTGCCCCACTTCGAGCAAAAAGTAAATCATTATCATTCAAAATATATTTTTCTTCTATTTTTGAAGCCGTTACACCTATATTATCCTTTAAATTACCATATTCATCTATATCAGTAATACGAATATAACGAGGAGTTTCTAAACTGGTTCTTTCTATTCCTGCTTCTCCTGAACCATATTGTGGATTTAGTTTTAAAAATGTTCTTAAATTCTTTACTTCAAAATTAAATTTTAAAACTTTTCTAATGTATAAATTCATTTCAGGGTCTAATCTCCCTTCCAACGCCCCACTACTAACCAAAAAACATTTATTTGGGTTGGTGGTGGGGCTTAGAGAAAAAAAGAGTCTTTTTCTTCATTAATAGCCTTAATAAATTTCTCTAATTCTGGTTCTATCCATTCCAAATCATTTTGGGCTATGTCTTTACCTGTGGCATCATAGCCAATATATTCGGCAATAGCCATAAAAATCGGATAATTGGTAAGTTTTCCTTGTAGCTCCTTAGAAAACTTTTCTTGCATCAATTCTTTAATAGCTTCTATTTTTGTATCATATTCTTCTGCAATGGTAGCCCTCCATTCCTGATATTCTTCTGTTTCTTCGTGTACTTTTATTTTCTCTTTGGCTTCTTGCATTAATTGAGTTTTAAGCTCTTTTGTCAAAGATTTCTGATTTCTCAGGGCATCCAAATAATCTGCAAGTTCTTTGTTTATTTGTTGTATGGTGTTATCTCCTTTAGTAAGCAAATACTTTCTTTCTTCAATAAGCCCTTCTAACGTGTCTTTTTGGGAATTATAAATTTCATTTTCTAAATTATACCTGATTTCTTTATTGCGTTGAATGGTTTTATCATCTAATTTTTTGAGAAATAAAATAGAACTTTTTACACCTGCTCCTGTGGCTGTAAAAGCTGTTTGTGGTATAGAAACAACAGCTATAATTCTATAATTTTCTTGTAACCAATCTCTCACAAATTGCGAAGAGCTATTGGTTAAGATACCATCAGGTACAACAATAGCAGCAATACCACCTTCTGCAATATTTTTTGTAGGAGATTTTAAAAATTCAAAATATTGTTCTACAAAAAGAATTTCAGATTTTTGGCTATCTCTGACAGTATCTAAGTTTACATTTTTTATTTTAGCTTCTATCCAGTCAAAATTTTTCTTTCCTAAATCATAATCACCTATATAACTTTTTGTAGAAGATTTTACATCAGAACCAAAAGGAGGGTTAGTAATGACAAAATCAAATACATTTTTAGCAAATTTATCATGTCCTTTACTTTTATTTTTTAAGGCATGTTTCCCTATTTTTTCAACGCTTTCAAGTCCATCAAAAGAAATAACATTGGTGTGTCCATCATCATGGATAATCATGTTCATTTTAGCAGTACGAGCAATTTTTTCAGAAATTTCAATTCCAAAAAGATTATTTTCTGCAAACTTATGCCAAAAATCTTTGTGTTTGGTAGGGTCTTTTTCTTTGTTAAATTTAGTGTCTGCAAGCCTTCTTACTTTATCTAAGGCATATAGCAAAAAACCACCACTACCACACGAAGGGTCTAATACAAAAGATTTATTGGTAATAGGCAAAACTCCTATAATAAACTTGATAACACTTCTTGGCGTAAAGTATTGTCCGTACGTACCTCTAAAAATATCATCTTTCAAGAATGTTTCAAAAGCTCTTCCTTTGCTGTCTAAATCTGTATCTCTTAGATTAACTTTTGCCAAAATACCTACAATCACTGTTAATTCGGCAGGTGTAACTCTTATATCATCTCTAAATACTTCGGGGTCTTCTTCTCTGCCTTTTTCATAAATACTTTGTATTCTACCAAAAAGAATTTCAACCTTTGATTTTTTCTTTATTTGAGCCTCGTTTAAATCACTCGGAAATAATTGGAATTTATAAGGCTCTCCCCAGTCTCCTTCTTCGTCTGTTGTTTTTTCATCATAGATTTTACAAAAAATAATTTTATTAAGTTCATCAAAAGCATCAGAAGGTGTTCTTTTTCCTCCATCCCAAAGAGCTTGATGAGCTTTTTTAAATAAATCTGTTAGAGCTTTTTCTGTTAGGATTTGTAAGGCGTGTTTATCTTCACCACCTTTATAATATTTAGGCTTTTCTGTTTTTACTTTGCCATATTCGGGCAAATCGTCTATGATATTTTCTTCTCTTTCGAGAGGTGGGTAATCTTTTACATTGTAGTATTGGTCTATTGATTTAGAAGTAACCCACAAATAATGTGCTTTGATAGAATTTGCATTACCAAAACCCTGTTCAATGGCTTGTTTGAATTCTGGTTCTGTGGTTTCTTCTTTTTTACACTCTACTACAATGTAGGGCGTTTTCTTTTCGTCATCTGAAAAAATCACAATATCAGCTATATCACTGGGCGTTCTTCTGGGTACAATAACTTCTAAAGCAATTCTTGTAGGTAAATATCCATAATCAAGCACCAATGTAATAAATGACTCTGCTCTTACTTTTTCTTCGGGGTCTGTATATCTATATTTTTTACTCTGATGAATGTAGGTGATATATTTTAAATCATCATCAAAAGCAACAAGTCCTTTGTTTATGCCTTTTTTTATAACATCATTATGTTGTTCCATTGTAAAATACAGTTTTGTTGTTTTCAGGAAGCAAAACTAATATTTTAAAAACAAAAAGGGCTAATTCTTAGCCCTTTTCTTATTTCGTTTCTTCTGTTTTTTTATTTTTGGTTTTCTTAAATCGTTGTTGGAGTTGCTCGGCTACGGTTTTAAGACCTGCTTGTGTTTTTGCTCCTGCTTTTACGTAATCATACACACTCAAAGAGGCTTTCATGGCTTCATTGCCTACTGCAATCGTGGTATCGTTGAGTTTTTCGGAAAGCGTATTAAATAACAGTTGCAACTCCGAAAGTTGTTCAAAGAGTTTGCTGTCTCTGGCAAGCTCTGCCACATCAAAACCCGAAGGCAAAATTTGTGGATAGTTTTGAGCCACATTGTTACAATCCTTTACAAAATCTACGCTTTTTGCTCCTAATTTTACCAAAGCTCGTTTTTCATCAGAGCTAAGAGCAATTAAGAAAGGCAGTTTTTCAGTAATCAACTGAATTGCTTTTTTGATAGCTACCATGTCGCCATCCTCAACCGAACTGGAAATATTTTGATATGCCATAATGATAAAAAAGTTTTAAGTTATGAGATATGCAAATCAACAAATATGCCAAAAACATCATAATTGAGTATAATCTACTCAAGGGAGATATAAAAATACTCTCCAGAGACTAAAATTTAATCTATGGAGAGTAAAAACTACTCGGTGATGAGTAAAAAATGGTGTCGAGAGAGTAAAATATACTCAACGATAAGTAAAATATAGTCAGTGGAGAATAAAAAACACTCAAGAGTTAGTAAAAAACATACAAAGGAGAGAGTAAAATACTCATGAATAAATAACTGATAGTATTATTTCTTATTCTTCAAGAGTTCTATCAATGCTTTGTTTTTTCGCCTTTGCTGGTGTTCTTCACCACCGAAAATAAGAAATAGAATATGGCTTGTTGGTCAAGAAGACCAACAAGGGCGAGAAATATTTATTTTCTTAATAGTTCCATCATAAGAAGCACTCAAAAGAATATTTTCATTTAACAATTCTAATGATTGAACAAAGTTTTGATGTTTGTGTACAGATAAGCAAATTCCATTTTTCATATCCCAAATTTTCACTTGATTGTCTTCACCTCCACTTGCAAAAATATCATCTGAGATTATTTTTATTGTTCTAATGATACCTTTATGAGCCTTTATTGTTTTTGTGTTTATCACGCTAAAATTGGCAGATAAAGTTCTTATCGTTATCATTCCATTCAAATCGCCACTTACTAACTGTTTTGATGTTTCGTTGTAAGCCAAACTAAATGTTGGGCTTACAGTTTCAAAAGTCTCTATAGAGTTTTCTAAATTAGTGTTCCATATTTTAATGGTATTATCTTCTGAACTTGTTGCAAAAGTGTTTTGAGAAAGCTTTATCACCTGCCAAACCCAATTTTTATGTTCTGTGAAAACTTGTAAAATATTCCCCTCCAAATCACAGATTTTAATGCTATTGTCTCCACTACTCGATATAAAACTTGTATCAGTCAAACGACAGAGTGATAAAATCAGAGCAGAATGAATTTCAATTACTTTACCTTGTTTAATTTTTTGATTCTCTTTTTTCTCCCAAACTACAATTTTTTTATCTCTTGAACCTGAAATAAAAGTATTTGCATTTATTTTTTCAATACAAATTATAGAATTACGATGTCCTTCTAACGATTGAACTATTTTCCCACTAGTGTTCCAACTTTTAATTGTTTTGTCTCGCCCACCACTCAACAATATTGAATCATCAAATTTTAAAAGTTTCCAGATGTACCCCAAATGTCCATGATAAGCCTTCTTTATAGAATTTTTAGTTTGTTTGGTATATAAAATATCACTTCTTAAAACAAATTTTTCACCATATTCTAACTCTTCTCCTTCATGCCATATATGATGGTCAAAAACTATTATATCTCCTTGTTTTGGAGTATATGAAGCCCATATATCTGTACTTTCCTTTGTTTTATAAAATAAGGTTCTGCCTCCTTTGAAGTCTGTTGCACTATTCAGATAAATCATGAATGTTAGCTTTGACTGCTCCATTTCAGATTTATAATACACACCATCAAGATGTTTATGAAAATACTGATTGATTGAGTATTTACAAAATCTCAAACGCTTATTTAGTTCACTCAAAACCCAAGTACCGTTTTCTATTTGAATAGTAGATTGAATCTCTATCAACTTAGGCAAGTAAGGCTTTATTTTATGAAAGAGTCTTTCTGATAATTCTTGATCATCCAGTACAAGTCTATCATTATTTCTGTAATAATTTGGATAATCTGTATTAGCTTTCTGAAATGAATTTCTAATTGTATGGTTTAATAATACCTCACATTCTTCTTTACTCAATAATGACTCCACTACAAAACATATATATTTTGAGTCAGGAAGTAGGTTCTGTATATTATTTTGGGGACACACTTTATAATTTTCTTTCAAACCAAACCGTTCTCATTCTCTTTCAAAGCATATTTTAGGAGTATTTCCATAGGAATGAGTTTGAGAGATTGTTCGTTGGTGGCTTCTAAGTCTACGAAAGGGGCTTTGCCTGCTCTGTAAGCCTCCAGCCAACGAGAGGCACACAGACACCAACGGTCGCCTGTTTTGAGTCCCTCGAACTCGTACAGAGGCATGGGCGTTCTTAAATCGTTGCCCATTTGAGCCGAAAACTCCAAAAAGTCGTCTGTTACGATAGCACAAACCGTATGAGAGCCATAGTCTGTGGCATCTGTATTACAACAACCATCTCTAAAATAGCCTGTCAGGGGCGTATTGCTACAAGTTTTAAGAGCTTCACCAAAAACATTTACATTTTGCATAATATAGAGGTTTTACATTGTTTGTTTGATAAAAGAGAATGGAGAAAAGGAAAATCATCTGTTGTAGTGAGGCTTAGATTTCTCACTATGTTCGAAATGAAATAAAAAATAATTCAATCCTTTTTCTTTTCTCTTAATTCCTTTTTCTAAAAATTCTATACTCCTTTTTCTAAGATTTTTCCGTTTTCAAAAATAACAAATTTTTCTTCAAAATCTTTTGGGAAATTACTGATGACAGCCGAAGGTTTTTGAAGCTCTCTGAGCAGGGTTGCCCCATGCGAAAGCCTCCCTCCTGTCCGAGAAATAACGGCTTTGGCTTGCTTATAATCTTCAAAATGCCCCGGTTCTAAGGCATCTACCACCAAAATATCTTTGCCTAAAATACCTTCTACATGCCCCAGATAAATCACAAACGAAAAAGCCTGAGAAAGCGTTTCGCCTCCGTTCTGCCAAAAACAACCCGATTTTGTTCGGATGCCCTCATGAGCCTTTAACCACTCCGAACCCTCAAGAGCATTGTGTAACCGATGAAACAAACGCATATTGTTATCTCTGAACCACTCCCGAACCTCAAAATAATAACTCTGAAGCCCTGCCAAATTGAGCAAATGAGCTATTTTGATACCTTTACTCCATACAGGAAAAGGCAATAAAGGTTTTTCTTCTTTGTTATTTCGTGGGGTTGCGGGGTCACTTTCAAAATGAATTCTGTGTGGAAAATCCTGTGGATTCAGGGAATCATAAACCGTTTTTCGTTTGCCCCAAAACGAGCCAAACGAAGTGGAAATACAATTGTTGATAAAAATGTTTCGTTGTACAATCCAGACATAATATCTTGTAAACCAATTTGCCAAATCTGTTTCTTTTTGAGGATTTGCAGTTTTTCTAATACTTTCTAATTCTGTTTCAAATGCCTGTAATTCTTGCTCAATTTCAAGGATTTTCTTTCTTGAAACTGACTGCATTTTAAGAAAAACAGGAATATTTTTACAGAATTTCCAAAAATTGAATGGCAAATGAGGTACAGCCCCTCCTATTTCTTGAGCGTACAACTTGCTTGGCAAGCCCCAGTCTTTAAAACGAGTCAAAAACAAATCAGAATTGATATAAGAGGCATTGTCTTCGGCTGTTACACTAAAAGGCTCATTATCATTCAAAACTCGTTTATCCCAAAGGCTATAAATACGCCCAATACTCAGGGCTGCTCTGCGTTGGGTATGCTCCATCAGTACACTCACTTGTTTGGGCAGAATTTCATCCATATTGGCAGAAGTCAAGCTTCTACGCCACAAATAATGTGTTACAGGACGTATCTGGAGCAAATAAAACGCATATCCATCCCAAGCCCACTCAATATCGGAAGGCTGATAATGAAAGGCTTTGATTGTTTTTTGTAGAAAATGCCATAGTTCACTGATTTTAAAACCTTTATTTTTGAGCAGGTTTTGGGCTTCTGAGGGTATCGGCATTTCCCAGCTTTCGCCCATTTTGGAAATGGTAAAACTGTATGGTTCTTTTTTTCCTGAAATAAACTCTTCCAAATGCCCTTCTACCAAATCTATTTCTGCTGAAATATTTCTCGCAAATGCCACTCCCGAAA
>Ga0075157_10001857_pt1 | contig 12750 bp, 13 predicted proteins | sample JI81BgreenDNA_FD_70967 | JGI IMG/M metagenome (GOLD analysis project Ga0075157, IMG submission 70967) | Wastewater effluent complex algal communities from Wisconsin, to seasonally profile nutrient transformation and Carbon sequestration -... | ecosystem: Engineered > WWTP > Effluent > Algae...
GAAGAAGCTGACGATCTGCGCATACTGCGAGGTGGTCAGCGACGACAGGTCGGCGCCCGGCAGCAGGGTCGTGATCTGCGCGGCGATCGACGAGGGCAGCGCGACCGGAGCTTGCTGAGCGAAAGCGCCGACAGCCGAGAGAGCGACGAGGGCGGTAGCGAGAGCGACGTTTTTCATCTTGTAATCCTTTGCTTTCTTGCGTCCTGCCCCATCGTGGGGCGGTGATCGAGATGTGGGGCAGGAGGGACGAAAAGGGAAATCACGGCTCGGTCGCGCGACGTCGCTGGATTGTGAAGCCTTGTGGGGGTTGCGCCGCTCAGGCCGCTTCTCGCCGGTGTTTTCTGTCGATCCGGGCGCATAACCGCTCACGGAACGCGGAGCAGAACCGCTGGAAGGCCGGCTGAAGACCTGACTGTGCAGAAATGCACAAAACCTTAATCGCGAGCTTTCGTAGGCCCGGCGCCAAGGCCGGCGCGCATCAGGGTCTGACGGACCGGTCTGGCGGAATAGAGCAGGTCCAGCGCCTTGGCCCGCAGGTCGCGCAACGCCGGGGCTTGCGCCATCGAGGCGCGGTTCAAGAGATCGATCCCGGTCACGCGCGCCCTCACCTCAAGGTGCCGGGCACGGTGGAAGGCGTCGGTCACCGCCGCCACGCCGGGGTCGGCCCGGTGGGTCTTGGCCAGGTCCAGAAGCGCGCCAAGGTCGGCAAGGCTCATGTTCAGGCCCTGCGCGCCGATCGGCGGCATCACATGGGCCGCCTCGGCCATCAGCACCGCGCGCGGGCCCGAGAGGCGGTCGGCGACCTGCGAGATGATCGGCCAGACCGAACGGCGGCTGACCAGCGTCAGCGGGCCGAGGATGCCGGAGGAGCGCGCCGTCATCTCGGCCTCGAACTCGGCCACGGGCAGGGCGGCCAGGCGGGCGACCTCGGGCCCGCTTTCCATCCAGACCACCGCCGAAGCCGGGCGGCCGGCGCGGTCCGGCAGCGGTACCAGCGTGAAGGGGCCGCCCGAGCGGTGCACCTCGGTCGAGACGTTCTGGTGCGGGATGTCATGGCTGACCGCAAAGGCCAGCGCCTTCTGGCCATAGCGCGTCGTCGCAGCGCCGATGCCAAGCGCCTCGCGGATCGGAGAGCTGCGGCCGTCGGCGCCGATGACCAGCTTCGCCGCGACCTGGCTACCGTCGGAAAGGGTGACCAGCACCTCGGCGTCGCGCGTCAGCATGCGGGCAAAGCCCAGGCCGGGCCGGAAGCTGACATTCGGCAGTTCGGCGATCCGTGCCACCATCTCGCGGCGCAGCAGCCAGTTCGGCAGGTTCCAGCCGAACGGCGCATCCGAGATCTCGGCGGCGTCGAAGTCCTTGACCAGCCGCGCCTCGGGGTGTTCGCCGCCGGCGTCGATGATCCGCATCACCTGAAGCGGAGCGGCGTGGGGTTCGAGCCGGCTCCAGAGCCCGGCGGCCGCAAGGACGGGGATCGAGGGCTGCAGGAAGGCCGTCGTCCGCAGATCGGCGCCGTCGGCCTCGCCATCGGTGACGGCGGCGACGGGGTCGACGCAGACCACAGTGAAGCCGGCGCTGCCAAAGGCGCAGGCCGCCGCCAGTCCGGCAACGCCGCCGCCGGAAATCAGGATCTCTGTCGTCTCACGCATGCCGGGCCTCCGCCTTCCAGCATAGGCGCGCGCGATGTGGCTGGCCAGAGGACAGGACGTCTCAGGGCCGGGCGATCAGGACCAGCAGCACGAACATCACCGGGACCAGCGCCACCGCCGTCAGTACCAGCGCGGGCAGGCCCCAGGTCTGGATCGCAAGCACCAGCGCGGTCAGGGCGATGACGAGCACATAGTAGATCGTGTCCACCTCGCGCTCGATATCGCGGATCACCCGGCCGATGACCGGAACATTGCGCATGACCCGGCGGACGGGGCCGGGGGCGGTCGGGGCGAAGTCGATGGCGGTCATGTGGCGTCCCATGTTGCGGTGCCGCTGACATAGGGCGGGCCAGGGACAAGGCGATGCGACCGTTCGTCACTCCACCAGTTGCGCGAGGAAGGCGGCAAGGTCGTCGGTGTGGTGATGGATATGCGCGGCGGGCACCGGGTCGGGTGCGACATGGACCGTTCGCATCCCGAGCTCGTGCGGGACGGCCAGATTGCGGATGTCATCCTCGAACATCGCGGCGCGGGTCGGGTCAAGCCCGTCCTGCGCAAAGACCCGGGCGAAGGCGCGGGCCTCGGGCTTGGGGTGGAAATCGGCATGCTCGACGCCGTAGACCGCATCGAAAAGCCCGGCAAGGCCCCGCGTGGACAGGACTTTCTCGGCATAGGGCGCACAGGCGTTCGTGTAGACGATCTTGCGGCCTGGCAGCCTTGCGATGGCATCGGCCAGGGCCGGGTCGGGCGACAGGACGGAAAAGTCGATGTCGTGGACATCCGTAAGGTACGGGGCCGGGTCGACGTCATGCTCGCGCATGAGGCCGGCAAGGGTCGTGCCGTAGGTCTGCCAATAGTAGGCGCGCAAATGGTCGGCCCGGGCCCGGTCGACCTGCAGCGCCTGCATGACCCACTGGGTCATCCGCACCTCGATCTGGTCGAAAAGCCGCATGTGCGGCGGGTAAAGCGTGTTGTCGAGGTCGAAGACCCAGGTCGAAACGTGGCGGAAGCGGGCTTTGCTCATGTGCGGGGTGTAGTGCGCGGGGCGCCGCTTGGGAAGGGTTGATCGCGGGGCCGCGCGCGCGCTAGGGTCCGCGGGACGAAAGGGACCCGATCCGTGCAGAAAGACGCCTATACGCTGATCCTCGAAGCCATCGAAGCGGGGGTTTACAAACCGGGGGACCGGCTGGTCGAAAGCGAGCTGGCCGAGCGGCTGGGGGTCAGCCGCACTCCGGTCCGCGAGGCGCTGCAGCGGCTGGAAACGCAGTCGATGCTGACCCGGGACGGGCGCAGTCTGATCGTGGCCAGTCTCGACCACAACCAGCTGGCCGAGCTTTACACCGTGCGGACCGAGCTTGAGGGGCTGGCCGCGCGGCTTGCGGCACGCCATGCCACGCCCGAGGAAGTGCGGGTGCTGAAAAGCATGGTGGCCGAGGACCGGGCGCTCTTGGGCGGCGACCCGCGGGCGCTGAGCCGGGCCAACAAGCGGTTCCACAAGCAGATTCATCTGGCCAGCCACAACCGCTTTCTGGTGCAGCAGCTGGATCTGGTGCACCGGTCGATGGCGCTGATGGCGAACACGTCCTTCGCCGCCGAGGGGCGTGACGAGGTGGCGCTGGACGAGCACGCCCATATCGTCGCGGCGATCGAGGCGGGCGACGGCGACGCGGCCTATCAGGCGCTGAAGTCGCATATCAGCCAGGCCTTCGAAACCCGGCTGCGGGTGGATGCGGGCGAGCTGCGCATGCGGTAGCCGCGGCCGGTCCGCGCTCAGGCCTTGGTCTCGACCCCGTGGTCGAAGATGCCATGCGTGGTCTTGTCCCAGTAGAACGGCCGGGTGACCAGTTCGGCCAGGCCCTTGTAGGCCGCAAGCGTCGCCAGCGGGTAGTACAGTTTCATTGTCAGCACCCAGAACAGGCTGAGGTCATGCCGCGTCCGGCGCAGGCCGATCATCCCGACGATCAGGTTCAGCATCTCGGCCAGGATGAACAGCAGCGACATCGCCCAGAAGACCGAGGCCGGCATGGCGTCGTGCAGCGGATGCGGGACACCGAACGGCACCACCATCAGCGACCAGAAGAGCGGGGCCAGCATGAACTGCGCGATGGTGCCCAGGAACAGGACCTGAAAGCCGAAGAACCGGCGTGGCCCAAGCTGGCGCCACAAGAGCGCGGGGTCGCGCATGTGCACGGCCCAGGTCATGATGTAGCCCTTGATCCAGCGCGAGCGCTGCTTGATCCAGGGCAGCGGCCGGCAGTTCGCCTCTTCGTTGGTGACGGTCTCGATCAGTTCGGTCCGGTAGCCATGCCGCGCCAGGCGGATGCCGAGATCGGCGTCCTCGGTCACGTTGTGGGCGTCCCAGGCGCCGATGGCATCCAGCACGTTGCGGCGGAAGAACAGCGTGGTCCCCCCCAGCGGAACCACCAGTCCCAGCCGGGCGAGGCCGGGCAGAACCAGGCGGAACCAGCCGGCATATTCGATGGTAAAGCAACGGCTTAGCCAGTTCGTCCGCGGATTGTAATAGTCGAGCATGCCCTGAAGGCAGGCGACCTCGGGGCCCGAGCGCTGGAACTGTGCCACGACGCGCAGAAGCTGGTCGGGATCGGGAGCATCCTCGGCATCATAGACCCCGACGATCGCCCCCCGGGCATGGTCCAGCGCGTGATTGAGCGCCCGGGGCTTGGTCTTCACCTGGCCTTCGGGCACGACGACGACGCGCATCCAGGGCGGCAGCTCGGCCTTGGAGAGCGCCGCAAGGGTGACCTGGTCATCCGCCTCGACCGCAAGGATCACGTCCAGAAGGTCGGCCGGATAATCAAGCCGGGCCAGGCGGCGGATCAGTCGCGGCGCGATGTCGCTTTCGCGGTACAGCGCCACGATGATCGATACGATGGGCTGGATGCCGCCCGCGACCGGCGGCGGCGGGGCAAGGGGCTGGCGCAAGGCCGCGACCGTGGCGGCGGCCTTCAGCGCGACCGACAGGATCAGCGACAGAAGCGCAAAGGCCAGCGTCGCAAGCCCGGTGGCCAGCGGCGCCACGGCCAGCGCGACCGCGACCAGCCCAAGGGCCGCCAGCATGCGCGGCGAGCGGTGCAGGCGCGGCCAGCTGCGGCAGCTTTCGGCGGCGGCGACCCGGGTCTCGGCCGCCTGGGCCAGCATCTGGCCGCGACGCGCGTGAATGGCCGCCAGCACCGCGCGCCACGAGGCGATTCCCGCCGCCACGGGGCCAAGTCGGGCCTCCAGCATCGGGCGCAGGCGGCGAAACTCCTCCGGGCGCGAGGTGGCGACGATGGTGACATCGCCCACCCGCTTCCAGGGCACGAGCCCGTGGCGCAGGCAGTCCGAGACGCCGACCGCATCGATCAGCCTGGGGTCGGGCAGAGCGGTATCCAGATCGACGACGCGGATGCCCCAGTTGCGGGCATCGACGCCAAGCAGGTCGCGCTCGGCCACCAGCCCCCGGGCGCGCAGGACATCGGGCAGCCGCCCCACCTCACGCCCCTTGTGCGACAGCGCGCTCAGCATCTCGTCCGGGGCCACGACACCGGCGCGCAACAGCGAGGCGCCGACCGCAAACTTGCGCGGCCCGCCCCTTGGCAGGTCAGATGCGAGCTCGATCTTGCGTTCGGCGAGGGCCATACCCGTCTCCAGCGATGCGCAAACCACTTTGCGCGCGCCGGGTTAACGGGCCGTTAATGCTGTCTCAGGCCGCGCGGCGCGATTGCATGGCGGCCGCGAAGCGTTCGAAGAGATAGAAGCTGTCCTGCGGTCCGGGCGAGGCTTCGGGGTGGTACTGCACCGAATAGACGGGCTTGCCGGTCAGGGCGATGCCGCAGTTGGTGCCGTCGAAGAGCGAGACATGCGTCTCGCTGACCCCGGTGGGCAGGGTATCGGCGTCAACGGTGAAGCCGTGGTTCATCGAGGTGATCTCGACCTTGCCGGTGGTCAGGTCCTTGACCGGGTGGTTCGCGCCGTGGTGGCCGTGGTTCATCTTGCGGGTCTTGGCACCCAGGGCCAGGGCCAGCATCTGATGGCCAAGGCAGATGCCGAAAAGCGGCAGGTCCTTGGCCAGTACGCCCTGGATCATCGGCACGGCATAGGTCCCCGTGGCGGCCGGATCGCCCGGGCCGTTCGAGAGGAACACGCCCTCTGGGTTCAGCGCCAGCACGTCCTCGGCCGTGGCGGTGGCGGGCAGGACGGTGACCTCGCAGCCCACCGAGGCGAGGCAGCGCAGGATGTTGCGCTTGGCGCCGTAGTCGATGGCGACGACGCGGAAGCCCGGGCCGGTCCGGCGGGTATAACCCTCGGGCCAGGCCCAGCGTTTCTCGTCCCAGCGGTAGGACTGCGCGCAGGTCACGTCCTTGGCCAGATCGAGGCCCACGAGCCCTTTCCAGGCGCGGGCCTTGGCGACCAGCTTCTCGATATCGAACTTGCCCTCGGGGTCATGCGCCAATGCCACATGCGGCGCGCCCTGCTGGCGGATCGCCCGGGTCAGTCGCCGGGTGTCGATCCCGCCGATGCCGATGCGGCCGATCTTCTTCAGCCAGTCGGTCAGCTCTCCGGTCGCGCGCCAGTTCGAGGGTTCCGTCGGGTCCCATTTCACCACCATCCCGGCGGCGGCGGGGGTGCCGGTTTCGTCATCTTCGGCGGTGACGCCGGTGTTGCCGATATGGGGGAAGGTGAAGGTCACGACCTGGCCCGCGTAGGAGGGGTCGGTCATGATCTCCTGATAGCCGGTCATCGCGGTGTTGAAGACCAGCTCGGCAACGGTTTCGCCCGTGGCGCCGAAGCCGTGGCCGTGGAAGAGGGTGCCATCTGCAAGAGCTAGGCAGGCGGTAGGCTTCTGCTGCGCTGGCATGGCGAGTCTCCCTTGGTGTAAATTTGGCGGAACCTAAGGGCAGCGGCGCGCAGGGTCAAGCCCGGCCGGGAAAAGGATTATGCGCCATTATCAATGGGTTGACCAAAAAGGGCCGGGTTGCGGTTGCGGCCCGATCAGAGTATCCTGCCGAACTTGGGGAAACGACCGGAAAGAACTGCCATGCTGTTGCGCGACCGTCTGCAGACGGCCCTCAAGGAGGCCATGAAGGCCAAGGAGGCCGACCGTCTTTCGACCCTGCGCCTGATCAACGCCGCCATCAAGGACCGCGAGATCGCCGTCCGGGGCGAGGCCGAGGCCGGCGAGGTTGGCGAGGCCGAGATCCTGCAGATCATGGGCAAGATGGTAAAGCAGCGCCAGGAATCGGCGCGTGCCTATGAAGAGGGCGGGCGGCTGGAACTGGCCGAGAAGGAACTGGCCGAAATCGCGGTCATCCAGGAATTCCTGCCGCGCCAGATGGATCAGGCCGAAATCGCGGCCGCCGTCGATACCGCCGTGGCCGAGACCGGGGCCGCCAGCATCCGCGACGTGGGCAAGGTCATGGCCGCGCTGAAGGCCCGCTACACCGGTCAGATGGATTTCGGCGCCGTTGGCGCGCTGGTCAAGGCGCGGCTGGGCTAGATGCTGGCGGCGCTGGTCCTGGCCTTCGACATGGCCTCGGTGCTGGTGCTGATGTATCCGGGGCGCGAACGCGTCGAGGTCGTGGCCAGCACCGGCGAGACCTATGTCTATGCCTGCAAGCCCGGCCCGGCCGGCGAGTCTCCGCGCAAGCAGGCCGAAAAGGCGCAGGCGGCCTTCGAGGAGAACACCGAGAAGTTCGCCAATGTCTTCGTGGCCGAGATGATGCAGGACATCGAAACGGGCGCGCCGACGTTGGGCACGGCGCTGGAAATGACCCGCAAGACCGACGCCTGGGCCGGATCGATCACGACGCATCTGGAAAAGACCTACGGCTGCGCCTTGCTGAGCTAGGGCCGCCTCGCTTGCGCGAGGCCATGGCTTGCGCCGCCCTCGGCCCGCGTGGCCCGTGCCAGCGAGGGCCTCAGCGCAACAAGTGCAGGCGGGACTGCAACTCGCCCCGCAGCGCGATGCGCTCGGCCTCGGACAGGAAGGCGCCAAGCTCGACCTCGCGACCGTCGCCCTTCAGCGTCAGATAGTTCGGCACCGGGCCGCCGGTTTCATGCAGGGTGACGCGCAGCCAGTAGGGATTCGTCTCCCAGTCCTGGCGGCGCCCCCGCGGGCCATGGCGGACAAGGGTGATGCGGTCGGGCGACAGGCGCAAATCCTCGACGATGTCGCGGTCGCGGCCGTTCTTGCGAAGCGCGAACCAGATCGCCCAGATCGTGGCCAGCAGGAAGGGCAGGATCGCCCAGAGGACCGGGCTGCCCAGCACGCCGATCAGCGGCAGGGCGATCAGCGCGGCGGTCGCCCCGTTGAACCAGACGAAGCCGCGCTGTCGGAGCGAGCGGTGCGGCCAGAGATGCAGGCGGTCCTCGCCGCGTTCGGACGGAAGCCATTCGTAGGGCATAGCCCCTTTCTAGGCGACTGCCGGCGAAAGGGAAGGGGCCTGGCTTGCGGCAGCTTGTCCCGCGACGGGCTCCCCGAACGGTCGCCAGGCCTACCCGCCGATCCGGCTGAGGAAATCGCGGAACGCCGCGCGATAGGCCTCGGGGTCATGGGCGTAAGAGCCCAGATGGTCGGCGTCGGTCCAGCGGGCAACGGTCGGGGCGGTGCGACGCTCGGCCAGGGCCTGCGAGGGGCCGATGGGGACGATGCGGTCGCCGCTGCCATGGGCGATGAAGAGCGGGCCGGGGAAGGCGGCGTAGCTGTCGGCTACCTCGGCCTTGGTCAGGGGCAGCGACGTCTTGAACGGCAGGATCTGCCGGGCCGCCCAGGCGATCACGCCGGGCAGGGGTTTCTGGCCCTGGGCCGCAAGATGGTCGACCACGGCGCTGAAGCTGAGGCCGGGGCTGTCCAGCGCCACCGCCTGCACCTTCGCGGCAGCTGGGCTTTGCAACAGGAACTGGCCCGTGATGGCGCCGCCCATCGATTCGGCGACGATCAGGACCTTGTCATCCGCGCCTGGCGCCATGGCGGTGACGGCGGCCTCAAGGTCGGGCCATTCGGTCAGGCCAAAACCGTAGCTTCCGTCCGGGGCCGGCGGCGCGCCGGCGTCGTTGCGGTAGCTTGTCAGCAGAACCGACCAGCCGGCCTCGTGCAGGATCGAGAGCGCGCGGTAGCCATCCTCGCGCGCGCCGGCGATGCCGTGGACATAGATCGCACGGCCGGCTTCAGGCCCGGCAGCGGGCACCAGCCAGGCTTCGGCCTCGCCCAGCGGGGTCTGCAGCTGCAGGGTCTGGAAAGGCAGCGACAGCGCGGTCATCGGGTCGCCGCGATAGCCAAGCGCCAGCGGGTCGGTCGGAGGTTCGGCAGTGGCCAGCATCGCCGCGATCGGGCCGACCTTCAGCAGGTTCGCCGTGGCATGGGCCAGAAAGTAGCTGGCGATGCCGACATATCCGACCAGGCTCAGCGCCATCAGGACAAGGACGAAGACAACGACACGCATGGCGGACCTACCGGTGGGAAAATGAAAAAGGCCCCGGGGTATTGCGCCCGGGGCCCTTGGTTCACGTCAGGCGCCTAGTGCGCGTGGCTCTTGTCCCAGTCGGACTGCTTCGGCAGCTGCTCGAACGTATGCTCGGGCGGCGGCGAGGGCAGGGTCCATTCCAGGGTGTCGGCGTATTCGTTCCAGTAGTTGTTCTCGGTCACGCGGCGTCCCCACATCAGGGTGTAGAACACGATCCCGATGAAGAACACGAAGGAGGCGAACGAGATGAAGGCACCAACCGACGAGAACCAGTTCCAGTAGGCGAAGGCCTCCGGGTAGTCGATGTAGCGGCGCGGCATGCCCTGGCGGCCCAGGAAGTGCTGCGGGAAGAAGGTGAGGTTCGAGCCGATGAACATCATCCAGAAGTGCAGCTTGCCCGCCCATTCCGGGTACTGGCGGCCCGACATCTTGCCGATCCAGAAATAGATCCCGGCGAAGATCCCGAACACGGCACCGAGCGACATCACGTAGTGGAAGTGTGCCACGACATAGTAGGTGTCATGGTAGGCCCGGTCCACCGGCGCCTGGCTCAGGACGATGCCCGTGACGCCGCCGACGGTGAAGAGGAAGAGGAAGCCGAAGGCCCAGAGCATCGGGGTCTTGAACTCGACCGAGCCGCCCCAGATCGTCGCGATCCACGAGAAGATCTTCACCCCAGTCGGCACCGCGATGACCATCGTCGCCAGCATGAAGTAGGACTGCTGGGTCAGCGACATGCCCGCAGTGTACATGTGGTGCGCCCAGACGACGAAGCCAAGGACGCCGATCGCCACCATCGCGTAGACCATCGGCAGGTAGCCAAAGATCGGTTTGCGGCTGAAGGTCGAGATGACCTGGGAGATGATCCCGAAGGCCGGGATGATGATGATGTAGACTTCCGGGTGGCCGAAGAACCACAGGATGTGCTGGTAAAGCACCGGGTCACCGCCGCCCGAGGGCGTGAAGAAGGTGGTGTCGAAATTGCGGTCGGTCAGCAGCATGGTGATGGCGCCGGCCAGGACCGGCAGGGCCAGCAGGATCAGCCAGGCAGTCACGAAGATCGACCAGCCGAAGAGCGGCACCTTGTGCAGCGTCATGCCCGGGGCGCGCATGTTGAGGAAGGTCGTGATCATGTTGATCGCGCCCAGGATCGACGAGGCGCCCGACAGGTGGACCGCGAAGATCGCGAGGTCCATCGCATAGCCGCCTTCCGCCGTGGTCGAGAGCGGCGGGTACAGCACCCAGCCGCCGCCGAAGCCGGTCCCGAGGTCGCCGCCGCTGCTGGGCGCGAACATCGAGGCGACGCCCAGCGAGGTGCCGGCGACGTAAAGCCAGAACGACAGGTTGTTCATCCGCGGGAAGGCCATGTCCGGCGCGCCGATCTGCAGCGGCATGAAGTAGTTGCCGAAGCCGCCGAACAGCGCGGGAATCACGACGAAGAACATCATCAGGACGCCGTGATAGGTGATCAGGACGTTCCAGAGATGCCCGTTCGGGGTGCAGGTGGCCGCGGCATCGGCGACGAGACGTGCGCCTTCCTGGCACATGTACTGCACGCCGGGATGCATCAGTTCCAGCCGCATGTAGACGGTGAACATGACCGCGATCAGGCCGACGAGACCGCCGACAAACAGATACAGGATCCCGATGTCCTTGTGGTTGGTCGACATGAACCAGCGGGTGAAGAACCCGGGTCGGTGATGTTCGTCATGGCCGTGGATGGCTGCGTCCGCCATTGGCGTCCTCCGCTTTGGTCGTTCTCGTCATGCCCGTTCACGAGCTTTGCGCCCGCCGGTTCCCTTGTCGTTCGTCTTTAGCCCCGCTGAGGGCGGCTCGCAATGCATGACTTTGCCGCAGGGGACAGAAATCGCGGCGAAAAGCGAAAGGGCGCGGCCGGATCGGCCGCGCCCTTGGGTGGGAGGTGTCGAAGCCGGGACAAGCGCCCCGGGGCGCCGCCCGCGCTGGCCGGTCGTCCGGGATTACTGCGCGACCGAAGCCAGGTAGGCCGCGATGTCCTCGCCGCCCGAAGCCAGCTTGAAGGACATCTTCGACTTGGCCGCATCGTCGCCAAGCGCGGTCTTCAGGTATTCGGCGGGGTTGGCGGTGTAGGCCGCCAGGCTCGCCTCGTCCCAGACCGCGCCGGTCGCACCCAGGGCAGCAATCGAGTCGCCGTACGAGAAGTCCGGGTCCGCCGCCACGCCCCGGCCGATGATGCCGTAAAGGTTCGGCCCGGTACGGCCGCCCTTCTGGATCTCGGTTCCGTCGGGTGCGACGATCGAGTGGCAGGCCTTGCACTTCTTGAACGCATCCTCGCCCGCTTCCGGGTCGCCCGCAAAGGCGGGTGCCGCCAGCGTAGCGGCGGTCAGGGCAAGAAGGATGAACTTCGTCATGGTGTCCTCATGGTTGCGGGGCGCACAGGCGCTGTTCCGTGCTGGCAACATGGGGGTGGAGGGGCTTGATATGCAATAGCATCCTGCTGCTATGCCACTGCCTTACGCTGCGCAACGTCCCTGGAAGCGGCGCGGAAAGGTGGCCATCAGTGCTGCGTCGAGGTCCGAGAGGCTTACCGGCAGCCCAAGATCCACAAGGCTGGTGACCCCGTGATCGCGAATGCCGCAGGGGACGATTCCGCCGAAATGCGACAGATCGGGCTCGACGTTGATGGCGATGCCGTGGAAGCTGACCCAGCGGCGGATCTTGATGCCGATGGCGGCGATCTTGTCCTCGGCCGGCGCGCCGTCAGGGCCGGTCCGGTCCGGCCGGGTGACCCAGACGCCGACGCGGCCCTGGCGAATCTCTCCGGTCACGTTGAACTCGGCCAGAGTGTCGATGACCCAGCGCTCCAGTTCCCGCACGAAGCAGCGGACATCGCCGCCGCGCGCCTTGACGTCCAGCATGGTGTAGATCACCCGCTGCCCCGGGCCGTGGTAGGTGTACTGCCCGCCGCGCCCGACCGGGTAGACCGGGAAGCGGTCGGGATCGACCAGATCGGCCGGCCGGGCCGAGGTGCCGGCCGTGTAAAGCGGCGGATGCTCCAGAAGCCAGATCGCCTCGCCGGCCTCGCCGCGCGCGATGGCTTCGGCGCGGGCCTCCATGGCGGCCAGCGTCTCGGGGTAGGGGGCAAGCCCCGGAATATGGGTCCATTCCACCATGATGCGCCTGTGCGTTCGGGCTGCGGTCCGCGTTCTATAGCCTGCCGCGGCCCAAGGTGCGAGGGTCCGCGCGCCGAGGTGAAAATCCCCCTTTCCTTCCCGCGCGACTGCCGCTAGATAGCGGGCGTCCAGGACCCGACCCCGTGCGGATGTGGCGGAATTGGTAGACGCGCAGCGTTGAGGTCGCTGTTCCTTAACCGGAGTGAAAGTTCGAGTCTTTTCATCCGCACCAGGGTCGAGTCGGACAAGTCGCAGGGCGCGGGGGGCAACCTCCGCGCCCTTCGCGTTTCGGGCCGTCCCCGGCCGGCGCCCAAGGCGCCCAGGGCGCGCGAGAGTCGCGACCATGGCGCCTTGCGCACCGAACCCGTCGGTTTTCTGCCCGTTCCGGGCGGATCGAAAGGTCAAAAGATCAGCTCGGGGAAGCTTTTCTGACCAGATTTCCCGCAGTTAAGCAAAGACCGGCGCGAGGGCGAATTCTGCATTGCA